>JGI10211J14876_10000416_pt1 | contig 18306 bp, 35 predicted proteins | sample Etolagsediment_FD_14876 | JGI IMG/M metagenome (IMG submission 14876)
TGGTTGGGACGATTGGAAGCGCCCCCCGCACTCTACCAATGCAACTTGCAGACCGGAATACTTAATCGGTGCTTGCCGCCTCGTTTTTGATAGGTTGGCAAAGTGTAATCTTAATCCCGCTTTGGAAGATTGGCATGATGGTATTGGCATGCAAAGCGGTTATAACATTGTAGTGTGCTGGTGAAATTATGAAATTCTTCTTGGTATTAGTTGTAATTGTCCTTGTAATTGTCCTTTTGGCTGTAGTATTGGCGTGGTTATGCCCGAGTAGTCGTAGTGGGACAGGGAGAAGGTAATGAAACTTCCAACAGTAAATTGTCCTTTTTGTCACAAACCAGCGACCATTCTACAGGTTATTCAAGGCGAAGAGCCACAAAAGGTAGATGATATAACTTTGTTTGGTGGCAATTTAAAATTCTATTGCTGTTGTAATACGCTCAACTGTGTCCATAAAAAATTCACTTTTGTTCCTTCAAAGGAAGAGCAAGAAAAAATTCTTAATGATGAAGAGGTAGTGGTATGATTGAACACACAAAAGAACTTGGCATTTATCATTGGGACACCTTTGATAACGAAACCCTCCTGGTGGATGAAGCTGATACATTAAATGAGGCGGTAGAGAAGGTGGAAACCCGATATAAGGGCCGCATTCGTGACGACGGAGCGGATCAAGTGGATATTGTGAATAGCAAAGGTGATATTGTTCGGAAATTCAAAGTAGGATAATAAAATGCCTGATATTAAAGACGGCGAAGTTGTATATGTTCAAGGTTCAGCTAAAAAACCCTATGAACTCAAGAATGTTGCAGGCGTATATAGTTGTTCGTGTATGTCTTGGCGAAACCAATCTCTGCCCATTGAGCGTAGAACTTGCAAGCATCTAAAGAAATATCGGGGCGAACAAGTTGAGTTTGCGCGGGTAGGCTCACCCCCTCCTAAAACTGCCAAAGTCAAGAAAAAAGAGAAGCCTCCGGTACTATTGGCTCACGTTTGGGAGAACGATATTGATTTAGATGGGTGGTGGATTAGTGAAAAACTTGATGGTGTAAGAGCATATTGGGATGGAGAGCAATTCTTGTCCCGAAATGGCAACGTCTATCACGCGCCTGATTGGTTTATTGCTAGTTTGCCAAAAGAGCCTCTTGATGGTGAATTATGGATGGCAAGGAAGTCATTCCAACGAACATCTGGAATTGTACGGCGACATGACAAGAGCGAGCAGTGGCGGGAGATTAAATATCGTGTGTTTGATGTACCTGCGCAAGCTAATCCTTTTGAAGAGCGACAGAAGTATCTTCATGAAATATTAGTTGGGCAAGGTTCGCACATTGATGTTTTGGAACAAATACAGTGTAGAGGTTTAGACCATTTGAGGGCAGAATTAGAAAAGGCAGAAGCGTTGGGTGCCGAAGGCTTGATGCTTCGCCAGCCCGCCTCTTTATACGATGTTGGGCGATCTAATACTTTGCTCAAGGTCAAGAGTTTCTATGATGCCGAAGCAACGATTATGGAGTACACAAGGGGTCGTGGTCGGCACAAGGGAACTGTTGGCGCATTGGTTTGTGTGGATTGCGAGACAGGTGTAGAATTTAAGGTAGGAACTGGTTTAAGTGATGCTGTGAGAAGGAATCCTCCTGCTGTTGGTACTAAAATTACTTACCGTTTCCAAGAATTAACGGATGGCGGAAAGCCAAGATTCCCCTCTTTTGTGAGGGTTGCGTAAGAAAGGATGAAAAATCATGTCTGTAGGCAAAGGTTTTGCTTCTGGTTTTGGTGGTTGCCTGGGTGTGGGGTTTGCCATATTTTTTGTGGTAGTGATTTTGCCTATTGGGTGCTTAATGATAGTGGGTTCAAAATCGCAAAAACAATCAACACCAAAATTAGAGAAAAACGAAACCCCCGCCACCCTCCCCCAGCCGCGATTGAAGGTTTCAAATGATAAAACAGACGAAAATCCTGTACCGCTTCCTAAACATAAATATGTTGCATCATTTTCTGGAAGAAGTCAAATTAGGGCTGTAATTGATGATTACCCTTTGCGTGAACAGCAATGGAAAGAAATAGCGGTAAATTTATGTCACAATCGAGAACCTCATGTTTTGGTGATGTTCTTTGATAATGAAACGGTTTTAAATGAGTGGGATGGATCGGGTTTATTAAAAGATCAAGATTGGAAATATTGGCTTTGTCGTATTGCGGTTGATAATGGTGTTGCTGGAGATGTCAAAGTAGCCCAAAAAGAAGATGGAAACTTTCGTGACGATATAATTAAACAGAGTGATGAGGCTGACGTAAGCCGGAATGAAAGTGAATTATCTCAACCGGAACATGATTATCTTTCTTATCGTTTGCAAAATACTGGGAAAATACCACTTTTACATACAGGGGTAGTTGGTCGTCCTATTCAAATTGGAGATATAGGCGTTTTAACAAGGAATTCATCAGAACACACTTTCAGGGTAGACCAAATTATAGATAATGATGAAATGTTAATTTTTGGTAATGAGTTTTGGATTAAAGGGGTGCGGACAACAAACCTAGTTGATAATTCCACGGTGGATTTGGGAAGTATAGTTTTCGTAGTGACGCAAAACAAACAATACGCCACCGTGCTAGGTGCGAGTAAAACAGTTAGGTGTTTAACTGTATTGGACACTGATAACGCTGATCGGGCTTTTGAGGAAAAGTGGAGCGAAAAGGAAGAACAAGAGAGAAAAGCCGAGGAAAAAATAAGAAAGTTAGAACAAGAAAGATTAAAAAGAGAAGAAGAAGAGAGAATAAGACGAGAATCTGAAATTGAGGCGGCTAAATGGAGAATATGGACGAGCGTTGATGGCAAATATACAATTGAAGCAAAATTTCTAAAATACACTTTTGGCGAGGTACATCTTGAAAAGAAAGATGGAAGTGTGATTTCCATTAAGAAGGAACAACTTTCTAGTCAAGATTGGGAGTGGATAAAAAGACGATAACTTCACGACTTTTCCAAAGAAATAAAGTCGTGAATTCCCATATATAATCGTGGAGGATTATATATGGGAAGAAGAAAAAAATTATCTAAAGGGCCGTGTGAAAATTGTGGGCTACGAGACCATTTGCCTTGTTCATCTTTATGTCAAAAATGCAAAACCGAAAATATACGCAATTTTAGAAAAAATAGACTATCTCAAGGACTGTGTGCCGAGTGTGGTAAGTATCCACATTTACAGAAAAGGGTCAGGTGTCAAGTCTGTGCTGATAGATTAAAACAAAAAGATGCAATAAGGAGGGCTGAATGGATTGCCAAAGGGGTTTGCAAGAAACGCGGGTGTAATAATCCAATTGAAGACAATGTTCTGTGTAATGATTGTCGTGAAAAACAAAACAGCTATGTTAGACGCAGAAGAAAAAGGTTAAAAAATGAAGGGCTTTGTGAATCATGCGGTCAAAATACGGCTACAGGAAATCATTTGTGTGAGACTTGTTGGTTAAAGAAAGTCGCAGATAGACATTTGGGTAATAAAGACAAGTGGGTATTGTTAAAGGAAAAATTTGAATTACAAAATGAAAGTTGCCCATACACGGGAATTAAATTGGTTATTGGTGAAAATGCTTCTATAGATCATATTGTTCCTAAATCTTTGGGCGGTGCTAAAACGCTTGATAATATCCAATGGGTGCATATTTGGATTAATTTGATGAAATTTAACCTCAAGCATGAGGATTTTGTTGTAAAGTTTAGAGAGTTCATTCAATTGGTAAAGGAGTTTGAAAGTGACTGAAAACATTCTCTTACGGAGCGATAGTTACAAAGTAACCCACTGGCGGCAGTATCCGCCCGGTGCGGAGACTATTTATAGTTATTTTGAATCTCGGGGCGGGCGTTTTCATGATGTGGTGTTTTTTGGCTTGCAATATTATCTTAAGCGTTATCTTCAAGGACAGGTTGTGACGCAAGAGAAAATCGAACAGGCTGATGAACTTTTCCGTCTGCACTTCGGGGATAAAGATGGATATTTGTTTAATCGTGCAGGTTGGGAAGATATACTTAATAGGTTTGGCGGTCGTCTTCCTGTTTCTATTAAAGCCCCGCTGGAAGGTTCGGTTATTCCTAATCACAATGTTATGATGACTATTGAAAATACCGATCCTGCTTTCTATTGGCTTCCTAATTACTTAGAAACGCTACTTGTACAGACGTGGTACGCTTGTTCGGTTTCGACGCAATCGAGAGAAATGAAAAAGCTAATTCTTCGTTATCTTCGTAGTACCGGCGATCCTGAACAAGTTGGATTTAAGTTATGTGACTTCGGATTTCGTGGAGTATCTTCTGTTGAAACTGCTGGTGTAGGTGGGGCCGCTCACCTTCTTAACTTCATGGGTACTGATACTTTTGAAGGAATTATGGTGGCGAGAGATTTTTACGGCGAACCAATGGCCGGATTCAGCATCCCAGCCGCCGAACACTCCACAATTACTTCGTGGGGTAGAGAAAATGAAATGGATGCGATGGAAAATATGATTACCCAGTTTCCGGCTGGTTTGGTTGCTGTGGTAAGCGATTCCTTCAATATTTATGAGGCGTGTCGAGATATTTGGGGCGACAAACTCCGCGATAAGGTAATGGAGCGTAATGGTACGCTTGTTATTCGCCCCGATTCCGGTGATCCTGCTGGTGTTATTTGTGAGATTCTTCCCATCCTTGGGGAGAGGTTTGGATATGCAGCGAACGCAAAGGGTTACAAAGTTCTTGATCCTCACGTTCGGTTGATCCAAGGCGATGGCATTGATTTTGATATGTTAAATGCCATTCTTAAAGCAATGAAGCGGGCCGAGTGGAGTGCCGACAACATTGCTTTCGGTTCGGGCGGCGGTTTGCTGCAAAAACTAGACCGAGACACTTTGAAGTTTGCTTTCAAGTGTTCCAACATTCGGGTTAATGGTGAAGACCGCCCCGTTTATAAATCTCCCATTACGGACAGGGGCAAGCAGTCCAAGCAGGGACGATTGAAGTTGGTGAAGCTTACGGGATCGCACGGTTGGGTATATCACACTGTTCCCGAAGATGATCCTCGCCCCGATGAAATGGTAGAGGTTTTCCGTGACGGAGATATTCTAGTAGATCAATCATTTGCGGATATTCGGAAACGAGCGGAAATCCATGAGAGGGAATTAGGATGAAATTCAGGATGAATGTGAGAATCAAGGATTGTGATAAGCAATTCCATGAAGATTTTCCGCCCGGTGTTATTGCTACACAGGATGTAGAATTAGAAGGCACAGAGGGCGCTTCCGAAACTCAATTGGCGATGGCTGTTATGGGACATTCAGAGCGTTTTCTTAATGAAACTGTAACTGTTGATATAATGGAGAGATAAAATGCTTTGTTGTAGCGAACAAGAAGCCCCAATGGGTCTTGCGCGTTTCCCTAAGCAGCAAGTAATTGATGCTTGTAGGCACATGTTGAAGCATATTGCTGACACTCGTAGGAAAAAGCAGCGAAGGTCTATTAACCAAGAATTAGAAAAGCAATTACGGTCGTGGAAGCGTTTCTGGCGATGGCTTGGCATTCCTAAACCTACAAGAAGGAATGCAATTGACTGTTATCGCAATGCAAGACCAGCCGCACTGGGGTTCATTGTGATCTTTTCACTGACGGTTCGGGCAAATTTATAGTTGAAGCTCAAACTCTTTCAAACCGCCAAGATAGTCCTACTGAAATATTAATCGCGTCAATTTTCACTGTTGAGTATAAATTTGAATTTAATTCTTTTGATGAAATTGAAGACGCATTTCAACGCGCACTAACGCATAGTCCAACACACCCAGAGTTATCATGAACGATTTGCCCGAAAAAGAACTGAGAAAGATTGCCTTGGGCATCGCAGAGGGGAAGATTTTAACTTCCTCGCAAGTTGATGAAAACTCAATGACAATGGTGTTTATGCCTATCCTGTTTGGTGCTTTTGATGATATGTCAGAAGACGAGAGAATGAGGATCGGTTTCATTTACGAATACATTGATAAAGCCGGTCCCCGTAGTATCAATGGCTATCCTATCTTTTGGAGTTTTGGGATCGTAAATCGCCCTGATGCTGAACGTATTGGGGAAATGGTAAAGGAAATTAGTGAGGCGAGAGAGGCTTATTTGGAGGGTTAAATATGGCTTGGATAATTCAATCTGCTGATGGGAAATCTTTTTGGGCTGGGAGGTATTGGTACACGGACAAGAGTAGAGCAAAACGATGGAAGACTGCAAAAGGGGCAATCAACGCTAAAGTAAAATTAGTTTTGGACTCCCAACAACGTGACGTTTATTTCCGACGCCAGCAAGCTGAGGTAGATTTCCTAGAAGGTTTGACGGTAGTTGAAGTGCCTGATTTGGAAAAGAAGTTTAAGAAGAAGAAATTAACAAGTGAAGAGTGTACCGCTGTAAGGCGGAAAATAGCAGAAACCCTTGTAGCTCGCGGTTGGAAACCAAATAGGAAGTATGATAAAGAGATTGATGATTTAGGTTTTAGCCATAGGTGGTCGGAACATGGGTATTTGATTGACCCCGATGATCGCTTTGCTATCACTCTAAAATCACAAGTTCTGACTGTTCATGACGGGAGTAGGCAATTCTGTAAGGTCGTGGGAATGGGGTATAATGAAATCAAAATTAGGAAAAATGAGCTAGTATGTGGTAGGGTGGCTCTAAAGTTATGAAAACTCTAATTGAACTTATTTTCTTTTGCGGTGATATAGCTTTATTCATTATAGCCCTATGGGTCTTGGAAGTAATATGAACAATCCCTTTGATGATATCCACGAAAGCCCCTACCGTGCTGTGATTGCTATTACAGGCGGCGGCAGCGAGGCTATCGGACGACTCCTACAATATGGAAACGCCTCTAAAACTTTATTAGAGGCGGTTGTGCCGTATCATCCTGGGGCTATGGATTCATTCTTAGGTTTCACCCCTAAGAAGTATTGTTCGGAAGAAGTGACTCGCCAATTAGCCGTTGCCGCTTATCGTCGGGCAATGGAGCTAACAGGTGAAGATAATGATAATTATTTGTGTGGGCTTGCGCTAACAGCAAAGTTGGTGAAACCCGATGGAGAACGAGAAGGTAGAGTGCATGAGATTCACGTTGCCTTCCACAATTGTTATAAAACTGTCTATCAAAAACTCACACTGACAGTCCCCAGAATTCGCTTCTTTGAAGAGCAAATTGCCTCTACGATGTTGTTAAATCTATTGAGGCGGGAGACTACAGGCGTTGAGGAAATTTTGGATATTGAGGAAAACATTGAAGAAATCAGCAAAGGCCCTGATTCTACAGAAACTTGGCTCAAATTTGACAGTAAGCCCAAATCCGATTGGGCTATCCCATCGGAAAAAGAAACTACTTTAATTTTCCCTGGTTCATTCAATCCCTGCCATAAACAGCATGTGGAGCTTGCTAAAGTAGCATTCAAAGCAACAGGGCAGCCAGTACGGTTTGAAATTGCTCTAAAGAATGCAGCAAAGCCGCCTCTAGATCATATTGATTTAGCAGAACGGGTTGAAACATTGCGATCTTATCAGGATGAAGAGTGGTTTGGTGGCGTTGTTACAACTAATACGCCTCTTTTTAAAGAGAAAGTAGTATTATTCCCCGGATGTACCTTTATTGTTGGTTCGGATACGATTAATCGTATTGCTGACCCCATTTATTATCGCACAAAACTTGAGGCGGTTGCGATAGCACAGTTCTTTGTAGAACACAAAATTAAATTTTTGATTTATCAGCGGAAGGATGTTCCTATCTCGGACGCTGTGTTAGCCAATAAGAATTTTGAGGCGTGTTGTCAGATTGTGGAAGGGTATGAAGACGACGGTACTTCAAGCACGGAGATTAGAAATGGCGTGGACTAGAGCAGAAGAAGAGGCGTGGGTTGAACAACATACAGATGAAGATGATCGTTATGTGTTTCAACCAGGTGAATTGTCATTTAATATCATAGCTCCTTGTGAATTGACTGGGGCTGATGTAGCCATTATTACTCCTACTGTTTATCGGCAGCAAACGGGATATTGTTTCGATCAAGAAATTGTCTGTGTTGGTTTAGATTGGTTTGAATTAATGGAAGGACATTTTGAGATTGAAGGGGATAATCCAAGGCAGTTCCTACTTGATTTAGGATTAACAGAAGATCCTACTATAAGATTTGATGAGGATTAAAATGGAAGATCAAATTAGACAGCGATACACTCGCCAGGGTCAGGTTGTAAAGTCCGTTAACAAGGATGAATCGGGCTATATTGTGGTTGTAGAAACGGAAATTGGGGATAGAACGATTTTGTTAGATGAAAATGGGGAAATGTTTGGAGCGCAGGGATGAAATTTAGAGAACTTGCTGTTGGCGATATGTTCAACACAAAGCCTGCTAGGTTTGTTAAAATTAACGAAACCGAAGCTATTGTGGTAATGTCTAGTGTTTGGCCGGTGGGTGAGATAATTTCTCATGAGAATGATGATCATGATTTGGTCGTTTTGTACTCTGCGAAACAAAGACAGCCAAATCAATTCATACAGGAAATAGGAACTGTATCTTTATTGCGCGATTTAAAATACCCTGAAGATTATGTAGCTCGGGGGTTTAGGGTGCCACAACCGGGTGAAGATGAAGAGGACGAGAATAATCACGAACACTTTGTTTGCAAAGCTTGTGATACTAAGATTTTCCTCCATTTCCATGAAATCATTGATGAATATGTGTTGCAAAAAGAAGCCGGTCTTTGTATCGAATGTGACCAAATGTAGGAGAAAATTATGAAAAGCCTTTTAATTCTTTGTGTTTTAGCTACCGCTGCAAGTGCGGCTGAAGTTGATACTAGCGGCCTGACTGATAAACAGGTGGCAGAATTAGCACTTCAAGCAGAACAGATGAAGTCCAATATTCCCGGCGACCTACAGGATGCAGAAGAGTGGGTTGATTGGGGCACAGGAATTGGCAAAGCAATTTCAGCTACGGCAGCGGAGTTAGGGGTTGCAGTTGATGATTTCTCTCGCACTGGTGTTGGTAAGATTACCATTGGTGTGATTGTTTATAAAGTCATTGGTAAAGAGGTTGTGAGATTCTTCTCTGGGATCTTCCTGTTTTTCATGGTCATTATCATTTGGGCAAAATATTTGAGGCGACCATTTGAAGAATTAGAGTATCACGAAAATGGGAAATTAAAATCTAGGAAGTGGAAAAAGCCTGTATCGGATGGTGAGTGGGCTACTTTCTGGATTATGAATTGGGGCAGTCTGGTTGTTGGCATTGCACTCTCATTTGTGGTAGCTCTAGCATGATTCCCGATTCAGTAACACAAGCTGATTTAGAGCGGTGGCGAGAGGATTTTGAGCGCACGCTGGCAACTGATCCTGCCCCTGCAACAGCATTACAGACATTTTCTTTGATGAGTCAATTGTTGCCCGGTGGTTTTACGAGCCCGCCTATGGAAGAAATTCACATGGCAGGTTGTTGGCTTGGAGAACAATTAGAAATTGCTGGTGCTGGTGCTGATATGGAGCCGGTTATTGTTGCTAATGGGCAAAAGACCGTGTTCGCTCATATAGAACAAAAAGATGCTTGGGATATTGCTCAAGAAACACTAGAGTCATACAAAGCTGGAAATTGGGATCGTCCTGGTCCTGAATTAGCAGACCAACTCAATGATAAGTTCCTAAGAGTGGCAATTGATAATTCAAAAAGGAGAAATTAAATGCCATTTACAGATTTTAAGCCTCACCCAAAAGAAGACAGGTGCATCCATCCCGAACACGATCCTCCTGGGATGATTGTATTGGAACCCGGCACACACACTTACGAGTGTCCTGGTTGCGGGGCGAAACAGACATTTACTGTGCCTCCCCGACCCACTTGTAATTTCCGTCAGGAGGATTTATTTCCCAAAGATTTCACTTCGATGACAACGGCAACGGCAAAACCGGGAGATTTTACTCTTGGCGCTGGTCCCTTGCCTGGCAATCCTGCTGGATAAAGGAAGTAAAATGAGCGGACTATACAATATGTTGATGGGGAACAATCCTTTCATTCCTTATCTTTTGGGTTGCATTGGGATTACGGAAGAAACAAAGGATCAATACCCTTTGGGTCGTTTTCGTGATGTTGGTGTGAGTGAAGATGGTAAGACTGTTTTCGTTTTGACTCGTAATTACGGGGAAGAATGGGAGCATGTAGATGAAGCACTGGCGACCAACCCTAATTTTAGAGAAAAGGTGGCTGAGTCTGACGAAACGTATTCAACATACCTTTTTGATACTCCCACCGAAACCCTTGAAGTTACGCAGAAGATTGCTGAATTGTCTGACACAGGAAGTCCATTTGAGCGATATCTAAAAGCAATTAAGGATTTTGGCGAAGGTAAGGAAAACGAACAAACCAAACACATGATGGAGGTTGGCAAGAAAATTGTTGAGCCTCTTGTAAAAACAATTCAAGATGGTGAGAACACTTCCGAAGTAGTTGAAAGTGGCGGTGGTGCTGTGCATATTATAGGTATGAAGGGTGGTAAGACCGCTGCGCTTGACGAAGATATTGGGCCGAAAGATGAATGAAAAACTGCAACAATTTGCAAGAAGTGAATTGAAAAAGGGACTTGCACAACTACCATTGGGATGGCAACAAAAATTCTGTCTCTTGTACGCTAATAAGCATGCTCCTGTGGATGAGGTAGTGGATAATTTGCCTGAAAGTAAGTTAGATTGGGCAATGCAGCAAGTGGAAAATTCTTTGCGCAAATTAAGCCGGGAAAAACCGAATTGTACCTAATTGACTGGAAACAGCGGAAATATACCCCAGATAGGGAGAAAAATGATGGCGAAAAAGCAGAAACCAGATGATCTATTGGGTGCCCTTAATGCCCAAATTGGGGGGGATAGCAAGCCCAAAGGTAAGGCAAAGCCTGCCCGTCCTGAACTCAAATTGCTTGAAGCTACCCAAGATTTGCTTATCGAATTGGCGGGTATTACTGAAGTCTATAATATTGTAGAACAGCGAAAATCTGTTCTTTCTGACGAATTCAAGTCTCAAACCTGGGAACAGTTTACCGATCATTGGTTTGCTGTTGGTTCTCGCCCCAAAAATCCCAAGGTTCAACACGAAGATTCTCAAGGCATCTTCCAACTGAAAGCCATGTTTAAGGTAGTCGTGCCTGAAGATGGTGATGTTGATGATGCTCTCAAAGCTGCTGGTTTTGAGGAAAAAGTCCGAGATAAGATCATTGAAGAAAACGTGGATCATGTGACTGAAACTGGTCCCCGCCCCTTTAATGAACTTCTGCACGGTCATTACATTTCGGGTGAAGGTGGTCGTCAATTTATTGAGGCGAACGAAGTGGAGCAATCCGCTGCGAAAAAGATTCTCGCTTTCATGACTGCCGATGGTGGTAAGAAGGTTTCTGTAGAGCCTCTTACTGCGGAAGAGCGTATGGCAGCGATTACTAAGAGTGAAAAGTACGTTGTCAAAGCAGGCTTTATGGAGCGTGCTGCGGCTTATTGTAAGAATGCGGCGCAACTCCGTGCCCTTCTTACAATCATTAAGCCTCAAGTTGCTGTGTCGCATATGAAGTTTGCCGAGAAAGCAAGCGGACGCGAAAAGATTGAAAGGATTCAGGCGGTGTTCAATGCCCTCTTTGATCCCGTTGCAGGTGAATTCTAATGAGCGACTACCCTTTCCGACCACCCGATTCAGCACCCACTCCTGGTGGCTGTCTGTTTAAACTGGCAGGCATTGTCATACTTGGGGCGCTTGTATATTTCCTACTTCCGGCAATTATTTTGTTTTGCATTGGATTTGGGATTTATTTGTTGTGGGCTTGGGCTTGGGCTATAGCAAAAGCCTCAACAGAGAGGTAATAGAATGAGAAGAGGCACACAAGACGTTTGCACTTATACAGACGACGATGGCAATTTTGTTGGCATCTGTTGTGGCTGGGATTATACAGCCGAACATGAGTGGGGAATTAAGGGAATTCAACGACAATTAGGGATACGATGGGAAGAGGAAGGTCTTTTTGGCTTAGACCGTCGTAAAATCAATAATCCCCCGCCTAATTTGTCGCTTACTAAAGTTGGCGACACCACTTATCTTGTTTGTCATTCAGACAATTGGGATGGTTCCCTTTGCTCACACGATAAGGAAGAATTAAAGATTTATGATTTTGAGGGAGCTAAACCCAATGCGGGGGCATGGGATGCTGATGCTTGGGGATTTGCAACGACTGTCCCTGAAGTCGCGGAACAATTAAAAGAACTTGCAGAGGCATTACAACAGGGTGACGGGGCAGTTTATTTGGGTGGCATGTCGGATAATCCTTTTGCGAGAAATGGTTTGTGTATTGTTATAGCCTCTCGTCTTCCACAAGATGTTATTGAGTGTATGTCTAAGGTTGATGAAACCCAATACAAACTTGAAGAGGCGGTAAAGAAAACAGGGATAGAAGATCAATTAAAAGAGGCGGGCTTACGTTATTATGCCTTAAAGCCTGCTTGGAAGACAGAGTTAAAAAGGACAAGCTTGGAAGACACCGAGCATCCTGTTGTATTCTTCCTTAACCCCCATGAACAAAAGCAATATGCTGCTGGTTGGTTTACGGTAGAACAGTTGCAAGAGTGGATCAGGGGAGAAGGGCCGGTGATTAAAAGTGAGTGACCAATCAGGTTTTGGTAATGGGCCTAAAAAGCCAAAGATGGTACGCAAAGAGGAATTGCGCAAGAAACCATCTAAATTAAAAAAAGATGATACGACAACTTGGAGAGCAACCGAATACAACAATCGTCAAGAGGGCTGGTTTGATGGCCCCGATGGTTGCTTAAATGGTTGTTTAGTTTTTGTTTGTTGTTTTATTTTATTTGTTGTTTTGATAGCTTTTTGTGGTGGTGCCGGTAGCGGCTCATTTTAGGAGAAATCATGAGTTTGCATTTATCTACTTCAATCGGTTTCGTTTTAACTTTTGTCTTGTTATTTATGCTTTCGCCTACTGTGCGAAAAGAGGCAAAAGCAACTATTAGTGAGTGGGGCGATGCTTGGGCTAGGGCTTTTAAGCGCCGATCACCCACGGTGTATCGAAGGCAATCATCTACCGAACAACTTCTTAATGAATTCGTGGCGTTGGTGGACAAGTATGATGTAGAATCTCCTTATGTGACGGCATTTCTTGAAGAGCATAAGGAAAACGAAGCATTTATTCAGCTTACTGGGAAAGCTGAACTACTTCAACAGGCTGTGGAATTGCGAAAACCCGGTGCCGACAAGAGTTAAAGAAAGCAATGAAATTATATCATGGGACCGCTTTACGTTTTAAGGATGGCATTCTACAAGACGGGATAGAACCCCGAGGCGATGTAGATAGTAACTGGGATGCGCACCCAAGTAGGCCGGATTTGGTTTATTTGACTGTGGCGTATCCCTTTTATTTTGCGCTCTGTGCCGCCGAGAAAGAGCCTTTGTTGGTATTTGAGATTGATAGTGAGAAATTAGATCAATCTCTTTTCCTCCCCGATGAAGACTTTATCGCACAAGTTATCTCCCAACAACAGAAAAAGCCTTTGGAAGAGATTCATCCGAGAGTGGTAGAATCTTTAGAGAGTTGGCAAGATCTTTGGGAAAAGAGCTTAGAGGGATTGGGAAATTGCTCTTACAAGGGCAGGATTCCGGCTGAAGCCATTACACGATATTGTGTATTTGACACTAAAGAGAGGCCCGAGATAGCACTGATGATGGCTGACCCATCTATCTCTATTATGAATTATTTCTTTGTTGGTAAAAGGAAGTATGTGCCTTTGGTAGAGTGGATGTTTGGTGATAGAGAGTCTATTCCTAATGAGTTTGAGGGGTTTGATCTTGTGGGAGTAATGGAAGACCAAATTAAATTTTGGCAGGAGGAATCTAAAAAGCGTAATGGGATCACAGTATGTACCGTATAATCCAAAAACACAAACATAGAGCTACAATGGTGGAATATGCGCCCGCCTCAAGAAATGTAGTGTATATTGAGCGGGATGATGAGGGCCACATGCGTGATTCGCACATTTTAAATCTTCCGTTTCCTACTACTATATTTTTTCGATCTCCGGTTGATCCTAGATTGTTTGTAGCATTTGCGAAGGAACCTGTTAAATCTATTGATGATCCTTTGTATTGTCCTCCTCTTCCTAATATGTATAACCAATGGAACATGTGTGGTTGTGATTGTAAGAATTTGACTCAGGGCATTGAGCTATTTTGGCAGGTTGGATTTAATTCAGATGGAGGCACGGGACATACTACGCTATGGAAGATGATGGGGGAATCCACTACGTCAGAAGCTTTACAGATATGGGAAGCATACTCGCTGGATGGATTTGTTGAGAGGTTAGTTGAAAAGGCGGAAATGCGACCATTTTGGATGTTTGCTAGTCGTCAATTGCCCGAAAGATTTAATCGTGGCATACCTAAGAAACCCGAACCCGGCCATTTGAGTATGTCGGGATTTAATTTTGAGGCGGAATATCCTAAAGTTAAATCTTTAGAGGCGTTGAAAGATGCGTAGAGAATTAGCAAAAAACGTGTGGGAATATCCACCTGTCAGGCGGTCTATTTCATATTCGTATTACAAAGATGAACGAAAGGTGCATCATACTGTTAATTTGTGGTTTCCAACTACAATATGGTCATTCAGGGCATCGAAATTTACGTGAAATCGTAGGAGAGGTCTTGAAGGTTTACGAAAGTGGTCAGAACTGTCACTAGAAGAAGTGCAAAAGAAGTTTTTTGATACACGGAACCTTCCCCTTTGGGTGTTCGCAACAGGACAAGATTCGACGATGAGTTATAATGAAGACAATGTAGAATTACATATTCGTGGTCCTAGCCGTGGTTCATTTAATTTAAATTTTGACGCGGAGTATAAAAATGGCAACAGTAATAACGACAGTTAACGGCGAAAAATCAGAACACCAAATTGATGGTAATTTTACTGTACTTGTCCACAAACAAGGGATTAAGGTAGATGTTCCTGAGTTTGTGGAAATCAACCCTCGTAATACGCTCCGTTGCATGGAAGATATGACGCAATCGCAATGGTTGTGGCTTAGCGGTGGAGAATTGTTCCAAGCCCTTTTTAGGTTGGCATTTCAAGATCAAGAAGAAATAACCGTACCTCCAACAATCCAAGAATTAAATGATGGAGATATGGGGATTGCGCACGTAGCTGGCATGATTACTTTGGGCTGTGAGGCTTTGTTTGCAAATAAAAACATCTTTGTGCGCAATCCTGAAACCTATCTGCACCCAAAAACAGAACGATGTATTATGACAATGTTCCAAGCCATGATGAGGCTTCTAGGTACAAAAGGTGTCATTACCGATGAAATTAATCCCGATGATCCACCTGAAAAGATTGATAGTTATTTAGAAAACAATATCAAAGAAGCATTTGAGGCGGTTAAGAGAGAACCAGAATCCGATAAAGAAGAAGTTTTGCGGTGGCTGCGTCTTGTGGGTGATGAAAAGGGGATGGATAAAGAGTTTTTACAAATTGGCGATGTACGATATACTATCGCTGACTTGATTCTTGAGATTCAAGGAGATACAGAGGCGGCGGCGAGAATGATTGAGAAGTACCTTGAAATGAAAGGTACGCCATGAATTTGCAACAATTTAAAGTAGATGTTGATGGTTGGCGACAGATTGATCTTTTCCCTGACCAATTAGATTTCTTCAATCAGGAATATGGGATTAGTCTTCACATATCAATCAAGGAAGCTGATCTTCTTCATGTTTCTATCGGTCCAGTTAGACAAGGTAGAGAAGACTCCGAAGAAGAACACGCCTCTTTTATATTGAAGAAAACTCCAGAGATTTTAAGAGCATTTTTTGGGGAGCGATCATTTCGGCGTATGGCTCCCCATCCTAGCAAACCGGACGTTAACCATTATTTTAGTGCTTTGCCGTGATTATATACCTATATGGTCACTTTAATCACCCAACACTATATTCCTGACGATTTAATAAGGCAATCTGAATTAAATTTGGCTCTACTCCAAAATCTAAGAAATCCCTTAATCCAAGAAATACATCTTTTAAATGAAGCCGAGTGTGATTTGGGTGGTTTTGACCGTAGTAAGATAACTGAACATATAATAGGGGATAGAATTACTTACGAGTCGGCTTTTGATTATGCGTCAGAGAGGTTGTCTGATAGGGTTTGTGTGCTTGCTAATTTTGATATCTATTTTGATGAAAGTTTGATGGAGTTGGACAATCAGGAATGGGAAGACACGATTGTTTGTGTTAGCAGGCATGATTTGGAAATTTCCGGCGAGATTGTGCCACTTGGAAGATTCAGGATAAAAAAGAGAACAGGGTGCATAAATCCCCATCGTTCTCATGATGCTTGGTTTTTCAAGAGTCCATTAAAGAAGTTTAATTGTGGATTTCAATTGGGGGTGGGGGGTTGTGAAACTAATATGGTTTATTGGGCTACCCAGGCAGGTTTAAAGTGTTTAAATGGGTTTCCATATGTAAGAGCTATCCATGCACATTGGTCACAACAACGCACTTGGAAACGCGGTTATCCTTTTGCAAAAGAGTTAGGTCCAAAAGACGCTTTACTGCGTGAAGATATTCGTGGAAAAAAGATTAGGTGGAAAAAAAATTAGGTGTTGTCATGACACACAAAAAACCGCCTCAAGGCACTCATTCTATTGTAAGTAAGAATCGTGAAGATCGTGGTCGTGCTGCGGCTGAGGTTATTTTGGATGATTGTATGTGTTATAACGTATTGCAAGGCGATGAAGATTTTGATAAATTAATATCCACTTCCACTCCCGATCCCGAGTTATGGAAATTATTGGTAGCTCGGCATGGAAAAAATTTAGTGGGGCGGGCTTACCGATTTGCTAGGCGAACCCCCTGAATTGACTAGCTTAAAACGAAATTGTACCCCAATGTTCGTGAGTTTCAACCGAATTACTAGAGGCACTGAACCCGAAATAGGAGAAGTAACATGAGTCCTGGTAAAGCTGTACTTTTGGCTGTTGTTCTAATTGGTGGTCTTATTTGTGTTAGCACTATTGGCTGTGTTGTCGGCACAGTTAATGACGAAGTGAGGCTACAAAAGGCCGTTAAAGCTAAATCAATTTCAAATGAGGCGAGTCTTGATACCATGTGGAAGGTTATCAAGCAGAAGGCCAAGATTTCTGAAAAAGCGGTCAGTGACATTAAGGACATGAACCAGATTTATGAGGAACTTGTTGAAGGTCGTACTGGTGGCATGTTGTTTAAGATGGTCACAGAATCTTATCCTGATTTGGGACAGGAGCAAGTTACTTCGCTGTATAAAGAGGTTATGGCTTCTGTAGAGGCAGAACGGAAGGTGTTTAAGCGGGACCAACAGGCTTTGGTTGACCTTGTGCGGGAACGAGAAGTGTTGATTTCAACCATTCCTAGCAAGTGGGTTTTGGGGATGTTTGGTGACACCACTCCGTTTTATCGCAAGGGTCATGCGGAAGTCCCCGAACTTCATCCCGAGAGTTATACTTATGTTTTCGTAACCGCCAAGGCTACTAAAGAAATGGCTGAAACTGGCGAAGAAAACGAAATTGATCTGTTTGAGGAATAAAATGCGAAAAATCCTCAAGCGATTGCATCTAACGACAATATCAGCGGAAGATGAAACTCCGCAGGTTTTAATTCTTGGCCCATCTAGTAGTCCCAATGTTGAACACGCCTCTGAAATTGTACTAGACATTGAGACGAACGATGGGCGGTGGCAAGTGCCTTTAGATAAATTAAAAGAAGAATGGTTGATCCCCTAGACATAGTGAATGAATTTACTACTTGCCCTCCGGGTCAACAACCATATCCTGTTTTTGACGATTATTGGTTGAAAAAGTTATGCGCACTGGCTGAACGGTGTGCCGAAGCAGAAAATGAAAGGGATGAATTATGCCGTCAAGCGAAGAAATTAACGGGCTGATTACTGTCCTAGAGACAGCCAACAGTCAGAGTGAGGAAGATAAGATTCAAGCTGCCCTTTGGTTGCACGATCATATTGAAAATGCCGTGAAGAGGGCAGTTGCCAAAGAACTGGAAACCGTAGAAAGTTTCTAATGAAAGTTGGGAAAAAGACTGCGGTGAGTCGTTCGCCTGTTGGGGTGATAATTTATGCTACCAACATGGTTCCCAAAATCCTTAACAGGCCCGTCACAGAGGTAGAAATAGAAGAAGCTGTGGCTGACTATGAGGCAAAAAGGAAGAAACAAGCCGCTGAATTTGGAGAGCTAGAGTGAAAGGTTAATAATATGGCTA
>JGI10211J14876_10000417_pt1 | contig 18303 bp, 5 predicted proteins | sample Etolagsediment_FD_14876 | JGI IMG/M metagenome (IMG submission 14876)
GATGGAGGTCTACCAATGAACCCAATTATGCTTTACAACCAACAAAAACGTCTGCAAGTCGGCAATGGTAAACAGCTTATTGGCTATGCAGGCATCTTTGGACAAGATTTAGGATGTACCGATTACGGTTGTTGTCAGGTGAGTCTGGTAGATCAGAACTACCTTACTCACTATATCCAAGTTGATAACCAAGATTACTCTGACATCAACGAGCGATATGAAAGCCTAAAGCTTCAAAATAATGAATCTCTCTATCTCTGGATAGAGCAGGGTACCGATGGCGCTCTTCTAAACTGGCGATTATTCAAAAGCACCTTAACACTTGAACAACTCTTTCCAATTTACCAGGCCTGCTATGATTTTGACTCACTGTATCAATTGTTTGAGCTGGTAGAGAGTTTAAAAGTGATTCCGTTGAGAATGTTTGCCAGAGAAGTGTTAATGGATAAATCATTGATGACCGCTTTTGTGAGCATTCCAGCCAGTAAACGTCATCATCACAGTTTTCCAGGAGGCTTACTGATGCACTCGTTAGAGTGTGCCTTGATGACCAAACAAACGGTTGAATCGATTATCAATATTTCCATCAAAGAAAAGGAAGTCGCAGTGGTAGCGGCACTGTTTCATGATGTGGGAAAGGTGAAAACCCTTGGTCTCACTCAGCATACTTCAACAGGTCGACTGATTGATCATGAGGAATTTACACTCATGCTGCTTGCTGATCCTCTCAATACCTTACAAGAATATTGGAAAGAGGGTGCTGAAACGCTGCAATACCTATTAACCTGGACAGAAAAACAAGGTGTATGTCGTTTTGTATCAGGTAATGCCATAAAAATGGCCGACCAGTTAAGTACGTCAGCATCCTTAAGGAGTATGGCGTTTCAAGACAAGCCGGAATACTTTCATTTTTCAGTGATTAATGTCGGTTCAAACAGGTACTTTTTAAACCGGCTAAATTAACGGAAATTACTTCAAAGGTTCGCTTACAAGTCTTGATAAGAGTAGCCTCAATCTGTTCTAAATATTCGAGCCCTCATAGCGCTCCAAGTATTGGTTGGTTAGGTATAACCAGCCAATGAATTATTTATGGGGCCTGCAAGTTAATTTACTTGTAGCTTAATTTAGAAATTGCACTTAATTACTTGAAAGCGCGCAGTAATAAGTCTGAACTTCTAAACTTTATATTTCTATACCAAGAAAGTGACTATGTTTTTAGTGGCGATTCATTGTATTTTTTTCAATTCAATAGTGATTAATAAATCCCTTCATTTAAAACGACGCAATGTTTCTGAGGGCAATTCACCGAATAATTTTTGGAGCTGTCCTAGATAACTAAAATTATCTAAGATGGCATTATGTGATTTTATTCGCTTTGCCCAAATGATGTTCATTTTAGGTTCAATTCCTCGTCAAATTTGTCAAATCGATAAAAAGCTAAATTATCTAACCTTATTCTTTTCAGGTGTATTTTTTAATGAACTCTTAATGTTTTTATGTAAGCAGTTTAAACAAAATTCAACCGGGCTTTTATGTCTCAAATAAGCGGTCTTAAACTTTTGCCAAGGGGATCGTTAAGCTTACTTTACTGCCGGTAATGTGCGTTGGGTTGAGCGTTTTTTCATAGCAATTAGTGATCAATAGTTCACCATGCATTTTTTCTATTAACTCTTTAGTCAAAACAAGTCCAATCCCGACTCCAGGGATGCCTGAAACATGATCACCTCTCTTAAAAGGCGTTAAATCTTTCGTGCTTTCACTAAAACCAGCGCCTTGGTTCGTGATTGAGATAATAATGTAGTTTTTATCACACTCTAACGTAATAAGAATTTCGCTGTTTTTGGTTGAGTATTTGAGCGCATTATCCAAGATTAGGCTAAAGGCTATTAACACTTGCTGCAAATTAATAGAGTCACTTTTGGAGGCCGCTGTTAATAGTGATAAATCGTTACAGCAAAGTTTTCTATTGCTTGGCTCTATCAGCTCGTCAGCTTTGGATTTAACGGCCGCCCAAATATCCTTAACGAGATAAAGTTCAGAAGATTGCAAGCCTTTTAACCTTTCTTGGGTTAAGCACAAATCAGCTATGTACTCTATGTCTTGTATGGCTTGTTTTTGTCTGATTAAGCTTTCTTGTAAAAATGGCGGTAAGGCTTTTTTTCCCTCATTCAAGTTACGATTGCTAGCTGAAATGATGGCTAACGGGGTGCGTATTTCATGTGAGAACAGGTTGGTAAATAATCGACGAAGCTTGGCTTCATTGATAGCTTCTGTTGCTTGACTCACTATAATAGCCTTTGCAAGATGCTCTTTTACAGCATGATAATTTAAGGCGGCATAAATAAATAAAATATCAACCAGAAGAGCAATTGATGGAGAATTTTTAGTCAAAAAGTTGTGATTAATGTATCCACTCAACGCACTAAATTGTACGCCATAACTTACAAAGATAAGAAAAATTAATAGAAAAAAGAAAGGTGCCAGCGGCACTTTTTTCCAGAGTAGTATCGAGTAAGTTAACATGCTAAAAAGCGTGCTAATTGTAACTAAATGAGTCCAGGGTAAAGACCAAGAAATTTGATCAAAATTCACCGAGACGACCGCCCAGATTAAAACAAGAGAGAATAAAATTAAGTGGGCTAAATACGTTTTATAAAAATGAACTCTTAAATCTAAAAACGAAGCGACTAATAAAAATAATAACAAAGGACTCAATGCTTGGGATAAAGTGGCAAGCACGTCGCCTACAAAAGGTGCAAAAAATAAATTACTTAGCCCATAAACTAAAAGTCCTACAAAAAACAGGCTAACGTTTAAAAGTCCAAACAATATATAGTCAGTATTTTTGAGTAATAAAAATTGAATAATCGACACCATTCCTAGCAAAAGAATGAAGCCAAAAGCCAGTCCAGAGGCCATGTAAGCTTCTTTTTCATTTTTTAGATAAAGCTGTTCATTTGTAAGCATTAATTGGATAGCTAGAGAGTTTTTTCCTTGTATTCGCACATAAATTTCGGCAGGTGTGTCATGATTAGCCTTTCTAAGCAGGCTTGAAGGTAGTTCAATATTGGGAAGTAAATAAAGAGGTTTGGATTGCTCTTCCAAGCGGTCACCTAAGCGTCTGTGTACAACTGTATTGGCCTCACTTAACCAGTAAATGTCAATGTAATCTGTGTAGGGGGGTGAGATTTCTAAGCGCCACTTTGTTGTTACTGCACACTCTTGAGGTAAGTTGATAGAAGTTTTGATCCAAATGGCATCGTTGGTAAATCCAAAGCTCGATTTTTTTAAGGTTTTAAATGGCTGATTTTGTATACTTTCAAAAGGTAAGGTTCCCAGTCTATCTCGGTAAATTTCACTTTCTTGAGTTAAATCATAGTTAATTTCACATTGATTTGACCAGGCCTGGTTAGAATTCAGGCTTAAAAAAAAGAGACACAGTAAAGTAAGTATAAGCCCATAATTCATTGTTAATAATGTATGATTTACTAAGGTATTTTTTGAATAAACTTGGTTATGCCATTGAAAACACATAATTCACCATTTAGTATTTTACTTGTTGAAGATAATGAAGATCTTGCAAAAGAAATCGTCTACTTCCTTCACCAAAAAAGTTTCGCATTGCTGCATTGTACAAGATTGTCAGAAATGCAAACGATATTGCAACAAAAAAACTTTGATCTAATCCTTTTGGATCGTTTGTTGCCAGATGGTGATAGTATTCAAATGCTTGAAAGTATTAAAGCACACCACAGTGGTATTATTATGTTTTTGACCGCCCTTGGACAGGTTCCAGAGCGTATTTCCGGTATTAATGCAGGGGCCGATTATTACATCCAAAAGCCGGTTAACTTTGATGAGTTGATGGCATATATAGAGCACTTTGATCAAAAAAGAATGCTAAAAGCTGTTCCAGATCAAACAACCAAATCATACACAAAAGATGTTTCCCTGTTATCAGAGCAAGACTGGGTTTTAAAAGAACGATTAATTCTTGCACCAAACGGAAAAAAAGCCATACTGACTATGCGTGAAACGCATTTAATTGAGCTCATATTTAGTCAACGTCCCAATGTAGTCAATAAGTCACACATTATTCAACAGATCGGCCATGACCCACAGCTTTATGATTTAAGTCGTCTTGATTCAGCTATTTACCGTATTCGTAAAAAAGTTTTAGATCAAACAGAATTAAACATCCCGATTAAAACTTATCACCGTGTTGGATTCGTTTGGGCACCCTAGGTACAATAAAGCCTTTAGTAAAACCTTTAAAAACTTAAGAAGTTTTAAATGAATAGGTATTCCTTTCCAAAAGTGGCTATCAACAAGCCTTTTACTGAATTCGCTCGCTTTCGCTAAATGGCGCGAGATATCTTTGGTTCTTAGCATCAATCTTTTAGCGTTAGTTTTAATAGCTTTTAACAAATTTATTAATTAAAAATTGTAATTTGTTAAAGAAACATCACGGCTCTCAATGCGTGAGTTTGACTGTTATGTTCACCCTCTCCTAAAAGACAGGTATATTTCACGGTTTAGTTTTTAGAGTAAATTTAGTGTCTTGTGCACAATAATCAGAAATTATCAGAAATAATCAGAAATAATCAGAAATAAACATGTTTAAGATCAATTTATCAGGGCTTAATCAAGTCTAAAGGTGTTCCAAACGATTGTAATTGTGAGATAATTTCAACTAATGTAGATAATTGTTATATGCATTATGTACTGTGTATTGACTTATGCAATTAAGTTAGCAAAGAGAAAGTTCAATATTTTCTTTTTGAGTAAGGTCGCTAAAACGCTAAGTAATGTACGCACCATAAAGTGCAAACTTACATTTTAGTTTAAGAACTAAGGTTTCTGCTTTTTGTTAAAAATATTGTTGCCTGATTTGTTCTTGCAAACAGATCATCCGATATTAAAAGATATTAAATTTATGTTGAACCAAATTAAAAACAAGTTAGTTTTTAAAAAAATGCCACAAAGCTTATTGGTAGGGTTCAGTGCAAGTTTGTTTTTCTGTGCAACACCCTCCTACTCTGAAGAGGTAATGGTGTTTGACATAGGTCAGGGTTCCTCTAATGTATCCAGTGCAGAATCTAAAGATTTTGGATCGGCTCAGCAGCGAACAATTAATGCCAAAGCCGCCAAGCGTACAGTTTTGGGCTTTACGGTTGAACAAGATGTTTCTTCAGTTCAGCTAGCGGATTCTCCAGCACCTGTCCCTGAAAGGGGGGTGGTTGTGCTAATGGAGAATGATATCAATTCAGTACCTGCGGTTGATTCCTTGAGGTTTGATAAGCGGCAAATAACAGAAGTTAACTTAGCAAATGAATTGGTGGGCGAGAGTTTACCTGTTGATCGTCAAGAGTTGGCTGAGTCGCCTGTTACGCCGATTCGCTTGTCTCCACAAGAGCTAGCCATGCTGATTGGCGATGATGAGGTAGATGTTAGCCCTGCCCCCCAAAAGCCAATATCTTCACCATTGCTACTAAGTGATGAAGATGCTCAGGTAGTCGCCTCAAATCCTGCAAATCAAAATGAAGACGTTGTGCAAGAAGTCATTTTGCAAGAGGAGAAAGGGTTTTCAGCAAGTCAAGTTGGGCAAGATTTTAGGGGTGAGCAAGCAAGCAGGCAGCTTGTAGTAGTTGAGGTGAATGAGACGGGTCAGTCAGTTCAAACGTCTGAAAGTGTTCCGGTCAGTGAACCCGTTCAAATAGCAGAGGCGAAAGTTTCACCTCCTCAAGAGCCTGTTGAGCTAGTTTTAAACAAACCGAGTGCCAGTCAGAAAGTAGGGCAAAAGCAATCGACAGCTCTTGGTAATAAAGAGGTTGAGTTGGTCGAGTTGTCGCCTGTTCAGCCTAAGGCTGCGCTCCAGCAAAAAGAGTCGCCTCAAAATCAGTCAGAGCCCATGGTTGCTAAAGTTTTACAACAAGGTTTTTCACAAGAACAATCACAGAAACCTACTGTTGAAGAGTCCGTTACCGCGGCATTGCAAGTTGTAGAGCAAGACGTTGAACAAACAGTCAATCAAAGGATTGAGCAGGATTCTAAACAAGACATTGAGCAGGCATCCGAGTCAAAAAGTCAGGCATCAGAAAACACGGCGATTGCAATCGCTACGCCAGCGGATATTGTTGTGCCTAAAGCCATTGATTATGACATGCAGGTGGAAGGAGACTCAGGTGTTATGCTAACCGAAGAGTCTATTGCGGCTATATCCAAGATTGCTCTTGAGCAAGGAGACGGGGCTGGGGACTTACCGTTGTTTGATGCTGAGATGCCAGTAATAGACAATGGTGTTGCTCGTTTACAGCTAGATGAATGGTTTGAGCAGATTGCAAAAGCCCCCCTAACGCACCCTTCGGTAGTAGCAGCTCAGTTTACTGAAGATCAAGCAATTTCAACCATTAACGAAGCTAAGTCGGTTTTATATCCTCAAGTCTCTGTAAGTTTAAGTGCGGATAGTCAGCGTTCTATTCGTGATGGCGAACAAGTCTCAACGGTTCAGGGTTTGGATCCGTCAAGTGAGATAAAGCTCAATCCAAATTTATCAATTAAGCAGCTAGTGTTTGATGGCGGCGCAACTGAATCAAGAGTGTTGGCTGCAAAGTCACGAAGTGATGCTGCTTCAAGCCAGCGTCAATCTACAGAGATTGGTGTGGCACTTAGGGCAGCAGATACACTGATTGAACTCGCTAAATTACAAGAACAGCTAGAAGCCGCTCGTGAAAACTTAAAAGAAGTTGCTCGATTACGCGACATGATTCGCGAAAGAGTGAATGTGGGTCGAGATTCGCCAAGTGAAATGTTGCAAATGAATGCCAGAGTTTATGAGGCTCGTAATCAAGTGGTCAATTTGCAAGGTCTTAGAGCAGAAGCCGGCGCCCGCCATGAAGAAACATTTGGCGAGCCTCCAGTGATTTTAGCCTTCCCCGATGTGTTTGCACCTATTCCTATGAGTGTGCAAAGCGGTATAGATGTCGCCACGCGTTTTAATCCGGATGTAGTCAGTGCCAGAACTTTGGTTGATGTAGCCAGTGCAGAATACCAAGCAGCCAAAAAAGACGGCTTGCCACGTGTTGAAGTCGAGGCGCGCGTTAACTCATACGACCTAGTCGGAAAAGGTTCTGATTTTTACGATACCTTCTTGGGTTTAACCGTTTCTCAAAACCTATTCGATGGTGGGCGTCAAGAAGCCATTGAGTCTCGTTCAGCTAAAGGGGTTGAAAAAGCCCGAGCACAAAACGAGCAAACAATAGCCGATGTTGAGCTGGCACTCAAACGAGCTTACAGCAATAGGCAAAGCCTCATTCCAAGATACAAAAGTCTACAAGCCCAGCTTAATCAAAAGATAAAAACGCAGCGGGCCTACGAAGAGCAGTTTATTGCCGGGCGCAGGCCTCTTAATGACTTAGTATCGGCGCAACAGCAAGTGTTGGATTCAGCACTAACTGTAGTAACCACTAAAGCTGAGCTTCATAGACAGCATTTTACAATACTCGCCCTAATGGGCGATTTGGCCGTTAAGCCAATAAGAATCGATTCATTAAAGTAAATTAAATATAGCGGATAAAACCCCATGAACGCACAGCCAAAACAGCAAATTTCTAATTTACCATCAGGGCAAGCTCGCCCTAAGCCAAAGGCTTGTACTGATATCAAGTCTTATTGGTATCAGTCCGCTATAACTGAATTTGCTAATTCAAAGAAAAACCAGGTACTTATTTACGACCCTTCAGTAGAACAGGTTCATACCCTTTTAGCAGGCCTGGACAGTTCAGTGCACGCTATTTCTGCCAAACAGGTCAGCACAGCCAAAGTGCTTATGGCAGCGGTTTTAGCTAACCCAAGTTTAACAACATTACATCTGCTTGGGCACGGCGCACCCGGAGAAATCCGCTTTGCAAACGCCGGTTTAATTGCAGACGATTTTAATGTGGCGAGCGACATTGTTGCACAACGCCAACAACCACTTTCTATTCATTTTTGGTCCTGCCGCACCGGTTTTGGTGAGCAGGGTATTAACTTTTTACACACAGTATCGGAGAGATCCATGTCAAACGTATTCGCATCAACAGGTTTAGTAGGTCACACAGAGCAAAATGGCTCATGGGAACTAGATGTGGCAGCAACGCCAAAAGCAACAATGCCATTCAGTGTTGAAGCGCGACAGGCGTTTGGCGGGGTGTTAGCATTAACCAATTTGGACGGTACGATTTCGGTAACAGAACAGGTAGAGAAGATTCTTGATGCCAATGTCGAAATTACTGGTGCAGTCGCAAGCTCTTATTTGTTAATTAGTTTGAGTGCTTACGACTCCTCGTTTGATGTGTTTGGGTTTGGTTTACCGACGAGTAATACTGATCTCTCTGAGAATGATCTTTATGTTTCTGGGGGTAGAATCCTACAGTGGAACGGTACAAGTGGAGACGAAGTTGCCACGTTTACTGGAGGCAATGGTGCTGATTTAAAAATTACGTTTACTGATAATGCGACCGATGAGATTGCAACTGACATTGCTCAGGCAATCGAATATGAGTACACCGGTGACAATCCCACGTCAGCCTCTCGGACGCTAACCTTTGCTCAGTTTAATAGCGGTGATACTGCAATAGATACTGCTGTTACTGCCACTTTCACAGTTAGTGCAGTCAACGATGCGCCGACGGTCACGCTTGATGCGGCTGGTCCAGCTGCCAACAACACGGCTACCTTCACAGAGGTTGATGGTGCTGATGATGGGTCGGCTGCGGTGTCGTTTGTCGCATCAAACTCGTCACTGGCCGATGTGGATAGTGCAAATTTAGCGACGTTGACGGTTTCTTTGACTGATGCATCCGTTGAAGCGGGTGATCAGTTGGTGCTCGGTAACACCACGATTGCGTTAGACAACACGAGCTCGAATACGGGTGAGGTGACTTACGGGGGCACTGTATTTGGTTATGTGGTAACCAGTGATGGGACCGATACATCTGTCACCTTCACCAGCCTGGATGGTGAAGATGGTGCCGCTTCAGCGGCCGCCAAGGCTGACTATGAGGCGTTGTTGGATGCGTTGGAATTTAACAGCACATCAGATACGTTTACGGATACATTGACGCGCCAGTTCAGCGTGGTAGCCAATGATGGTACTGATGACAGTGCGGCTGCGACCTTTACAGTTACGATGGATGCCACTAATGATACGCCGGTGATATCAACAGCGAGTGTTGATATATGGTCTGGAACGACAACTCAAACGGCTTCTTTGGTCTATACGAATCTTGATGGAGATGTATCAACAGAGACGGAGAATTGGGCAATATCATCAGCCCTCAGTGGCGCTTCAATTAATGCATCGACGGGTGTCTTGACTTTTGATACCACGGATGTTGCGAACGGTGAAACGGTTGGTGTCACAGTCACTGATGCAGATGGCGCAACCAGTGTTGAACAGACAGTTACAGTCAATATTTATGATTTCGCGCTTTTTGATGCCAGTAACAATCAGTTAGGGGCTTTTGAGACATTTGATACGGCGCTTGCTGCCGCTTCTGCAGGGCAGACCATTAAAATTGATGACACCGCTGACAGTAGCATTGGAACTTATGTCGTAACGGGCACCGAGGCCATTAATGTAGATGCCTCATTGGATACATCAGATGGTGTTAATTTAACAGGCAACAGTGCCGCTAATACGCTAACGGGTGGTAGTCAAGCGGATACCTTAGTTGGCGGCGATGGCAATGATATTTTGCTGGGTAATGATGGTAATGACACCCTTCGTGGTGGCAATGGTGCTGATCGTTTAGAAGGTGGTGCCGGTAACGACACTTTAACCGGTGGTGAAGGAGCAGATAATCTTAAAGGTGATGCGGGTGATGACACATTTGAGTATTACGCGGCTTCTGAAGTGGCTTCTGATACGCTTAATGGTGGTACCGGCTCAAATACAGTTACGCTTGCTTCTGCTGGAAGCTATGATTTTAATGCACTAACGTCCGCTACTGGTATTACTAATTTAAGGATCGAAGGTGTTGGTGCTCCAACCACGGTTATTGTCGGTAATAAACTCTCAGACTCGAATGTTCCGTTAGTGATTACTGGAGATGATCTTTCACAAAATATCACGATTGATGCGAGCGATCTTGGCGCAACACAGAGTGTGTCTATTGCGGCATCAGGCTTTAAAGGTAACGATACTTTTACCGGTGGTGCGGGTACGGATGTCGTTGTTTATGCGGATACTTATTCGGCTACAAGTCTGAGTTTTAATGGTACTGATGCGACTCAAACATTGGCTGTCAGCAGTTCTGCAGATGGTACTGATACGCTTAATAATATCGAAGTGTTGGAGTTTGCAAGTGGTGTTACTGTTCGTTTAGTGGGTGCGAACGCTTATACCAGCGTGGCTGATGCAGCTACGGCTGCAGATAGCAGTGATACATTATTTCTAGCGAATGCAGAAGCGATTTCGATTGATACAGCAACCACGATCAATACAAAATCTCTGGGTATCGATAATGCTGCACTGACAGAAATTAGCGATACGGCTACCAATATTTCGGCAGCTGATTTCTCATCTTCTGCCCTTAATTCTTATACCACTATTACTAATGAATCTTCAGGTGTTCTGGCTCAATTGACGGCCAACGAACTCAGTTCAAGAGCGGTCACGCTTTCAGGTTCAGGTACTTTCCAGGTGACAGGTTCGGTCACAGAGCTACTTGCTTTGGATTCGGCTGTTTACACTAATACAGACACGCTAATACTTTCTGATTCGGCTATTAACATTAGCGGGCTTAGTACCGCTGATATCGCTAGCTTGATTAGTCGTGGCATTGACTCGGTTGTTGTTAGTGACGGCAATACCAATACCGTAGAATTTACTATTGACCAAACTCGTGCATTCGCTGGCGATTCTAATGCTGTAGCCTTAACAGATACAACTATCAGCAATACGGTTAATGGCATCAGTTTACCTGCATTTGATTATATTGCTTCTTCAAGTGATGATTTACTGACAGGGACTTCTGCAAATGACACTATCAACGCCAGTGATGGTAACGATGTGATTAATGCAGGCGAGGGTGACGATATTGTTAGTGGTGGTGCGGGCAATGACACCCTAAATGGTGAAGCCGGTAACGATACACTGACGGGTGGAACCGGCAATGACACAATTAATGGCGGTACGGGTATTGACACCGCTGTCTTTAGTGGATCTAGCGCTAGCTACACAATCAGTTATTCAGGTGATAAAAGTAGCATTACAGTCACCGATTATTCTACAAATAATGAGGGTGTTGACACCTTATCCGGAGTAGAAATATTAAAATTTGCTGATAAAAATGTTCTTGTAGTCGGCGCCGGTGGCTATTCAACTTTAGCCGATGCAGTTGCAGCGGCGTCTAATGGTGATCAAATTCTTATTGCTGAGGAACAAAAAGTTGATCTAGTTGATGCGGGTTACATAGCCTCTAAGTCACTAAGTTTTACTAAAACGGTTGATACTATTGCCGATACCGCAGCCAATTTAAGTAACGCAACCTCCCTTGATATGACTGCTAGCGGTTATACAGATTATACCAAAATTGAAACCACTGATTCAGGCACGGTGACAATGGATGCCAGTGTGCTAGGTAATCGAGCCCTATCGCTGGATGGGGTGTTTGAGGTGACTGGTTCATATAATGAGGTGATAACTTTAAATCAAAATACGGCCGTGACTTATATTGATAAACTCACGGTTTCAGATACCTCATCCCAATTAGCTAGTTTAACAACGACTCAAATAACCGGTCTATCAACCAATTCCGGCACCTATGGTCGTAGTGTAGATGCGTTTGTAGGTGACGGTGATATTTCACTTACCAAGGCTCAGATTGTGGCATTTTCGGTTAGTGCCACTGAAACCAGATTAACCTCTGATGGAGATGTTACTCAGGTAGGAACAGGTAACAGTGAAACCCTTACGGCATTGGAAACAACTGATGTTGGTTATTCTTTGGCTATTCAAAATACTGATTCAACAATCACCGGGCAAATAATAGACGGGTTGGGTGGTAATGACAAAATAACAGGTTCAGCCCTAACTGACCGTTTAATTGGTGGCACGGGCAATGATTACTTAATTGGTGGAAATGGCTCTGATGAACTCGTCGGTGGCACTGGAGACGATCTTTATTTTGTAAGTTCAGGCGACGTAGTTATTGAGGCGACAAGCGAAGGTACAGATGAAATTCGTACTGAGCTAACTGCTTTTGATTTAAGTACCAGCGGTGACAATGTTGAGAATTTACGTTATCTGGGTGAAGCTAATTTTACAGGTACCGGTAATGAATTAAATAACCTTATTTTTGGTGGTTCTGGGAATGATACCTTAAATGGAGGTGACGGCAATGACACCTTGTTTGGTGGGGCTGGTGCAGATACCTTAAATGGAGAAGCTGGTAATGATACCTTTATTGTAGGCACTGATTCTCGTGCAGGGTTCTATACCGGTACAGAAGAGGTAAGTGGCAGTGTTGATGATTATGCTTCAGACACTATAGATGGTGGTGCTGATTTTGATACGCTTAAGTTCCAAGGAACGGCCGATAACCAAGAGTTATTTATACATACCAACACCACTAGTGTTGAGCAGTTTATTGTGGCTGACAAAGATGGAAGCTCAACCACATTAGCACTAGATTTAGATGCTTCAGCTCTTACTGCAAACGCCACAGCATTCTCAATAAACTTAAACAGTAGTGATGGTGATGTTTCAATCACGGGTGCCGAAATTATCGGTAGCACGGGTGCAAACACACTTCGTGGTTCTGACTTTGCGGACGTTATTCGTGGTGGTAATGGTGAGGATGCATTATACGGCCAAGCAGGTGATGACTTCATTTATGGTGAAGAAGGCAATGACCAGCTGTTTGGTGGGGCTGGAGATGATGTTATTTCTGGTGGCACTGGAAATGACTCGGCCTTTGGTGATGTCGGCGATGACATATTTATAGCAAGTTCAGGTGACGATACTTTTGACGGTGGAGCTGGAACAGATACCGCCGTGGTAAGTACCAATGCAACTATTACAGTGTCCGGAGATGCACGTTTTGAAGACGTCATGACAGCAACGGTAACCGATGCAGGCGTTGATACCTATACCAATGTTGAGGATTTGAATTTAGGTGGTTCATTAGTTAATGGTGTTTTAACCGGTGGCACAAACATTGATTTGGATGCGGATGTTCGCCGTTTTGACACAGATGGTGAAACGCTGCTAGCAACTTACACAGATATCCCTGCATCTGCAGAACACCCTAACGGCCTCACAGCTTTTCAACAAGCATTTGCGGCAGCTAAGCCAAATGAAACGATAGTTTTAAAAGATGGTGTAACTATTGATTTAGGTGACCAGACCATTGACTTCACTGAGTCTGTCACCATTATAGGTTCAGGGTCAGACAATGCTGCCACGATAACTAATGGTACTGCAATAATCTCTGTTGATGGTATTACTATTGAAGGTATGCGTGTGAGTGTGGCTGATGGAGACACCGCCATTCAGATTAATGCTGACGGTGCTACGCTTAAAGATATCAGTTTTACTGGAGATGGGGATCCGACTTTAGCTATTGCTATTCAGGTTTTAGACACGGCAGCGGCAGATAGTTTTACGATTCAAGGCAATGATTTTAGTGGTGTAAACACGGCGGTTGTTTTGCCAACAGATTATGCTGCAACCGCGGTTATTGTTGGAAATACATTCGCGAATACCGATACGGCAATTAATCTTGGTGGCTTAACCGATACAGCCAATGTAACGGTCGATGCAAACACCTTTACAGGTAATGTTTTGGCCGTTGATTTAAATGGTACTTACACTAAAGACGCAGAGATCAGTATTGATGGCAACCGTTTTGAAGTCGATAACGATGCTATCGCAATTGATGCAACAGGCGCTACATTAACTAAGTCAGGTACTTTTGAGGCAGGCCTGGCCACAGTTGACTACAACACTTTTGTGTTGGCTGCTAATACCGATACTTCAGGCGATGACTCAAACTCAAATGCGGGTGTATCTGTTCAACAAGATGCCAGCATTATTCCAACCGGAAAAGACTTTATTATTCTCGGGGCGACAGACACAACGGATACGGCGCAATTTGACCAACCTGACTTTGGTTTAACGGTAGATTTGAGTACTACACAAGCGGTTGATTTTAATGGTGATGGTTCGGTAGATGGTCTTGATGGTACTTACACGGTAGGTGCTGTTGGACCAACAGCCGTTTATCTGCAAGATATTGAAAACATAACAGGCACGCAATATGTCGACACCATTACAGGGGATGATGAGGACAATATTCTTCTTGGTCGCGATGGCGATGATGTCCTGTCTGGTGGTGCAGGTAACGACACCTTAGACGGTGGCGCGGGTGATGATGATCTAACAGGTGGTGAAGGAAATGATACCTTCCTGGTGGGTGACGGTGACAACACGATTGACGGTGGTGCAGGTGATGATACTTACACTGTCACTGAAACATCTGGTTCAGAGAACTATTATGCAGGCGGAACAGGTGATGATACGGTTACCTTTTCCTTCGATATTGCTGATTACTTTATTAACCGTGCCGATCACCTTTTAACCGACGTTGGACCTGCGGTTGGATCTGAAGAGTGGTTCTTCAATGAGTTTTATGATGAAGGACTTGAGAATTCTTCTTCACTAGCGAATTTTGAACCAGGTGAGCCGATCTTCCAAGTTGACTACATTTTTGCGGATGGCACACGCCAAACGGATTATGTGCAAGCAGAGAATCTTGTCTTTGATGATGTCATCTTAATTTATGGCACTTTAAAAGAGCTTGAAACAGATCTTGGTTTAGCTAATGACGCTTTAACAAGCGAAGCGTCCGTAGAAACTGGATTGGATTATGATACTACTTTCTTAGATGGTATCGATTTTGTTACCAGTAGTAATCAAAATACCGCCTTTACTTACAATGGCGGTGGATTCCCAACCAACTTAACCGATCCTAACTATGTATTAGGCAGTTTACTAAGTGACACCATTACCGGTGGTGATGGTATTGATATTATTCTGGGCCGCGCCGGTGATGATGACATTACAGGCGGTGTAGGTGCAGATAAGTTAGATGGTGGTGCCGGCAACGATAATTATTACATCACGCCGCAAGTGTACAACACAGATGGTAATAGCTTTGTTGGCAATGAGTTTGCTTCCGGCGAGGTCATTGCTGATTCAGGCTCAGACTCAGACACCGAGCTGGATGAAGTTCATATCATTAATGGTGGGTATGAAAATCAAGATGGAGATTCAGTGTTTGTTGGCACTGTGCATTTTGACTACGGAACTTTAACGGGTGTAGAAGATGTTCTTTTTGATAGTTACGAACGCTCAGGTACGGATGATACTTCCTCAGGTAGCAACAAAGTTTATGTGACAAGCTCACAGTTTGATGGCGTTAATAACTTCCTTGCGGATGAGACAGTAACAGGTGATTATCTTGAAATTGAATTTGAGGAAAACGACAGTTCATTAAGTCAAACCACCGTTGACGGTATTGAAACAGTGGTGCTGGATACGAATACAGATGCGGTCGGTGGTGAAAACCGATTAGATGCTCAAAATATCACGACCGATGCAACTGTCTATATTCGTAGCGGTGCAACCGATGATAGCATCCGTGTTGATAACCTTGTTGCGGATATTCGTGGTCATGACTACGGTAATTATAATTCGACTTATGACGGTGATTTAGATATCAATTTAGCCGTCAATGCGGATTTAGTTGATATTGTCACAGGTACAGATCATACAACGGTCACAACACGCAGTGGAAGTACCGCTGATATTGATGCGTATCACTTAGCTGCAGAGCTTGATCTTGATGGTGTAGGTGCTATTACTGTAACAAATGCAGGCAGTATTACCATTGATGGTTCAAACGACCTAGAGTTTGATGCGGACACCTCGCCTTTAACCGGTGAGTTAGAAGTTACCACTAAAAATGGTGCGCAACTTGACTTAATCACAGGGACGAATAATACGACCTTAAACAGTTCCCTCGGCCATGCAAACGTAAATGCCACTGAGTTAAATGATGACTTGACCTTAACTTTAACCGGCAGTTCCTCTGTTGATGTGATTGAGCTGCAAGGTAATGTTCAGGCCTCAACCAGCTCAGGTAATCTAGATGTTACGACAGCTGCCACCATTGATGATGGAGAGTTGACCGTCACTACTGGTAGTGCAAATGCAACAGTTACGGGTACGACTGATGGTGATCAGATCTATGTCAATGCGGATGCCATGACTGCATATAATGTTCTTACAGTTGATGGAGCAGCAGACTTCGATGTAACTAATATCGCGAGCAATGTTACGGTTGATGCGGACGGCGATGGCTCTGGTGCGGCCTTATCAGGCATATTGGATGTCACCACTGATAATGCAGCCACAGATGTTTTGGTGAAAACCGGCACGGAAGAGACTACGATCAATACTGGGGCGTCTGCAGGCGGTAATGTTACCGTTGAAGCGGCTAAATTAACTGATGATACATTGCTTGATTTGAACGGTGCGGCAAGAATTGTAGTTGAAGATTTAGTCGGTGATGTTGATGCAACGGGTATGACATCGGGTGCTTTGCGTGTTGATACGGCAGATAATACAACCGATAACGCTATAACGGTTGATGTTGGCGACACGGATGTTTATGTCAATACATTATCAGGTACTGATACAGTCAGTATTGATGCTTCTGATATGACAAAATCAACAACCGAGCTTTATTTGGGTGGTAACTCAAATGTAGATGTAACAGGCCTGGTAAGAGACTTAGATGCGAATGGAACGGTTGATCCATTTGGTGGTACTGACCTAGGTGTGTTAACGGGTGATTTGACCGTCGCAACAGGACCATTGGCAAACGACAGTGGTGTGACATTTACATTGGGTTCAGGTACCACCAACATTACCGCCGATGAGGTAGATACCGGTGTTGGCGCAGGTCCTGGTGATGAGATCGATTTAACCATTGATGCTACCGCCTTAACTACAAATGATTTGACCCTTAGCGGTGATGCTGAAGTCGCGGTTGATTCTCTTAGCACGGATCTTGATGCCGCTACTTTAACCGGTGGTTTAGATATTGATTCAGCTGACAATGCAACCTATAGCATAACGACTGGTTCAGGTAATACACGAGTAAGTGGTGCATCCTCAACTAATATTACCATTGCTGCCGCTAATCTAGCCAGTGATGGAGTGGTTTCGGGTGCGGAATCAGACGCTGAATTAATCATTGACAATACAGGAACAATTGTCGTCAATGATTTAGCCGTGGATCTAAACGCGGCAAGTTTTTCCGGTGACTCTCTAACGATTAATACCCAAGCGATAACTGGGTTTAGTTCGAATGCTAGTTTACCTGCAATGGAAATTGTTACTGGTAGCACTAACACCACAATTAATGGTGATGATTCTGTCGACGGTGACAAATCTATTATTGACATTCGTGTTGATGCTTCTGCACTAGCAGGTCAAGTGGTTGCCTCTACAACCCAAGCATTAACACTGGCAGGTGATGCAGAATACGTCATTGTCAACGATACTGATAATGAGACTTTGTTCTTAGATATTGGTGCTATTCAAGATGACAATACCGTAACTTTAGAAGGTGTGGGTGACTTTGAATTAACCGGCACCAGTGCCGATGTTGATGCCACTGCTTTAGCGGGTGACATTACGGTTCGTACTAAAGACGATGACCAAGCGGATGATATTATTGTCCAGTCTGGGACAGGCATTACTACGGTTGATGCAGTTGACTCTGTTGATACTATCACGCTGCAAGCAGGGTTGTTGCTTGATGACGAAAATGATACTGATAACGAGAGTTCGACAGATAAAACAGAGGTGCTGGTTGAAGGTCTTGGTACCGTTAACATTGAAGATTTAAAAGCCGATGTGGATGCATCGGATTTTACCGGTACACTTTCCATTGAACGAGGACAAATTACCGGTGGTGCCATTGATGATGTTGATATTATTGTTGGTAATAAGGGTGCTTTAATCAACGCTGGTCAATCGATTAATGAAACCTACGTTGATGCTTCAAATATGAGTTCAGACGGTGTTGTGACTTTATTGGGTGATAACGCAGCAGTTATTGTTGATCGTGTCGCTACTGGTGCACTGATTGATGCGGCGGATACGGTTAATGGTAATAAGAATCCATTAACAGGTGCATTAGATGTTATTACATTGAATGGAGCAACTGGCGTTGAAATTGCAACGGG
>JGI10211J14876_10000418_pt1 | contig 18277 bp, 18 predicted proteins | sample Etolagsediment_FD_14876 | JGI IMG/M metagenome (IMG submission 14876)
GGCTATGGGTCAACTCGGTCACTTCATCGGCCACCGGCAACACAGTCAACAGTCCAGGCTGGTTCTATGATACCAACTCAGGTGGGGCTTTGGACGGAGATCCTGGCAACAACTGGGGCGATGGGCTGAACGGACCATGGACCTTTCAGTTCCAGGCCACGGTCGGCAGCTGCCCTCCAGGCCAGAACGGCGATCCCTTGAGTCTAATTGTAGAGAACTATGCAGACGGTGAAACGGGAAGCTGGATCAATTATGATTGCCAGGGTGACCCGAACGAAACCTTTCAGACCGTGCTGGAGTGCTGTCCCCCAGTAGTCACAAGTCCGATCCTGCACAACTGATATATAAAGAAACAGAACATAGACCAATGAAACACGTAAAGCTATTTGAACAATTTCTTAATGAAGCTAAGGGTGACAAGATAACTATACACTGGTCCGGACTGCCAGTTGGAGCAGAAGGTACAATAGGAACTTTCATAGTATCACCTAAAGTGCATGACCAGATCGAAGATGAAATGGGTAGATCTATTTCAATTGACTTTGAAGCTGAAAATGTTAGTGGTAAATTAGCCAGTTTTAAAAACGTAATGGATGCTATAAAAAAGTCCGATTATGGTAAATTGGTTTTTAGTGAGTCGGCCGATTTGTCTGTCAATGAGGCCTACAACCGTTGGTATATCGAGACCTGGTACGATCATGATGGCCGTAAAGTACAATTGCTTGGATCGGACGGTACTACAGTCACAAAGAGACCTCCGTTTGACAAGGACGTAGAAAACCACCATGATCGGATCATTAAACTGAGAAAGATCAAGCCATTTCTGGTGGGTGATATAGAATACAGAGTGGTCGATGGACAGGGTCGCACCCTGAAGACTTATGATCGGGCAATTGAGGAGTCAGCTGTCAATGAGAATAAGATTACTATTGATGGTACTGATATTTTTTTTATGGCCAAAACAGACCGATATGGCAGTACTCATCTACAATTCAATCCAAATACTTCTCAGATCAGTAATCTGTTGGATTACGATAAACAAAAGGATCAATTGGCTAAAACCATTATAGGCAAACTTAAAGGCAAAAAAATTGATCTGGTCAAATTATTAAAGGATGCTAATGTATCTGAAGACGGCATCTTATTTGAAGTAAACCTGTATCAACTAATGGACGTAGTACAAAAAGCTTTAAAGTAAAAACCAAATGATCAAGACACTGGACGAATTTCTAAATGAGGGCCGTGCATCCTGGGGAGGCATGCAGTTCCATGTGAGTTCCATCCTGGACCGAAAGGCAATGTACTTGCAGTTTATACCAGATGGAAAGACCCTGGACCTGACCAGCACGGAAAGCCTGGCAGAACGCATCAAGGACCGGCTGGACACCAAGATGCCAATGCTGGCCTCGGTACTGGAGTACGATCCAGATCACTCAGCAGCAGGTCTGGTCTTTAAGCTGAAGCCATACGACTTAGCTGATGTAGTGACCGCAGCAATTAAATAGTAACCTTTAAATCCAATACAATATGAAAAAGCTCCTGATCACAGTAGCACTATTTTTGGCAGCCAATGCCGCTTTCTCACAGGCACTTCCATGTCCGCACTTTATCTGCGAGCAGGATCCCAACCAGACCACATATGCAGTGACCAATACTCCTGGCTCCACTTATCAATGGGCCATTACCGGCGGCACCATTGCTTCTGGACAAGGCACCAATTCCATCCAAGTAGACTGGTCTGCCGCCATACCCGGCAACTACCAAGTAGAAGTACTGGAGACCGATGCCAATGGCTGTGAAGGCGATCCTGTCCTTTGTGATGTTACTATCAACCCGACTCCGGTCACTGGAGCAATAACACACGACTGATGCTAAAGTGGCTATTGGCATTCCTGCTGCTGCCTGCCCTCTCTTTTGGTCAGTACTTTCACCAGATTCCGGACTGCTACGGACAGCGAGAGCCTGTCAGGTACCAGATTGAGACCAGGTCTGGGCTGAACTACTCTTACCAAGTCATTGGAGGAGAAGTGTTGAACCAGAACAGCGGAAGCCTGCTGGTGGACTGGTTCGGAGACGGACAGATCATTGTCACTGCCACTAATAGTCTAGGCTGTTCAACGCAGTCCAATCTGCTAATGCAATTGGTGCCTTGCGATCAGACACTACTATGGGTGCCTAACTCTTTCACTCCAAATGGTGATGGCATCAATGACCGCTTCACTCCAAAGGGCGTCAACCTGCGGTACTATGAGATGACCATCTATGACCGATGGGGGCAAGAGCTCTACTTTACTCGCAACATCAATGGCGGCTGGAACGGCAGGTTCAGAGGCCGTATGTGCCCGCCTGGTGTGTATAATTACAAGATCGTCTATCAGGACAACCAGAACTATTACAAGACACTGACCGGTAAAGCGGTCATCCTGAGGTAAACAAATTATATGTTTGACCATATAAGGACCAAACAAAGTTCTAATATGGCAAAGAAAGAATTCTCATTCGCAGACCTCAACAAGGAGATGAGCAAAATCTCCGAATATGGTGATACGCTGGACAAATCCAGTATCTCATCCATTGACCACTACATACCAACCGGCAATTATATGCTCAATGCATGCCTGACTGCTAGTCTGTTTGGTGGCTATCCCAACAACAGAGCCGTGGCCCTGGCCGGACCATCGGGTACCGGTAAGACCTTCCTGACGCTGAATGCGGTCAAGCAGGCCCAGCTAATGGGATATAGCATCATCTATTATGATTCGGAGAACGCAGTGGATCGCGAACTGGTAGAGAAGTTCGGCATTGATACATCTCTGTTCAGATACGAGCCCTGTAATACTGTCCAGGAATTCAGGACTTCCGTGACTAATCTGACTGATACTCTGCTTGCTCAGAAGAAGAAGGGTGTGGAGCTGCCAAAGATCATGATCGTGCTGGACTCGGCTGGCAACCTGGCCACTCAGAAGGAGATCGATGATGCCAAGACTGGAGCTAACAAGTCAGACATGACTAGAGCCAAGCTGCTGAAGTCGACATTCCGCATCTTGATGACTAAGCTGGGCATCTGTAAGATACCATTCCTGTTCACCAACCACACCTACATGACGCAGGACCTATTTTCTAAGGAGATAGGAGGTGGTGGTACTGGACCAGAATATGCGGCCTCCATCATCCTGTTCCTGGCCAAGGCCAAGCTAAAAGAAGGTGGTGATGGTAAAGAACAGACTGGTATTATAGTAACCGCAAAACCAAATAAAAATCGGTTTGCCAAACCACGGCCGATCAAATTTCATATTAGCTTTAATAAAGGCATGAACCCTTATGTCGGGCTGGAGGAATTTATTAGCTGGGATGCATGTGGCATTGAAAGAGGGCGATTCCTTAGTCAACGTGAATTTGACAAGTTGAGTGAAAAAGATCAGACCGAGTGCCGTCAACATGACTATGAAAAGGATGGCAAGCAAACCACGATCTATTTTCAACCGGCGGCCACTGCCCGTAAACTGTGTGTGGCTCATCTAAATGATACAGTAGATCTTAACCAGCTGTTCACTCCCGAAGTGATCACTCGTGAAGTATTAGAAAAGCTAGAGCCGACTATTAGTGCAATGTATCAATACAGTGCAGAGGAGGCCAATAGTGAAAGTTTAATAGAAGTATTTGAGCATGGTACCGAAGAGGATTGATCCTTCTAAGCTAAAGGCCAAATATGTACTGGGCAACTGGGCATCGCTGCCTAATTATCCGGACACCGAAGATCTGTTATATGAATCTATCCGTGATTACTGTGCACTAACGGCCAAAGAGATCAGGTTCACCGACGTCTCGCTGGCCAAGCGGTACTCCATCAGCCGCGAGAGGGCGGGCGAGATGATGGATCATTTAATACAGCAGGGCCTGGCCGAGATCACTCACTCAAACAAGTCCCGCATCTCGTATAAAATTATACAAAACCCATACGCTTAATGAAAGTAACCATAGAACACGAGAAGACGTTCTTCAACTATTACCTGTCACACCCACAGCTACTAAAACAACTGGGTCCCGGCTTCTTTTCTAATCCTGACATAGACCATGTGGCCAAGATAGCCAAGGACTTTTATATCAAGTTCGGTGAGTCTCCATCTCGTGATCAAACTCTGATGTTGATCAGTGACGATCCAAACGAGATCTCACCCGACATCGTGAATGCTGTCTACTCTTCTGACTGGAAAAAGTACGAGAAGGACTGGGTCAAGCGTACGGCAGAGGCTTGGATCCAATGGCGGCACTTCAATAAACAATTGATCCGTACCATTGAATTCGTTAAGACACAAGATGTCAGTCCTGAAAATGTGGAAGATGTGGTAGGTCGTGCCATAAATATGATCTCTACCGACGGCTCTATCAGCTTTGATGCCGATGTGGGCTTGGACTTTTTTCAGCCTGAACACCACATACAACGTAAGACTAAAAAGATCGAGACCGGATGGACTTTTGTGGACCGTATTTCCGGGGGCGGGTATGATCCCAAGTCATTGGTCGTATATGCTGGAGAGCAGAACATAGGCAAGTCGATCTGGCTGGCCAATGATGCGGCCAACTTTGTGCGAATGGGCCACAATGTGGTTTTCATCACGGCGGAGATGGCCGGACAGAAGGTGCTAAAGAGAATCGGTGCCAATCTACTGGACATATCAATGGGCGACTATGACGAAAAGTCTGCCAACCGCGATTTCATGAAGCGTCGACTGGAGCGAGTTTCCAGAGGCATCCTGCCTCCTGGTAAGCTGTTTGTCAAGGAGTTCCCGACCAGTCAGGCCACTGTGCTGGACATTGAGGCCTATCTGAAGCTGCTCGAGGAGACACAGGACCATAAGGTGAACGTGATGGTAGTGGACTACATCAACATCCTGGCCAACTACCGCAATCCCAACACCGAGAACACCTATATGAAGATCAAGCAGATCGCCGAGGACCTCAGGGCCCTGGCAGTCAAGCGGGACATGCTGGTCATTTCGGCCACTCAGATCAACCGGGGGGCTTGGGATGCCACCGAGGTAAAGATGGAGAACATTGCTGAGTCTGCCGGTCTGGCCCACACTGCCGATGTGATGTATGCCCTGATCCAGGATTCCATAATGCATGCAAGTCGAGAGTACTGGCTAAAGGTGCTGAAGATCAGAGATGGACAGGGCAAGGGCTCTAGGTGTAGGTTCACTATCGATTATGATCACATGAGACTTTCTGAAACCGAAGACGTAACAAACTAAGATGCAAGAGGACAAGATATTTAACAACAGCTACGGTGAACAAGATCTTTCTGAGAATCCGATCAATTTTAGGTTAGAATCATCATATGAAGATACAATGGATCCTGATGATAGGATCCATTATGAAATGATGATGACGGATGTAGATCGGACTATTGTTGAGAGCGAATACCATGAGCTTAATAAAGTCACACCAGAAGGTATCAGCAAGAAGTTGAACAAGATCCAGATCAATAAGGTGTTCTTTCATGTCATTGATAAGCTTGGCAATCAGTACACTAAGATTGAGATCTTTGGAGCCCTGTCTGACTACTTTGACATCTTTCCGAATAAGTTCTATAATTCCCTATCCAATAAGTATAAGGATGAATTAATGATCGAATTGGATGCAAAATACAACATCTTTGAGAAGAAAAAGATGAGAAAATTATTCTGAAAGCATGGCGAAACGTATATGGATGATTTCGGACACACACCTGGGTTGTAGATCCAACTCGGTACTTTGGCTGAACATCATAGAGGACTACTTCTTTAACTTTTTCATACCACTGGCCAAGCGGGAATATCGAGAGGGTGATGTATTGTACCACTTGGGAGATGTATTTGATAATCGACAAAGCATCAATCTAGCCGCACAGGATCTGGGTATTCGAGTGTTTGAGACCCTGTCCGAGATTTTTCCAGAAATCCATGTGATCGTCGGTAACCATGACATCATGCGGAAGAACAGCAATGAGATCAGCTCTGTAGACTGTATTAAGTATGTGCCTAATGTCACCGTACATAAGGAGCCGATATTGCTGGAATACGAACATGCCAAGTGCTTACTGGTTCCATGGCGACGTAATCCAGAACATGAACTGGAAACCTTGAATAGCTATAAACAGAAGATCGACTATGTATTCTGTCATTCAGAGACCCAAGGAGTACAGACCAGCCCAAGTAAGAGACACTTGCACGAAGGCGGCAACCCAGTCAATGTATTCAAGAGGTTCAAGCGGGTCTATAGCGGCCACATCCACTACAGACAGGAGAAGGGCAATTTTGTGCTGGTAGGCAACCCATATCAGATGACCAGATCTGATCGCGGCAACAGAAAGGGCGTCTATGTGTTGGATCTGGAGTCCGGCCAGCACCAGTTCTATGAGAACGACTATTCACCAGAATTCCTTCGGTACTACATCAGCGACCTGTTCGAGGTCCGCATGGCCGATCTGACCGAGCAGATCAAGGACAACTTCGTGGACGTTTACATACCCTCTAAGTTCCTGTTGACCTGCAGCATCAACCAGTTCATGAACCAACTGGACGGACTGGCACACAGGCTGGAGCCGAAGATCTATGATGAGGAGTATGCGGCCGAATACGAGGATGGCGAGCTGACCGACTTCAGCGGCGACATCGATCTGATCAAGATAGCAGAGGAGTACATTGCCGCACTGGACTACGATAAGACCATGAAGAAGCGGCTGGTGAATTCCATCAAACAACTTTACAAAGAAGCAACTACGAGCAGGAATGAAGATTATTAGTGTCGAGTTTAAGAATTTTGCCAGCTACGGCAACCGAACCCAACGAATAGACTTTGAAGAAGATCGGGGTGAATTGTACCTGGTGCTTGGAAATAATGGTGCTGGTAAATCTTCTCTGGCCCGTGTCATTACTTATCTGTGTTATGGTAAAGTGGAGGGCTCCAATCTGAGAGACCTGCCCAATCGGGTCAATCGAGAGATGTGGGGTCGCATCGTGCTGGAGAGCAAGGGCAACCATGTGGAGATCGAGAGGGGCATCAATCCGGGCATATTCAACGTGAAGATCAATCGCACCGAATATGATGTGGCCGGTAAGACCAACCTGCAGGATTTCCTGGAGAGTGAGATCTTTGAGATCCCATATCACGTCTTTAAGAACGTGATCATCCTATCAGTCAATGACTTCAAGAGCTTCATCACAATGTCCAACCGCGACAAGAAGGCCATTGTGGATCGCATATTCGGCTTCTCCATCATCAATGAGATGCGAGAGGTGATCAAGCTGAAACGCAAGGTGGTAATGGATGAGATCAGGACCCTGGACGATGAGATCCGGACGCTGGAAGACTCCATCAGCTCGGTCGAAGAAAAGATCAAGTATGTGGAGGCCAGCAAGCGAGAACGTGATGAGAGCAAGATCCAGGAGCTGAAAGATCGACTGCTTGAGATGAATTCGTCCAAGGAGAAGCTGAAAGAGGCCGCTTCCAAGCTGCGAGAGAAGCTGCAGCAATACGACCAGGAGAACAGATCTGCCTCTACCCGAAAGGCACAGGCCAAGGCCGAGATCAATTCAACTAAACGCGAGCTGAAGCTGTACGACAACCATGAGTGCCCAACTTGTCAGTCACCATTGGACACTGACTTTCACCATGGCATTAAGGCCGAAAAGGAATCCGGACTGGAGAGATTGGCAGAGACCCTTAAGCAGGCCGAAGAGGAATCCAGCCGGATCGAAGAGAGCCTGACCAAAGTTCGAGAACAGTCCAGGCAGGTTTCCATCAAGGCCGGACAGCTGGACACTCAAATGGAGGCCATGAAGCGGGAACTGGTCCGCATAGCAAAGGAGAAGTCAGAGGACGGCGGCCACCTGAGACAGCTGGTGAAGGACTTCACTGGCAAAAAGACGGTCAAGTCGAACAAGAAGACAGAGACCGATGGCGAGAACTACTATCTGACCGCCTTGGAAGGCATTTTGGGCGAGGACGGCATAAAGAATCTGGCCATTCGATCTATACTGCCCTCATTCAACAACAACATCATGCTGATGGGCAAGGAGATGGGTATTCCGTTCGGCATCCTATTTGACGAGAAGTTTAATTGTATGCTGTATCATCTGGGCGAGGAAATCAGTCCACGTACCTTGTCTACTGGAGAAAAAAAGAAGGTAGATTTTGTTATCATTATGGCCCTGATCAAGATGATCAAGAACCGCTTTCCAGGACTGAATATCCTATTTTTGGACGAGATCTTTTCTTCTATTGATGCATCTGGAGTGTATCATATTATTGAGATCCTGCACCAAATTATAAAGGAGATAGGTATCAATACATTTGTTATCAATCATACGGTACTTCCCAGTGAATACTTTGACAAGAAGGTGGAGATCACAAAAGATGGCGGCTTCAGTGAGTTCTCGATAGAGGCCATTGGATAAATAGTATATGTCGGCATACAATCAGGAGTTCAATCGAGACAATATAGTCCTTAGGTATATTACAGTGGCCACTCTGGCCGAACTGCAGAACAAGGTCTATTACTATAATCAAGTTGATGAGGACACACAGGTCAAAGTGCCTGTGCCTTTTTACTATTCAGTAAGTGGCAATGAAAGGCTACTGCTGGACGTATTCAAGTTCGGGGCAGAAGAGAATGGTGAGGCCATAGGTGACTATGAAGTGGTGCCCAGGGGCATGCTGCAGATGACAGGGGGTGCCATCGAATCTGGCAACATGACCAATAAGTTTGTTAGATCGGAGTTTGTCAGGGAGTTTGAGGGTCAACTAAAGACCTATTCCCTCGAAACCGCGTTTTTACCTATCACAATGACCTTTGACTGTACTGTTATCTGCTCCAATAATACCGAAATGCTGAAGGTCACCGAGTCCGTGATGAGCAAGCTGCACAAGGCCACTCACTTCCAGGTAGACCTGGGTATGATGCGAGTACAGGCATCAATGGAAGTACCGGAAGATTACGGTCAGAACCGACTATTCGAGTTTGGGTTGAATGATAAAAAAGAATTTGAGGTCACATTCTCAATAGATGTCAAGTCGTTCATGCCGGTCTTTGAGGGTGGAATCTTATTGGCTGAGATAATTGAGATGACCAAGGACACTCCATTCAATCCTAATCGAGATGGTATTGGCATGTTCCGTAATGGGGAGATCCGCTTCGGTGGTGTGATCCAGCAGGCCAATTATACTATTGATGACATGAGTAAAGCACCTAGTGATGCAGCCTTCAGCAACCTGACACAGCCACCGTCATCTGATGCTCCTCCGTTCCTTGATGGCGAGGTTGATACGGCACCCGAGCAGTCAGAAGACCCTTACGGAGCAGAGTATCGTAATAAATCTGGAGATGAAGGATAAATACTCATAGTATGTCTTTGATATATAAACCAAATAAGTCTCACACATGAAGAAGGTTAACGAGGGGCAGACCCAGGTCTATGCAAATGGAATGATCACTCCGCAATATGGGGTTGATACCAGTGCGCCCTACCTTAATACTCCACCAAAACAGCTGATGGACCTCACTCACGAGTTCTTTAAGAGCGGCAAGTCACAGGCCCAAGTGCTGGCCATTCTAGTTGGAATGGGAACTCCACAGCAATTGGCACAGGCCGCAATCTATGCTTACGGTGCAATGGGAGCAATGCAAGAGAAACAACAAAAAAACCATACGAAAATGAAGTTCACCCTAGTTGATCTATATGAAAAGGTGGCCCAAGCGATCGAAAGGCTTGACGAAATGTCGGCCGATAAGTCCAGGACATCATACTCAAACAAGCAGGCAAAAGAGATGCTGGAATCTGCACTCCGCATGTTCCCGGAAATGACCATCAATTCAGACATCATTGCCAAATTCACCACTGATGAGCTAGAAAAGATCCGAGAGGGTGAGAATGCCAAGGAGATCTGGCTGAAGCTAGTGGATGAAAAAGTAACCCCAGTGCTCAAGTACGGCATAGCAAAAAACATTTACAAAACATCGACCATTCATGACTGGATGCAACCTATCAGTGAGCTCCGCTCTTATATAAGTGACATTTATACGAATCACAAATGGTCGTTCAAGGTAAATGAGGCCATAGCTACTATTGGCAACAGAAACAATCCACTCGATGCCAAGCTGGCAGGAGAGCTGACCCAGCTGATCAAGGAGTCTGAAGAAGTAGTAAAGGCCGGACTTCCAAAATTGGCCAGTTCTAATCCATGGTCTGCTGAGTGTAGGGCCATTATTAATGAAATGAAAGAGGAGGCCAGAGGAGCAGACCAGTCCAAAGCAGTTGTCAGAAGGCTGATTACTCCAATGCTGAGCGAAGGTAATGCAGTAGTGTTCCATCTGCACGGTAAGAACTGGAGTTTTGATGGTAAGACCGTAAAAGAGGCCGCTATAAAAGACTCCAGGTTCGGACAAGTACTTGAGGCCCTGAATATGTTCAAGTATGTAGGTGAGTCGCTGGTGCTCTTTGGAGAGTCTGAAAAGGCACTTGAGATCAATATAGATGAAGGTACCATTAAATTAGGTCAGATTGACATGACCGAAATGGAAGCTGGAACTGTAAAAGAGGCACTGGTGGCCAATAAGTTCTTCTCTTTCAGAGATGCTTGGAAGGCGGACAGGATCGCAGTCCTGGTAGAACATTTCGACATGGTAGGTGAATTGGACAATGCATTGGGACTGACCAGCACTGAGTTCCTCAACGTGTACCTGACCATGCTAGCCGTAGAAGAGGGTGTTTGGGTGAACAAGGTCAATCCGGCCATGAAGCTGAATGAGATGAAGTTCTTCCCTAGTGCCACGGCAGCTTTAAAAGAGGCTAAAGACTTCATTGGTTATGATGCCACTGCATATCTAGCTGAGGTCTTAGTAAAAGAGGGGCACAGGACAGCCATCGTAGAAAAGAAGCGGGCTGCCATCAATGGAGAGATCTCATTCTTGGAAGAGAAGAAGGGGCAGATCAATGCGGCCATTGCCAGAATAGGCAGAAGCGAGGAGCTTTCAGAAGCACTCAAAATGGTAGAATCTGAGCTAATGACGAAAGAGAAAGAGCTTCAGTCTACATACTTAGCTGAAAAAAAAACTAAACTCGATTACCTAAACATGGGTTATACCGAGGCCACTATTGACAGGCCGGTGGGCAGCTTTAAGAAGGGTGATGAAGTGATGGTTAATGCTGAAGAGTATGCTTCACTAGGTGATGGTGATCTGGTAGATGTAGTGAATGTGGATACTTTAGAGTCTGAAATGATCAAAAGGGGCAAGTTGAAGGTAAAGATTTAATCCAATATAATTCATAAAAAGGGGCCGAATGTTAACATTCGGCCCCTTTTTTGCATATAAAGGTAAACACTAACAAAAATAACAACAATGGCTAGAAAAAGAAACTATCTGAACAATCGAGATCTGTTAGAAGAAATTATCATTTCCAAAAAACAAGATGAACTAACACCTAAGGCCCTGAAAATGCTAATGATGCTAGCTGATCGATGCTCTACTAAATTACCCTATAAAAATGAGGATGATCGTCAGGACTGTATTGCCTCGGCCTATATGGATCTTTACCGATATTGGAGAAGTTTTAATCCGGAGAAGAGCACTAATGCATTTGCTTACTTTACTGAGATCTCAAAGAGGGGATTTGCCAAAGGCTGGAATAAGTTGCATCCTAAAAAATACGGCAATACCATCTCTATCAACGGTTCAATGGACTCAGACGGAGTCTATACGCTGTGATAAATACATTATGAGTATTAAAAAGGTCAAACCAACTACCAAATCCGGATTTAGACAAGGTTACTATCAACCACAAAATCCGAGTAAATATAATGGACCGTTACCCATCATCTATCGGAGCAGCTGGGAGCGTAAGTTCTGCCACTGGTGCGACCATAATGAAGATGTGATCTCATGGATGAGTGAGCCCTTCTCCATCGACTACTTTAATCTACTGGACAAGCGGTTCCATAAGTACTACCCGGACTTCTACATTAAGCTAAAGCGAGGTGAAGAGGACGGGCAGCCCATCATCGAGAACTATGTAGTAGAGGTAAAGCCTAAGGCCCAACTGCAAAAGCCCAAGGAACCCAAGCGAAAGACGGCCAAGGCCATGCAGAACTACAAGTACAGCTACGAACAGTATGTGAAGAACCTATGTAAGACCGATGCCCTGAAAAAAGCGGCACAGTATCGCAACTTCAAGGTGATGCTATTGACCGAAGACAGTAAATTGTTCTGATGGCAGGAGAGTTCAAAGCAAGCATAGAACAGTACGTGAAGTCCAATGGCGGCCAGAGACGAGCATCTTCGGCCAGCCAGTCTCAGTTGGGTCTACTTTCTGATAGCTACGGGGGTAGATTTGATTTTGGTAAAATGTACTTCTTCCAATATTTCACACCAGATGAACCATGGTATGATACTAATCCTATCGTATTAGGATTGGGCCCCAGTGACGATGGAAATGAACTAGGTCTTAATCTGCATTATATGCCATATCGGGTACGCATCCAACTACTAGATAATATTTGGAGCTCATTTTCCAGAACTATTGCACAGCAAGTAGAAGGTTCCAATCTAGGTAAGCCAACCAGACAATCGGCCCTGACCGGCTTTACTTGGCAGAATCTGAAGTCCGCATATGGTACCAGGTTCAATCTGAAACACTGTGTCAAACAATACAGACTGGACAGAATGAGGAGACCTCGGGTCTTGGGATATGAGAACTGGTATGTGGCCGCGACCAATGACGAAAACCGTTTTCACAACACCACGATTGAACAAGTTCAGGCACTGTATTACGGAGCTTGATATATAAATCAACGAACTAATAATGGCTGGATTTACAAATAGAAAGGGACCATTGACTCAGGGCAACCCAGTCAGGAAGATCCTGAAAGACCTTTCCTCACTAGGTATGGCCTATGATGATATGATCATCAGGAACTCCAGAGCAGTGGGCTTCACTGAGAATCAATTCGGTTATACTATGAATCCGATGGGCAGCGATGCGGACGACATCTACTCACCCTTTGCTGCAATGTCCCTGACGGATACCAGCATGAAGAAGAATGTGGCCTTCTTCGACCGACAGTACAAACAGAAGGTAGAGAAGTACCGCACCTTTGCAGTACAGGACGAGATCGAGGAGATCCTGGATGTATTATGTGATGAGGCTATAGTATTTGACGAGAGCAACTATTGTGCCTATGGCCATTTTAATGGCCAGATCTCAGCTGCGGTAGAGGAGGAGATAGGCGACGTATACAATAACATCTACAACTATTTCGGCTTCAATGATGCACTCGGCATTTGGAACTACTTCCGTAAGTGGCTAGTAGACGGCTATCTGGCCTTTGAGATCGTTTACAATGACAAACAGACCGAGATCATCGGCTTTAAGGAATTGGATCCACAGTCACTGGTACATGGAGTGGACACTGAGACCGGTAAAGTACAGTGGGTACAGTACAAAGGTGGTGGGGTAAAGGAGCGAAAGCTATGGGACTCACAGATCATCTACTTGTCATACTCACAGGTCAACTCACCACAACGTACTTCATACGTCGAGAGACTGATCAGGGCATTCAATATGCTAAGGATCATGGAGCACACCCGTATCATTTGGGCCGTTACCAATTCCAGCTTTAAGACTAAGTTCGTTATACCGGTCGGTGGTAAGTCTAAAACCAGGGCAAAACAGTCACTGGCCCAGTTGATGAATAGCTACAGGGAAGTGGTAGACTTTGACTTTGACAGCGGCGAACTGAGTACTAATGGCAAGCCGATGATGCCATTCAATAAGGAGTACTGGCTGCCTTCCAAGGATGGAGAGACACCGGAGATCGAAAATGTTGGTGGAGACGGACCAGACCTAGGGGACACTGAGTCATTAAAGTACTTTGCCGATCGCCTGAAGTTGGCCTCAAAGATACCTTTTTCCCGATTCGAAAGAGACGGTGGATCTGTCTGGGACCTGGAAGCCAGTGGTATGATGAGAGATGAAATTAAGTTTGCCAAGTTCATCAGCAGGTTAAGGTCTATATTTCAGGAAATCCTGGTCAAACCATTGTATCTACAGATGTGCCTGAACCACCCAGAGCTGAAGAACGATGTGTCTTTCAAGTCCGGACTGGGCATCAAATGGGTGAAGGACAATGTATTCGAAGAGCTGAAGGAAATGGAGCTGATGAGTCGTAGGGTAGACTTTATTGGTAATATGAAAACTCAGTTAAGCACAATGGATGAAAATATGACCGAGATACCTTACTTTGACCTGGGCTTCCTGATCAAGCGTTACGGCGGCTTTACTCAAGACGACATCAAATCCAACGAGAGGGCCAAAAAACGTGAGGAGCTGGAAAAGGAAGGTTATAGGGAAGAGGATATAGAAAAGATCCTGCTGGGGGCTGACAAGAAGGACTTTAAGCCTGAGGAAAAGTCAGAAGAGGATCCAGGTGGCGAATTAGACCTGGGCATCTAAAAAATACTTTACAGTCTATAATATATAAATCAAATAACTAAGCAAAATGGCAAAAAAGAACTTGCTAATACTCGAGAGATCCACGGCTAATCTGGCCACTACTAAGTCAGAGGACGGAAGTGTAGTGCTTGAGGGCGTCTTTACTCAATTCGGAGTAAGAAACAAGAACAACCGCATCTACGAGGAGCAGGAAGTGATGCCACACATCAAGGAACTACAGGAAAAGGTAAAGACCAAGAAGCTGCTTGGTGAGCTAGACCATCCTAAAGATTTTGACATCAGCCTATCTAATGTAAGCCATGTGATCGAAGATCTATCTTACGATGCTGACAATAAGCAAGTAAGGGGCCGTATCCGCCTTCTCAATACTTCAAAAGGAAAAGAGGCCAAGGCTCTGATCGAGGATGGCATTCCATTGCATATCTCTTCAAGAGCAGCTGGAACAGTTGGTGATGACGGTAAGGTAAAGATCAAAAAATGGTTTACTTATGACCTGGTTGCAGATCCGGGATTCGAAAATGCCGAACTGGCCCGGGTGAATGAATCATTTGGCTTTGATCAAGATGAAAGCCTCTTTATTTATGAGATCGACAAACCGATATATAAAGTACAGGAAAACAAAACAGAAAAAATGGACCAAACGTACGTTACTGCCGAGGACTTCAACAAGTACACCGAGTACCTCAAAAATGAGATCAAGACCTTAAAGGAGTCTTCAAATTCAGCAGACACTGAAAGAATGGATAAGTTGGTAAAATATGCCGAGACCATTGCTGAAAAGGTGAATGGTGTTACTGAGTATGTGAACTATCTTGCAGAAAATGTAGATAGAGGCATTACTTATTCTAACTATTTGGCCGAAAATATGAATTCTATCAAGGATTATGCTGGCTATCTTGCCGAGCAACTTGACGGTAGCATCCGATACACTGAACACGTTGCTGAAAAGGCTGATAAGGGTATTCAGTATAGTGAGCACCTGGCAGAAAAATTAGACCAAGGCATTCAGTACAGCGAGCACCTGGCGGAGAAGCTAGACCAAGGCATCAGCTACAGCGAGCACCTGGCAGAGCAACTTGACAAAGGCATCCAGTATGCTGAATATGTTGGCGAAAAGGTAGAACAGGGCATTGCATACTCGGAGTACCTAAGAGAGGGTCTTGAAAGAGGTATCAAGTACAGCGAGTATATTGCTGAGAAGGTGAACGGTGAGTACGAGAAAGCCTTAATGGAGAAGAGAGGGGAGACTGCAGTGACTGAATCTATAAATGAGTCCGCCAAGGCTGAAACCTATAAGAACACTCTGACAGAGAGTATCGATGCCTTGATTGCAAAGGCCGAAGCTAAGACCAATTCGGATATGGTATTCATGAACTTCTTAGGAGAAGGCAAGAAGAGAGAATTCGAGGCATTGTCTGTGGAGATGAAAGAGAAAGTGGTGACTAAAATGAACGAGAGCAGAATCATGAGCAGCCTGGATGCAAATAGGATCTGGGAATCTTGCTTCATCGTAGAAGAGACCGGTCCCGACTTCATCAAAGACATGCCTGCTAAATACAAGGAAAGGTGGAATGCTCTAAGTGAGTCTCGTAAGTCGCAGATCATCGCCGAGTCTAAATTCTATCCACTGACCAATGCATACCAGATCAACAACTTCTGGTCGACCAGAGACCTAAGAGAGAAGCAGGTAGCAATGGAGAAGCTGACCGAATCTGCTTCGACAACAGTTCCTACTGGAGCTGCAACAGCAGAGGAGTCTAACGCTTACAGAATCGATGAGGCCAGAAAAGCTGAGATCGTGAACAAGTTAAAGTTCAACTTAGGAAGATAAGTCATACTTAAAAAACACCATGAAACACATTAAACTATTCGAACAGTTTATGAACGAGGCCGCTTCTACTAAAAGGATCGTACTAAGCTATCCCGAAATTAGACAAATGTTATCGATTGTTTCAGGACTGACGGCAAAAGGCAAACAAACTGCCAATGGTAAGTATCTATATACTTTTCAGAGTATATTAAGTGATGCGGCCGACAAGGCTGAAAAAGCCGGGAAAGCCAGAGTAACTTTTCACCCGGGACTACAAGGAGCTGCATTAGATGTTATTGATTGGGCCGAAAGTAACAATAAGATAGCTGGATACAATGTAACCGCCGACGATCTTCGAAAAAAATTTGACGCCTCGGTCGAAAGGACCGGTATTAAATAGATCAATACTATACAGTATCGTAAAAATAAAAGGATCCCAATTGGGATCCTTTTTTTATGCCCATTAGAAAAAAAGTTTAAGGCACTTGATATATAATTCATAATCTAAACTGTTAAGAAGCAAACGGCAGTACGATTAGAATAAACGTAGCGAAAAAAAACCAAAAAAATGTACGCTAATCAACTTATTAATGAGGCTGAGGTACAGAAGACTTGGGCACCTATCATTGAGGAGGCTACTGGTATTACTGAAAAGTCCAAGCTTACTTGGATGTCTAAGTATTGCCACTACCACAACCTGAATGAAAGTGTCTATAATACTGTTCACCTTAACCCGAACATGAACGTTCCAGGAATGGGCGCTCCTACTTTCCCAGGTGCTCCAACAACTCTGGATGCTTTCACAAGCCAGGATGCCGGTTCAGGCGATAGACCATTCTCTCTGCTTCCACTTGCTATGCAGGTTGCAGCTCAGACCGTAGGTCTTGATCTTGTTCCTGTAGTTCCAATGCAGGGTCCAATGGGAGTTCTTACTTACCTAGACTTTGTTTACGCTGGTGGTATCAATGCCGCTGCAGGCGGACTTAGCTCTGCTGCTGCTCCATTGCTTATCAAGGCCAATGTGACTAACGATTCAGGTGTAGCTGACGCTTTCACTGTGGATCAAGTTATCTATGCTGCCGATGCTACCTTAGGTCTTCCAGCTGCAAACACTGCTGCTTATGAACTGACTTTTGTAGGTCTTTCAAGGATCGATGGTTATCCAATCTTCCGTGTAAGAGGATACCAAAGCGGTGCTGGAGCATCTGCTGTATATGCACAAGGTGCCGAAGGAGGAGTTCAAGCAATCTACCAAGCTATTGCTGATGGTGTTTCTTTCTATGGCAACTCTGATCTAACTACTGGTGCTACTGGTGTTTGGGACGGAGGTGCTGAGCTTGTAAAGGCTCTTGAAGATCACATTCCAGGATTCTCAGGTTCTGCTTTCGAGCTTAACAACCGTGGTGCAAATGCACGTCTTGCTGATGGAAGCCTAGGATCACAGCCTCCTTTCTCAGGCATCGATTCTGTCGATCCTTATCAGAGAGGAATGGGCGAGTCTACTCCAGACAACCTTCTAGGCCTTTCACTGTTCAACAAGTCAGTTGCTGCAATGACTTACCAAGTTGCTGCTGCCGTGACTCGTGAGCAGGTTCAGGACCTTAAGCAGTTTGGAATTGACGCTGTTGCTCAAGTAGAAGCAGTTCTTGTGAACGAGCTTACTCAATCGATCAACAAGCTGATCCTTGATCGTATCTTCCGTCTTGGAGCAACTAATGCTGAGCAAGTAGCTGCCGTTACCGGTACAGTTCTTTCGGCTGGCTTTAGTACTGTTGGTGCTGGTCCAATCCCAGGCGGTATCCAATTAGGTCTTAACAATGTTGGTACTGCGGTTACTCTTGCTGCTAACTATGTTGATATTTCACTTGGTGGCGAGACTCAGGGTACACTTCAGAGAAGGATTCTTACTAAGATCCTTGCTGCTAGTAACTTGATCGCAACTCGTGGACGTCGTGGTCCTGCTACTTTCGCTGTAACT
>JGI10211J14876_10000420_pt1 | contig 18267 bp, 18 predicted proteins | sample Etolagsediment_FD_14876 | JGI IMG/M metagenome (IMG submission 14876)
CGGCGGCTGGGGGATTAGATGCGGCTTTCGCAAAGGAAGCGGCAAGGCATACAATATGAAAGGCAATCAGGGCGCCCAGCTCGTCTTCAAGAACGGCAAGCGATTACTTATCGGCTCTCAAAAACCCGACGAGCTCGCAGAAGCAATCAACTCAATTATGAAAAGCCCTTAGCTATCAAAAACCAGCAGTCCCACGCAGATTACAAATTTTCCTGTTGGTTTTTCCACACCCCTGAATTACTATCCACACAATATATCCTGCAGAATTATTCCTGAGCAGTTATGGTGCTACTGACAATAGTAATTATAGCTATCGGCCTGGCGATGGACGCCTTCGCGGTCTCCATCGTCAGCGGCGCAGCGTACAAGCAGTTAAATATAAAGCACGCCTTTCGATTGGCTCTTTTTTTCGGCGGCTTTCAGGCACTTATGCCAATAATCGGTTTCCTCGCAGGAATAACTGTAAAAGAATATATAGCCGATTACGACCACTGGATTGCCTTCGCACTTCTATCCGCAGTCGGCGCCAAAATGCTCTACGAATCAACCAAAATCAAACCCGCCCGACAAAATCCCGAACACCTGAATATTTTAGTCTTACTGGCACTCTCCGTTGCTACCAGTATTGATGCCCTCGCCGTCGGAATAACACTTTCGATTTTGAAAATCTCAATTGTAGCGGCCGCAGTAATCATCGGACTGATAACCTTTGTCCTCTCGTACATCGGCGTATTCATCGGAAAGAACTTCGGGCACTTTTTTGAAAACAAAATCGAAGCCCTCGGTGGCCTCGTACTCATCGGCATCGGATTCAAAATCCTACTTGAGCACCTGTTATGAAAGCATTGCTAATATACGATAATAGCAACTTGCAGCTAAAGAAAAAAACAATACAATAGGTATGTTGTTTTATCAGGCTGAACTATTGCAAAAAAGTGGGGTAATTCGTTTAAGTACAATTGGTGATTTTTATGAGTTCTAAAGTATATTTCATTAAAGCATCTGTTAAAGACGGGGAAAAGACAATCTCCGAAAAGGCCGGAAAGCTGTTCAAAGCGGGCAAATTCAAAAACTGCTTCGCCGAAAATGACTTCACCGCCATCAAGGTCCACATCGGTGAAGGAGCAAACAACACATACGTAAAGCCAACTTACATCAAAGGACTAATTGACGAGCTGCTCGCCCTGAAAACAAGGCCTTTTGTCACTGACACCAATACCTTATATATCGGCCGAAGGCACAATACTATCGACCACGCCGTCCTCGCCGCCGAGCACGGCTTCTCCTTAAATAAGCTGGGCATACCATTCATTGTATCCGGCGGATTGTTCGGAACATCCGAGACCACGGTCCAAATCAACGCCGAGATTAACAAAGAAGTTTCTATCGCTCACGATATCGTAAGATGCCAATCTATTCTTTCGATTGCACACTTTACCGGCCATCCCGCGGCGTGCCCCGCAGCCACGCTAAAAACGCTCGGAATGGGCTGCGCAAGCATAAAAGGAAAAATGAAACAACACGCCGCTCTCAAGCTAAATATCGGAAACGATTGCACACGGTGCGGCGAATGTCTCAAACACTGCCCCGCCGACGCTATCACACTCGACGAGATAAAAGCACACATCGACCAGGACAAGTGCATCGGCTGCGCAGAATGTATGTCAGTCTGCAAATTCGATGCAGTAAGATGCAACTGGGGCGAGGAAACTGAAGTAATGCAAAAAAGCATCGCTGAACACGCGCTGGGAGCGCTGAAGGGAAAAGAGAATAAAGCCGTCTTCTTCAATTTCATTATCTCTGTTACCAAAGATTGTGATTGTTTCGGCACGCCGAATATGCACAAAATAATCGATGATATAGGCATAGTCGCCTCAACCGACCCCGTTGCTGCTGATAAGGCAGCGGTCGATTTGGTGGAAAAAAGAGGGGGCAAGAAACTCACAAAATTGCTGAATAATGATAATCTTGAGCCCAGCCACCAGATTGAACACGCCAAGCGTATCGGCCTTGGAAGCGCCAAATACGAGCTTATAAAAGTCAATTAGCCCATAAAACCAGCAAAAATTGTTAAATATTTACCAAACTTTTGCTTGCGTTCAACAGAACTTATGCTATAATTACTATTATGTCATTAGGCCGGATAATAAGAAAGAAGCGTGAAGAATTGAATCTAACGCTCGACGAGGTCAGCAGTCGCGTTGGGTTCTCCAAGCCGTACCTCTCCACCATCGAAACCGGCAAAGTCAAAAATCCTCCAAGTGACGAGCTGTTAAGAAAACTTGAGAAGGTATTTGAGTTCGAGCCCGGCCTGCTGCTGCACATCGCGCATATGGAGCGGATTCCCCCCGACATTCGTCAGGAATACGAATCCACTGAGGCCGAAAACCTCAAAATGCGCCAGTTCATAAAAAACCTTATTCATAAAAAAACCGACCCGGACCAGTTCGGTACACTTCTTGCCAGGAGCGAACTGGACACTGAAAAAAGCAGCGTCCCTCTCTCAGCCGGGCGACTTGTACCCGTCATAAATAAAGTTTCAGCCGGATACCCTATCGATTTTGACGACCTCGATTACCCCGCCGGAGTGGCCGACGATTACGTTCGCTGCCCAGATTTGCACGACACCAACGCCTTCGCCGTCAGAGTCGTTGGTGATTCGATGGAGCCGAAGTTCCGAGAAGGTGACATTGTGGTTTTCTCCCCCGCCGCCGAAGTCCATAACGGCGACGACTGCTTCATCCGTTTCGCAATGCCGCACGAAACCGCTTTTAAAAGGGTGTTTTTCGAACCCGAAGAGAACAAAGTCCGACTCCAGCCGAGAAACGAACAATACTCCCCCATAATCATCGACGGCCACCGTATCAACGGCCTATACCGCGCCATCATAAAATACGAAAAGCTGTAGAAAGCTTGCGTCCCGTATTGCGCTTAGCTAATCTTCTGACCGGCCACCGCCAAAACCAACGCAAAGACTTTCGATGCCCCGGCTTCTTTTAATGTTTTTGCACACTCATTTAATGTCGCACCGGTGGTTTTAATATCATCGACAAGACAAATATTCCGGCCGGCAAACCGATGTCCCCGCCGCACGGCAAAAGCCCCCGCAACATTTCTGGCACGAGCAGCGGCATTTGCTATTCCTCCTGGTTGTGTCTTGGTGTAGCGGATTCGCGCAAGGTCCGTACTGATTTGGGCCGTTGGATGCGTTAATTTGTCGGCTAAAACTAAAGATTGGTTGTAACCGCGAAACAATCGCCTCGACCAGTGCAGCGGAACAGGAACGAAAACCTCTATATCACTATAAAAGCCGCCGCCCTGCAGAGCAGAGTTCGCCAAAAAGCCCAGCATTCCGTCCAGCTCCGTCCTGCCTTTCTTAAACGCCAGTATCATCTTTCGCAAGGCCTCTCCGTAAACTCCGCTTCGAGCTATCCGGTCGAAATGTATTTCCTTGCCCTGACAATCCGGACACACACCTTCAATCAAAGCGTACCTGCTCGCATCTCGCCCGCACCGCCGGCAGTAATCCGCACCCGCACATGAAAGCATCTGCTCCCAGCAATCCCTGCACAGATTATTGTCCGTTTCGCAAACGCTCTCCCCACAGCTAATACACACCGCAGGCCAAAGCAGCTGATTCACACCCTGCAACGTAAACCGACAACTTTCTTTCAGTTTCACCATACCCACGCACGCAATTATACAACCGGAGAATTCTTATTTCAAATCAAACAGTTCGTTACACACGTTTAGCAATCGCCGGAACGGCAACTTTCCTTTATTGTATCGTTTGGTATCAGTCGTCCCGACCGCTCATCTGACCGAAAGCTTTTCATTCCAAATCATACGCGATGTTGTCCGCCGACAGAAATCCTATCTTGACTCCCGCCTTGCCATTGTATTCTTCAATCTCGCTTTTCGCCTCCGTTACGGTCTCGGTATAAAGCAATTCCTGCGAATCGACATGCCCATCACACCAGGCTATATTAGTCTTCCCTCCGTGCCTGTATCCCTGCGTCCCCGCTGCCTTAAGACTGTTATCGGTGTCCCCGTCCCAAGTCCACGGCGCCCGCATAAATTTGTTCGCCCCCCCGCTGTATTCGCCGTCTCCAAAAAGCGCACAAAGAGCCGGACGCCTCACCCTGTAAATCTTCACCGGCATCACTATCTCATACCACGCCGGTGCCCCGGCAATTGTTTTGATTTGTCCGGTATAACTGGCGCTGACCCTCTCCCCCCCGCCGTGCCCGATGTAACTCGTATTATAGTTGTAGCCGCTGTACGGGTCACCTGCCGTACCGGACTCGCCACTGAAAGAAGGACACTGCTGAACCTTTTCGATTGTCCTGCCCTGCCACAGTAACCCCGGCACAACCTCTTTCTGCCCCGTAGCCAAATCTGTAACCATCGTAAAATCCCAGCAATACTCAAACTTCACAGAGTCCGTTTTCTGCCGGTATTGCGCGACCGGATAGTAATCATTATTCACCTGCGCGTATGTCTGGGCCGCTATTGCCATTTGCCTGAGATTGTTCAGACAGCAAATCCGCCTGCCCTGCTCCCGTGCCTTACCCAGCGACGGCAGAAGAATCCCCATCAGCATCGAGATGATGCCAATAACCACCAACAGCTCCATCAATGTGAACGCCTTTCTTCGCATAGTTCCAGGATTTGAATTATTCACATTCCCAGTTACACTCGCGCCAGTCCTCAGCCACCATTGCATAATCGCGAAAGTCCACGATACCATCTTCATAAACATCTGCAATTCTATTCGGGTCATTCGGCCCGCTTATCTCAACCAACCAAGACTCACTAAGCAACCCCAAATCCTCATAGTTAACGGCACAGTTCTTATCAATATCACCGGCCGGATACGGATGTTTGTAATCGCCGCAGGCCGCCACATCCGCAAACCCGTCAATCTCACCCGCAAACGAAGTCCCGGGCAGATACTCCACCTTAATATACCGAATCCACTTTCGTCCCGTATTCGGGTCAACCTCCAACGCCGCATAATCATTCGGGTCAAGGTCGTTAAGGTCAAACCCCGTCCCCCCCGCCGAGCCCTCGTACAGTTCAATAGCATCGGCCGCAGATAGGCCGTCGAATTCAGAGATACTCAGATTCGGGTCAACAGGCTTTAGCCAATCAAGCTCCTCGCCCCAGTTATTTGCACCCCTGTCCCACGCAAAAGCATTTGATGGAAAGGCAGTGTCACCATAAGGCCCATCTTCAAAAGTAAACCAGGGCCCGTTCGGCTCCTGAGCCACACTTATCAAAACCGACTCAGACTTTACGCCTGTGGGAGATTTAAGAAAATACTGCTCCATATCAGTATCGTGCTCCACCCAGCCGTCCGCCGCAAAAGCCGCATTGCCGAACACCATAAAATCAATCCCATACAAATTCCCCAAATCATCCGCAACCTTATGGTCAAACCCAATCACGATTTCGGCCCCATCACCGATAGTTGTCACCACCTTATCGCCGTTCGGGGCAGTTAAGTAGGCCGGAAAAACCAGCGAACAAGCATAAGTCAACTCGTCCCAGTCATCATATATCCATGTCGTAGGTTTACCGAGAACCACATACGGGTCATCATAAGGACTGACCCCGAAAGGCCCGTTATAATCCACAACTTCAATAGCAAAGTCACTTTCGTCATAGGCGTAAGTAGTCGCAAAACAGGTAACGATAAAACAAACCACAACAAAAGCAATTTGAGCTCTTGCCCCAGACATTATTTTCCTTTCTCAATGAACTCAAACCGTCCTTGTTCCACGTCTTCTCATAAGCAGTCCACCAAGACCTAACAAAACTATAGAAATCGGCTCAGGAATCGGCTCTTCGCCCGGCCCACGCACCGGATACCACGATTCATCATAATTCGTCCAGACCCAGCTATCCCAGTCACCGTCACTGAGCGAACGGAAAGAAACACCGCTCCCATCCAATGACCAGCTCTCATTGTCACCGACATAATAGGCCCAACCAACATTGGAGCCTTCACCGTAATCGTATTTCGTCCCGCCGGGATAGCTCAAATCGTCAACGAACATACCCCACTCCCCCCAATCTGTTGCATCAACATCCAGCGCATTGGCCAAATCAATCGCACTCAAAGCATCCCAGCCGGTCGCATCACCGTCCCAGCAGTACGTGAACAAAAAGTGATTATCAAAATCAAAATCTACAACTATAATCGCCTGATTACTCCCGCTCCCCGCCGTATATTCTGTGCCGCCGGTATATGTCACAGCACTCGCACTTGTCACAATTACACATACAAAAACCAAACCCATCAATCTCCGCAAAGCCATCATTTTCTTCCTCCGATTAAAAAACCATAATTCTCTCCAAATACCATTGGAAAAGTAAAACCATACGCTAAACGCTGTCCGCTCTACGCTGAATTTACCTCCTTTCGCCCAATCCAGCCCTTATCGCGAGGGCTAACCAATAAAAAAACCGCCGTCCTTTTCACGAAAGGAACAGCGGTTTCTATTTATCACTAACCCACCGGCCAGCTTACTTCATACTTCAGGCAAATTTGCCCGGGCAGACCGGCTGCACCATGTCCCAAATCGCGAGAACACGAAAAACATTAAACTAACCACAGGCAGGTTTTCTGACTTGCGCCTTACCGAAAGACTCCTTCCCATCCGCCAATTGCGAACAGTGGATAAAATTGTCTCCCGGATTCCCGACTTTTCAATCGGAACAGACGCTTACAGCGGCGCGACCGTCTCGGCTTTTAACCGAGTTCCCGTTTGGCTATCCCAAATCACAAACTCTGGGACCTACAGCTAAACTATATCCTTTTCAAAGAGCATTTGTATCAATCTTCTATCAGCTTGCGCAGCGGCCTTCAAGCAAAAAATACTTTTTTTACCGCCTCAAATAGATAATGATGCCGGTCAGGAGCAAAATGGCAAGCATGCATACGCCTACAGCAGTTATAAATATCCACATAAAGCGTTTGTTCTGTCTGGATATGATGTACTTGAGGTACCTGTCGCTGGTGGCAAAGGTCTTGCTCATCTGCATAATACCGTCGGTCTGGCCGAGCGTGCTCTGATTTAGTTTGTCTAATGTATCATTAAACTTGTTAAAACTCTCAGCCATCTGCACATCAGTATCTGCTGCGGCGCCGAGCTGGTGGTCGATATCGACCAGAGCATCGGTTTGCTTGGCGGTTTCGGTCGGGATTTTTGCCACCGCGTCAATAAACTGCTGACTTTTGGCCGCCGACCCTTTCAACTGCTCGAGCAGTTGTTCTATCACCTGCTTTTGATTTTCCGCAACAGCCGGAAAGCTTTCCAGCAATTTGGGCAGCTGCTCCAATCGGCCCATCAAATCTTCGTGCTGAGTGACCTGACGATTCAAATGCTCGTTGATGCCCTGCAGCTGGTCAATAAGTTTATTAAAGCCGTCCTGAAGCTTCTCAAGCGACTCCTGTTTTTTTAGCGGCTGAATTGGTTTGACTTCAACCTTGTCGCCCGGTGCAGCCCGCCGGCCGGCAGCCGTTTCCGCCTGCTCAACATCCTGTGCAATCAGACCTTCGTCATCTACGTCCAGCGTATAATCTTTCACGCCCGCCGGCTTATGCGCACGCAGCCAACCGCCCGTTTTCGACTTCGTCTTCGACCAAAAATCCTTCAAAGCCATCTCATAATCCCCAAGCTTAACCTGTTCTCAACCTCGAATTCACAAGTACATTAAAATCTTTTCCTGCTGCAAGTTCAAGTTATTTTTGTTACTATTGCCCGCACGAATTTATACAATAATAGAAAAGGATGAGCAGATGAAATTAGCAACTTTCACCAGAAATCAGGCAATTTCCTGCGGAATACTAAAGGATGAAGGGATAATCGACATCCCATCGGTCTGGCAGGGGCCGAACCCACCCCGCAGCGTAAAAGAAATCTTAAAGCGAGGCCCATCATGCCTTGCAAAACTTTCCGAATTAGCTGACTCGGATGAAACTTTAACGCCGCCGGATTCGGTCAAATTACTCGCACCTATCCCTCGTCCGGGAAAGGTACTTGCCCTTGCCGGAAACTACAGCGAGCACTTAAAAGAGGCCGCCATCGAGCAAGGCTTCAAGCTCGGCCTGTCGGATTCACCCCGCCAAACAACCACGCCAAGGCCGTTTATTATGCCGGCAACCGTAGTCATCGGGCCCGATGACCAGATACCTTGGCCGGTGTACAGCAAACAAATAGATTATGAAATCGAGCTTGCCGTCGTTATCGGCAAAGAAGCCAAATGTGTGGACATCGAAAATGCACCTGCTTTTCTCGCCGGCTACACCATCGCCAACGACGTATCGGCCCGCAGTGTTACCTTTCTCAAAAACAGGAAGGAACGTCCATGGGATGATTTTTACGACTGGCTAAACGGCAAATGGGCCGACGGCTTTCTGCCGATGGGCCCGTACCTGCTTACCGCTGATGAAATCGAGAACGTGCAAAATCTCAATCTGACTCTCAAGGTCAATGACGAGGTCCGCCAGAACGCAAATACCATCCAGATGATTTACTCCGTGGCCGACATCGTATCGTTCTTAAGCCATATAATGACACTCGAGCCGGGCGACATTATAGCCACCGGCACACCGGCAGGCGTTGCTGTCGCCACTGGCAATTTCCTAAAATCCGGCGATACCATCGAATGCACAATTGAAAAACTCGGAACGCTAAAGAATACACTGGGAAAAAGGCCCGAAAAATTCTACGAGCCGCTCACATAAGAAAGAGCCACCGCCTGAGTGTCATCATCCGTCGGCTAAAGCACACAAATAAAAAGGCTCCGAATACGGAGCCTTTTTTCTCTCAGCAACATCCAACCTCACGTCACTTTGGGACTACATTTGTCGCACACGGACCTTTTTTGCCCTGTCCAACCTCGAAATCAACCTTCTGGCCTTCCTCAAGACTGGCATAGCCGGTCGTCTTGATTTCCGAGTGGTGTACGAACAAATCCTCGCTGCTATCATCAGGCGTGATAAATCCATAACCCTTTTTCTCATTAAACCATTTTACTGTACCTGTACTCACTACTGTGCTCCTTAGGCCTTTCAAGCGGCCATAAATTAACTCTGTCTCTCGTACCCTTAAGGACAATATTCCTGAGAGACGAAGGAATACGCCCCACGAGCCACGCATTGTACTGGAACCAATGCCCTATGTCCAACAAAAATAAATTAAAATTCCACAGAAAACCAAAAAAAAATACCCCGTTAGAACCTCTTTGTTGGGGGACTCTAACAGGGCAAAATCCAAAAATCTCAGATAACGTAGGACTAAGCGGCGTCCGCTTGAGTGACTCGCTCAAGTATCTCAAAACGCACCACTTTCCCCTTAAACCGCAGGCAGCTCATCGTCGCTTTCAATGCTCTTTTCAACTATACGGCTGATTCTTATCGCATCTTTTATTGCAATTTTGTAATAGTCGTTCTTGTTCTCTTCGGTCACTTTGCCGGCAGAAATGTATGCAGCGAAGATTTGTGATGCACCTGCCAACACAGCCATTTCACTTGGCTGCAGTGAAAAGTAACGCTGCCCTTTCTTCTTTTCTTCGGGACTCATTTTGCTCCTTTGCCTTTAGTGTTTGTTCCGAACGCTGCTCGCGTCATTATTCGGTTCGCTTAGTGATTTCAATAAGATGAAACCCAAACTGCGTCTGTACGGGGCCGTGGATTTTTCCGAGGTCCCCGCTGAAGACAATGTCATCGAATTCCTCCACCATTTGGCCCGGGGAGAACTCGCCCAGGTCTCCTCCGTGCTGGCCTGAGGGACACTTGGAATGCTCCCTGGCCAATTCCGCAAAATCGGCTCCGGTTTCAATCTGCCTCTTGATGTCTTCGCATTTCTCCTGTGTTTCAACCAAAATGTGGCGTGCTGTGGCTTTGGTCATAACTGCCTCCAATTTGTTAGGTCAATATATAATAGTAATCGCCTCTACAGGCCCGATGCCCTCCGGAGACTTTTTACTAAGGTCTATACGCCTTAAAGGTTTCTGGCTTTCTGGGGCCGGCTTCAGTCGTATTGGGCTTGCAGGAAAAATAACAGCCGGCCAGCGTTATCGATTTATACGCCTTCGGGTTCGGAAAATACATTGCCATCGCATCAATTTTCTTCGGCTGATAACGCGGGTCGTCATCAATATAAAGGTAGGTAACATCATTGAGCGTAACGCTGAATACCAGGGTCGTAGGAGTTGTGCGTTTGACTCGCAGAACCAACGGCGTATAAACGCCTAACGGCACGCCGAAGCCGCTTATATCCCGGCTCCTGCCGTAAGGCCCCGCCCTTTGAACCAGAGATTCGCACACACCTTCTTCAAACGCCTTTGTGCGTTTCATAATTTTGCCCGGAATCGCGTCACTGTGTTCCCTCTTTATTCCGACCGGAAGATGCGGGCAAACCCTGGCGCAATAACCCAGATAGCCGCACCAGGTTTTACTTCTGTACCCGGTGTTGTCTTTGTCGATATGTCCCCTGCCGTTCGAATCAAAGAAACCTATGCGAATGTCCCCCGTCCCCGAAAGCAGTGTCGGGTCGGTCGAGGGCTTGCCGGTCTTGGTCCCCTCGGTCTTGAACAGATACACAACTTGCGCGACATCATTAACATCGCTGACGTCCATCGCGGGCAGCCGAACCGTCACCTGGTCCGGACCGTGCGGCCTTAGCCACACAAGCTGACAGTCCTCGTTCAGAATCAGCCGGCTCGGGTCCTCGGAGTGATACCACGTCAATCCGTCAAAACGAACGGCTGCTAAAGCCGGCGATGGCAAAAAACACAAACAAACCAACAAAACAACTGATGCAACACGATTGATTCTCATAACTTCTACCCTCCCTATAATTTCCTCATCGTTTCCCATTTTTGTCACCTCTTAATTATCGGATAATCGCAAATAAGCTTATGGCAAGTACCTGCAAAAGTCAAGCACAATGCTAAAGCTGAGGCAAATAGGAATTTACTCTTCGAAGTTTCAATGCTCTTTCGCAGCAAAAAAATGGATTCCGCATCACGTGCGGAATGACGGATGCCCTCATAGCAGCCCCGCCTCTAACGCGGGTTCCCTGCTCCGCCAGGCAAACAAATTCCTGTACAATTACAAAAAAATACCGTAACTTTTTGCTCGTTTTGATGTCTTTGCCTGATAGGATTCGCTCAATAATGAAACTAATTGATACCCATTGTCACCTGACCTTTGAAGAATTGGCGGATGATGTTGAAGGCGTTGTCGCCCGCAGCAAAGCCGCTGGTATTACCGGCTGGCTCACCGTAGGCACCGACCCTGAACAGAACCGGAAAGCCGTCGAACTTGCCGACAAATTCAAAAATATGTACGCGGCTGTCGGAATCCATCCGCACGATGCCAAAGACGTAACAACCCGGACAATAACGGAATTAAAAAAGCTGGCACAAAACGAAAAGGTCGTTGCAATCGGCGAAACCGGCTTAGACTATTATTACGACAATTCACCACGCCGGGACCAAAAAAGAGCATTCGCCCAACAGCTAAAAATTGCCGCCCAACTCAATCTACCTGTCGCTATCCATTGCAGAGACGCTTTCGACGAAGCGATGGATATTTTAGAGCAGTTCGGCTCAGACGTTAAAAATGTCGTATTTCATTGCTTCTCCGGCTCCGCCGAGCAGGCAAAAATCGTTTTAGCAAAGGGCTATCATATTTCCTTCACCGGCCTTGTTACTTTCAAAAATGCCCAGACAACCCGTGAAGCTGCAATGCTCGTTCCCTTAGAGCGGCTGATGCTCGAAACCGATTGTCCATATATGTCCCCTGAGCCGATGCGAAAGCAAAGAATAAACGAGCCGGCCCTTATGCTCCACACCGCTAAGTTCCTGGCCGAATTAAAAGGAATGAATTTGCCCGACTTCGCACAAAAAATAACCGCCACCAGTCGTGTCTTCTTCGGCCTCCCGCAATAATACCAACAGCACAACCCCAGGCGCCGGCCCCGCCTAAATCAATCAAATCCGCAGGTACTTGCGCACAAAAACCAAAAATCCAAAAATTTTTTTATCTGCCCGCCTAACATCAGGTTAGGTCAAGCCAACCGGGCGAAAACAGTGAAATTTTCGCATCAAATGCGCAAGTCCAGCCAATTATGGAGGGCCCGCGCACAGCGCACGAGCCACGAAACACGAACCGAGGGGGGCTGCCATCAAGCTCATTATTAACATTCCGAAGTTCATCGAGTGCCCGATTGTTCTACTTGTCCTTTTATATCGCCGCCTGCGCTTCGGCTATCCCTTCCGCCGAATACCCTTAACGCAGGGCAAATACGCCATCGTTGACCCAGAAGATTATGCAGCTTTAATTAAATACAAATGGCACGTCCACAAAGCCCCACACACCTTTTACGCCGTCCATTCTCTCACAAACGGCAAAAAGCAGCCCCGAAAAAACGCCCAAATGCACAATCTCATCATCGAAGTCCCGCCCGGAATGTTCATCGACCACATCAACCACAACGGCCTCGACAATCGAAAGGCAAACCTCCGCCCCGCAACACGCACGCAAAACCTCTGGCACAGAAAAAAATTCAAAAGACACTCACGCTCCCGATACAAGGGCGTCGATTGGGTAAAAGAACAAAAGAAATGGCGCGCCCGAATCCGCGTTAATGGAAAAAGAATCTACCTCGGCTCATTCAAAAACGAGATTGAAGCAGCAAAAGCCTATGACCGCGCAGCAAAAAAACATCACGGCGAATTTGCTGTCTTAAACTTTCAATCCCAATAGCAAATCGTAAATAGGAAATCCACCGGCCACTCACCGCGCATCTACTCATTTACTCATCTACACATCCACGGGGCACGGCGCACGAACCACTGGTCACGAACAAATCCCGCAATCCCCAGCAAGCCACAAACGCCACAATCAACTCCTCTCAATCTGGCTCTCTTTCTTCTCCCTACCAAGTAATTCAATAATCTCCTCCCTTTTCGGACGGTGATACAACAAACCCACAGCAGAGATAATAATAACAACCCAAAGAGTATAAAAACCATCGCCCAGAATGAACAACAAGAAGCCATAAATTGCTATACTTCCAGAAATTGCCGTAGGAAGGAATATCCCTGACCTGTACTTTAACAGATATGACGGCTTATTCATATAAGCTCCTGACTTGCTATACGCCTTTTCGAAGCCTTTGAATCTCTCGGAAAGGAAATGCCCGCGCAGAAAATACGCAAGCACCAGCGACAGAATACCTACGACTAACAACACCGTTCTAAAAATACCAATCGGAAAGTCCGAACGAACATTCATATTTTCTCTGATTCGCTCACCGAAAACATAACAAATAAAGACAACTGCAAACAAGACTCCTACATTTCCCACCCATAAGACCCACAAGGAACGCAGCTCTTTGTCAATTTCCACTCTGTCTTTTTCTTCTATTAATTCTTTATCTAACCATCCGTCCATTTTGCCCTCTCTTAAAAAACCCGCAATCCCCGCCTTTTAATTCGTATATCGTGAAGCGTATTTCGCAATGACAAACAGGCGATTCGCTGAAGTTCTCCGCTCTTGGGTGCAGTTTACCCCGTGAGATAATTCCTCATTATCTCCTTGGGGTGTTCACCACCCCAAAAAATACCCTAAATCAAAATCTCCGTCAACACATAAAATTCTGCCCGTAGGGCCTCCACAATTTTGCATTTTACATTTTAATCTTTGATTTTCTTATCCCCTACCCGCTATACGTTGTTTTATCCCTGATGTCCTGCTACCCTGTTACCCTGCTACCTGTTCCCCAGCTACCTGTCACCCTGCTACCTGTTCCCCAGCTACCCTGATGGCCTTACCAACCTGATGTCCTGCTGCCCTAATACCCTGCTACCTGATGCTCTGATGCCCTGATATCCGTTTACCTCGTTATGCTCCTATGCCCTTTTGCCCCGTTTCGCGTCCTATCCCGCCAGGTGTCCAAAAAATAGCAAAACGGCTTTACCAGTATAATAAGCCGGCTTTTTGAAGGCCAACTTGACTTTTCAGGAAATCAGGTATATATTTAGGTAGCAAGTCTTGTCAAGAGTGGGTGTAGTCCCGTCTGGAACAGTCCTTCGACGTCAGGGATTGGGAGGAGAAAATAAACGCTGCATGCTGATTATAAGGGATTTTGGTGGTATATATGGCAGGGGTATTTGACCAAACAATAGTCAATCAGGTTCAGCAGGCCAACGACATCGTTGACGTGATAGGCGAGCATGTGAGTCTGAACAAGAAAGGAAGGGAGATGGTGGGCTTATGTCCCTTCCACGACGACCACCGTCCGAGTATGTGCGTCAACCCCGGCAAGCAAATCTTCAAGTGTTTTGCCTGCGGTGCCGGCGGCGATGTGTTCAAGTTTATTCAAATGCGCGAGAGTTTGACTTTTCCACAGGCCATAGAAAGACTGGCCGAACGCGTCGGTATAAAATTAAAAAAACTCAAAACTCAAAACTCAAAACTCAAAACTATTGATGTTGACCCAAACAAGCTGGCGAAGGTCAACGCCTGGGCTGTTAAATATTTCCAGAAAAATCTCTACGATAAACAAAAAGGCAAATCAGCACGCGAATATCTCGCCGGAAGAAAAATAAATTCCGAAAGCACAAAGAAATGGCAGCTTGGCTTAGCTATCGATTCGCAGGATGATTTGCTCAAAGCAGCGAAAGCCAGGGTCATACCAACAAAGCTGCTCGAGCAGGCAGGGCTGGTTGTAAACCAGAACGGCAGTGGAATTCGGGACAAATTTATAAACCGACTGATGTTTCCCATCGCCGACGTAACCGACAGGGTAATCGGCTTCGGCGGGCGAACACTGCACGAAAAAGGCGCTAAGTACATAAATTCGCCGGCAACAGCGCTATTCGATAAGAGTAATTCAATATATGGCCTTCAGCACGCCCGGCATCAGATTGTCTCTACAGGCACTGCCGTCGTCGTGGAGGGCTATACCGACTGCATAATGGCACACAGCAAAGGCGTCACAAATGTTGTTGCAGCCCTGGGCACCAGTTTTACTACCGGCCACGCACGCATCCTGCGCAGGTATGCAAAAGAAATAGTCCTGGTATTCGATAGTGACACTGCAGGCATTGAAGCTGCAAACAGGGCGCTGGAAATTTGTATCGCCCAGCGTATTGATATTAAGCTCGCTTCAGTCCCGGAAGGTAAAGACCCCTGTGATTTTCTGCTGAGCGCCGGCAAAGACCGATTTGAACAATTGCTGGAAGAGGCCGTTGATGTCTTTGAGTTCAAATGGAACAGATTGGGCGAAAGTTTCAGCAGGAACGGCGCTCTGGTTGACAAAAAAGCGGCGGTCGAAGAGTTTTTACAGACGATAGCCACGAGCTTATGGGCGGGCAAGCTGGCGCCCATAGACAGAGGGTTGATAGTCAATCGGCTGTCGAAAATTATCGGCCTCAGCCCCAAAGAGATAAACGCCGAGTTGCGCAGAAAAGTTGCAAGGCTTGCAAGAGCCGCAACCTACCGCGATACAACCGGCGCCGGAACCCCAAAAGTACAAACTATAGATTTCGGCCGGGGCTTCTTTGCCGTAGCTCAACGCGAGATACTGGAAGTCCTGCTGAACAAGCCCGAACTGTTTGAGATTGTAAAGCAAAAAATCACAGCAGAGAACTTTGACGTGCCCATCTTAAAGCAGATAGCAGCTATCCTGTTTGAAACACTGAGTACCGAACCGGCAGTTTCTTTAACAGCCGTCTTAGCTAAAGCAGAATCGCCGCAGGAAAGCAGCGCAATTGTCCAACTGGCCCAGGCCGGCGAAGAGAAAGCTAACTTTCAATCTCGCCTCACCGGTGCCCTGGATGCGATACAGCGACATCAGGCACAGAAAAGAAAGACCGAAATCAAGGCAATAGATGACCAAACACGGTTCCTCCAGCGTTTCTCTGAGGATACTGTAAAACAAAATCCCCATAACATAGGTATGGTTTAATGGTTGATAATCCGATAACCAATAATCAATAGAAAACAATCAATAGTCAATAATATAGGGGTGCCGATTGTGGCAAAAAAACAGACAGAGACTGATAAACCAAACGCCTCCGACAAAACCGCTGATGAGGGCGGCTCCTCAATGTCCTATAAAATCAGGCTCGCTGAAGGGCAGATAAGAGCGCTTATTGAAAAGGGCAAAAAAAAGGGTTACCTTACATACGAAGAGATGAACGATGAGCTGCCTGAGGAGGCCGTAACTCCAGCCCGCCTTGACAGTCTATTGATGACGCTGGATGAGATGGGTATCAACCTGCTGGACGAAGCGGATGTTGAAAAGCAGGTAGAAGAAGAGTTTGAATCAACTGAAGAGCCCTTCGGCAAGCAAAAAGCCGCTGATAAAAAGCATCTCAAAGAGGATGAACTGCTCGAGAAAGAGCTCGTGGGCGAGGAAGTTGTCCACCGGATTGATGATCCTATAAGAATGTATCTGACCCAAATGGGTGTGATTCCCCTGCTGACAAGAGCAAATGAGATTTCCCTTGCACGAAAAATAGAACTTGCGCGTATGGCTTTTAGAAGAAAGATGCTCGAGAGCGACTATTGTGCGAGAAACGCCGTCAATATAATTCAGCAAGTTCACGATGGCATGCTGTCATTCGATAGAACAATGAAGATTAGTACGGCCGAGAATCTCGTAAGGTCGGTAATAAAGAAACGCATTCCTGATAACATTAAAACGGTGAACCAACTGCTAAATGCCAACCACACTCTATTTAAGAAATTTCTCCAGGCCGAAAACCCCACAATCAGCAAACGCATATTGAAGAAAATACATAGAAACAAGCGTAAAATCGCAACTCTGCTCGAAGAGCTTAGCCTGCGAACGAGCAGAATTCAACCAATGAAAACTAAACTGCACGGTATTAGTCAAAAGTTCCATCAATTAGAACAGACTATCGCCGACGGCGCCAATCAGGATTACATACCCGAAGATATCGACGCGATGAAACAGGAATTAGAAGGCCTTCAGGAATTGGTTGTGGAAACACCTAAACAACTTGATAAAAGAATGCGTGCCATCGATAGACTCTTTAACCAATACGAGGAAGCTAAACGTACCCTCTCAGGTGCAAACCTCAGACTGGTGGTTTCAATTGCTAAAAAATATCGCAATCGCGGCTTGAGCTTTCTGGATATAATCCAGGAAGGCAACAGCGGTCTGATGCGAGCGGTCGATAAATATGAATACCGCAGGGGATATAAATTCAGCACCTATGCCACCTGGTGGATTCGACAGGCAATTACGCGAGCTATTGCCGACCATGCACGAACGATTCGAATTCCCGTCCATATGATAGAGACAATGAGCAGGCTGCGAAATGCAAGCAGAAATCTCCTGCAGAAACTCGGCAGAGAAGCTACCATTGAAGAAATCGCCGATGAAGCCAATATGAGTCTGGAGGAGACCCGCAGAGTTCTCAAAATTTCCAAACATCCAATCAGTCTTGACAGACCCATCGGCGAGAGCGAAGACAGCTACTTCGGCGACTTTATCGAGGATGACGATATCGATTCGCCGGTGGCCTCCGCCGCACAGGAGATGCTCAAAGAAAGAATCGATTTGGTACTGAAAACACTTTCGTATCGCGAACGTGAGATTATCAAGCTGCGCTACGGAATCGGCGACGGGTATACCTATACGCTGGAGGAGGTCGGCAGAATCTTCAAGGTCACGCGCGAACGCGTTAGACAGGTCGAGGCAAAGGCCATACGGAAACTGCAACACCCCGTCCGGTCGCGAAAGCTCGAAGGATTTCTGGACCATAAGACGGTGTAGATAGAGAGTAGTGAGTAGAGAGTAGTGAGTAGAGAGTAGAAAGTAGTGAGTAGTGAGTAGTGAGTAGTGAGTAGTGAGTAGAGAGTAGAGAGTAGAGAGTAGTGAGTAGAGAGTAGTGAGTAGAGAGTAGTGAGTAGAGAGTAGTGAGTAGAGAGTAGAGAGTAGTGAGTAGAGAGTAGTGAGTAGTGAGTAGTGAGTAGTGAGTAGTGAGTAGTGAGTAGTGAGTAGTGAGTAGTGAGTAGAGAGTAGAGAGTAGTGAGTAGTGAGTAGAGAGTAGTGAGTAGTGAGTAGAGAGTAGAGACTGAATGGGGCATAAGCAACAGCTTGTGCCTTTGTTTTTTTTGGCGGGGCTTTGAGGTAGATGGGGATTAGACAGGGGGTTTTTGGATGCAGACTTTGAAGTTTGCGGGTTGTGCTGGGGTGGCGACAGGAAGTA
>JGI10211J14876_10000421_pt1 | contig 18217 bp, 15 predicted proteins | sample Etolagsediment_FD_14876 | JGI IMG/M metagenome (IMG submission 14876)
GCCAAGCATTCTGGCCACTTCGGGGTCAGTGGCCCCAGCCAGAAACACCTTACCCACATATCTCAGGCCATAGGCTCCCTGCCCCCATAGGATAAAGGGATGGGCGCCGTGAAAGCTAAGTCCATACCGATATTTATGAATAAACTCCGGCCGATGGGCATATTCCTCGGCGTAAAGCTCCCAAAGTTCAAAGGGATCTTGCAGGTGAGGAATGAGTTTTTCGAACATCTCCACATAGGAAGGATACCTGTAGGCATCAAATTGCCTGATGCATGGATGAACTAAAATAATAATCCCGCCCTCCTTTACCAAAGGGATATTTTGAAAGAGGCCAAAGCTGTAAGACATACCGAGGTTTCTCACCAAAATAGGATTTATAATAGACATTTTGCAGTAGGGGTCCCGATTATTACCCATACCATACACTACCACATCGGATTGTCCCTTTACGTCTACGACATGTTGTTTCTGCAGTATCTCAAGGGTCTTCTCGTGGGCCTGAGGCGGATGGCCTGCAACGACCTGTGTTATCTCTTGAGGGATGGAATTATTCATGACTCCTTCGATGATAAGAAAACGTCGACCTTTTTTAGCCAGCTCCCTTTCGATGACCTCACCCATTTCATTGAGAAGCCTGAAGAACGCGGAACGCTTTGGATCCATGGTGGACTTACCCGATGCCATGGGAAAGGGGCGGTGATGGTGTCGAATACTTCGATAGCTGCTCAGGCCTACCACTGCTGATTTCCAGCCGCCGTTAAATTGAGACCATGGATTACTCACATATATGATCTGGTCAGAGTCTGTAACCACACGATCTACCTCAACCTCTTGATTCCGTTTGGTCTCACCCAAAAACAGTAAATTATCTTTATCCTCTGCATCATGATTGTAGAGTTTGCTCGGTCCGAACCGGTAAGCCAGGTCTTCACCTATGATAGTGCCAAGCTCTCTAGTGGTCCATTTGCGGTGCAGACCTACTGCACACACCAAACGAATATTGTGTGGGTCAACTTTCAGTTTCTCTAATTCCTTGAGGAGTACCTTAATAGCTATCTCTCGAAAATCCGGTTGTTTCTGGGCAGGAGCAAAGCCGATAGGATCGTCAAAGGCTATAGTAACCTTAGACTTTGGTCCCACAAGCTTGGGTAGAGGATCGTGAGCGATGGGGGAGTTCAATGCATCACGTACTGCCTGGGAAGGATCGGGCAGGGGTGGAAGCGGTGGTTTTGTTTGACGTATGACCCTGGTCCTTTCCGGTAATTCTGCCTGAATAGTTCTGTCCCCATAAGGAATTTTAAAAATATTTTTTGTAGGCATAGTAGTTTCCCTCCTGAATTAAGCCAGTTGTTTAATGCGTTATTATTGACCATGATAATATCTCCTGTTTTTAAAATCAAATAGTTGCTGCCTTAGTAAAAGGGAAGCCGTTTCCTAAAATATATATTTCTGAATAGGATTTTGCTTGACATAAAAATATATAAATGTATAACAATTAATCATATTATGAGGCTTCTATTATGTTCAAGAAAATTAAGCAAAATCGGATGTACGAAAATATTCTCAATCAAGTTCTCGAGGCTATATTCAGGGGTGATCTGAAGCCAAAAGACAAACTCCCCTCTGAAAATGAGTTAACACAAATATTTGGGGTAAGTCGCGTCACGGTAAGAGAAGCTCTTCGAGCATTAGAACAATACGGTATCATCGAGGTTCGCCAAGGAATCTTGGGAGGTGCCTATATTAAGGAAATGGATCTCGATAATGTGGTCAGACAAATAGGAAACGCACTAAGAATGACCAATGTGACCTTTCAGCATTTGGCCGATGCGAGAGCTAGTCTTGAAGAGATTATCCTCAGCAAGTCAATCCCTTCAAAAATGGATGATGAAGATTTTATGAGATTGGAAAAGACAATTGCCACGGCAAAGTCACATTTTAAACAGAATAGGAATAGGGAAAGGCTTCTTGCCAACTTCGAATTTCACACCGCGATAGCAGAGATGACGGAAAATCCTATCATCATACTCATGCATAAGCTCATTGTGGATCTATCTATCTATTTCTTTGAAAATGTAGAACCATCTGTACCAATGATCCAAAAAACATTTGAGGATCACGATAGAATTCTCGAGCTTCTAAAGCAAGGTGAATTTAGAGAGGCAAGTCGTGTCTGTTCAAGACATATTCAAGAAGTAAGCGCCCGGATTATAGAAAAATCAAAGCAGCAATCTCTGCTAAAGAGGTTTGCCTGATTTTTTTATGGAGAGTTTGCTATGAAGAAACATTTTTACCTGGTTCCCGAGTTGAATCTTATGTCCCAGGAAGAGATCCAAAGATACCAAGAAAAAAAGCTCGCGAAGCAGCTGAAGTATTGCTATGAGAATTCAGAACTTTATAAACAAAAATTCGATGAAGCAGGGGCAAACCCTGAGGATATTAGAACCATTGATGATTTGCGTAAATTACCAATCTTTATGACCAAAGACGATGAACGAAAGAGTGCTGACGATTCTCTCAAAAAATATGGTCACCCTTTCGGCTTACATCTCTGTGCACCTGTAGAGGATATCTATCTTACAGGAACAACATCGGGAACTACGGGGACACCCACCTTTAGCTATACCTTTACTGAAAAAGATATCGGTTTTATCGGACGACAGCTTGGCCATCGACTCTCACTGGCAGGTGTAGGCAAGGGTGACCGGGTAGTTTTCTTTTTTTCTCTGGGTATTTATGCAACTACGATGACACTTTGGGGACTACGATGGCTGGGCGCCCTTCCTATAGATATTGATGCAAGGGCAGGAACCGATTTGCTCTTAAAATTTATAGAGCTAACACGCCCCACATATCTGGCATGCACACCATCTTTGGCTGAATTCCTCATTGAAAAGGCTCCCATCACACTAAACAAAGAGGTTAAAGATTTTAGACTAAAGGGGTTGCTCACTACCGGTGAGATTGGCATAGCCATACCGGAAATACACAAAAGATTAGAATCCGCATACGGATGCAGGGCCTATGATTATTGGTCTCCTTGTGGAAACGCAATGGGAATTTCCTGTGACTCCGACGAATATTATGGCCTGCATGCGGTATGCCCCGATGTCTGCACCAGCTATGAGGATTTGGTAGATCCCATTACCAAAAGGCCTGTTGATGTAGTGAACGGAGCTATTGGTGAGATGGTTCACACGGCCTTAGAGCGAGAGGCCTGCCCTGCTGTGAAGTATGCCTATGGTGATGTAATACAGATCTTTACCAAGGAATGCCCTGGGTGTGGATTTAAAGGAAAACGTATCAAATTGATAGGAAGGACTGATGATATGCTTATCGTTAAGGGGGTTAATGTATATCCGGCAGCTATCAAGGATATAGTGAGCACCTTTGCACCCGATGTTACAGGGGAGATGAGGATTGTTTTAATAGCTCCACCTCCGAGGGTGGTACCCCCGGTGAGGTTAAAGATTGAACATGGCAGGCATATCGGCCGGTCTGAAATACCAGGAATTGCGAAAAGGATAAGCGAGGCTCTGCACAGGAAAGTCAAGATACGACCTAAGATAGAATTTGTTGAGCCCGGCGCATTACCTAAAGAGACCAGAAAGACTCCTATTTTTGAGAAGAGGTATGAAAAGAAATAGGTGGTGCCCTTTTTTCTTTAAGAACATATCACCCAATTAATGAAAGAAAGGGGCAAAAGAGAGCCAAGAAAGGAGGTGAAAAGAAACGTGTAGTAATTTTGAATCATTTTTGCACAACCTTTAATAACAGAGGAGGACTTATGAAAATATTCAAACTATTTGTCTTTGCTACGCTTGTGATGTTTGTTTGCATGGGACTTATCTTTACAAATTCCTTGCCTGTTTTGGCGAAAGAAGCACCTAAACTGCTCAGCTGTACGACCTATTCAGTGGGCTCGACCGGTTATGCCATTTCCATGGGGCTGATGGAAGCGATTCAGAAAAATGAGGGAATAAAGGTAAAAGTTGTTCCAGCAGGCACAGATAAGGCCAAGATCCTTCCACTTAAGAAGGGAATGATGCAGTTGTCCCTATTCACTGGAGCTGGTCAATATTTTCCAATCATGGGATTAGGTGTTTTTGCGGATAAAGATTGGGGCCCTCAGCCGCTGCGTATGGTATTTGCCTGCCCTGTAGGTGCGGTAGCGGGAATGATGGTTCGCGGGGATTCAGGGATTAAGACGTTAGCTGATCTAAAGGGAAAACGAGTAATCCTTATTCCAGCAAGTCCTGCATGTAAGGCCCTTCATGAGGGGTATTTGGCATTCGCCGGACTAACGCTGGATGATGTAAAAATAGTTAAGGTTTCCAGCTGGGGAGCTGCTTGGAAATCAGTAATTGACGGTTCTGCAGATGCTGCCTATTGCCTTGTGGGCTCTTCAAAAGCGATTGAATTGGCTGCTTCTCCTCATGGTATCCACTGGCTACCCGCTCCGGCGGAAGATAAGGAAGGGTGGGCTAGGCTTAATAAATACTGTCCCTTTTTGCATCCATATAAGGCCACTAAAGGAGCTGGTGTTTCTGTGAAAAGCCCCGCTTCTATTGCCTCATATTACTACGGCCTTATTTCCTATCCTGATTTGGATGAAGGGTTGGTTTACAAGCTCACAAAAGGAATATGGAATGGTTACGATATCTACAGCCCAATGCATCCCTCCCTAAAGGCCTGGACACAAGAGGGTGCCTTAATGAACGATCATTTTATGGCCCCCTATCATTCAGGGGCAGTAAAATTTTTTAAAGAAGTAGGTGTGTGGACAGCTCAAAATGAAAAAGTGCAGCAAGATCTTCTGAAAAATGAGTCCTCACGAATGAAGGAATGGTCAGCCAAGAAGTAATAAAAGAAAGAGATGATTACAAGGAGGGGCGGTTTTTATCCTGAGAGTTTTTTCAGAATATAACTGCCCCTATAGATAAATTCAATGTGATTGATAAAACTATCAGCATGGATACACAGGAACATAGTGGCAAAGGTATGCCTGATGGAAACAGCAAAAAGGCAGAAAAGGCTTTCTTTGTGCCAGAAAAAGGTGTTTCTGTACAACGATATCGCACCCTCTCCGGACCACTTCGATGGATTTTTATCTCTTTTTCATTGGTGGGTATTTTTGTCGCTATTTACTACTTATTTCATTTTGAATTCTTAGGTGTCATGGTGGGTGATGCGTATTTCTATCTGCTTATCGCCCTATTCCTGCCCCTGTTTTTTCTTATTGCCCCGATGCGTAAGAAGCTCGTTAAGGAGAGGGTGCCATTATATGATGTGTTGTTTGCTCTGCTTAGTTTTATTGCTCCCATGTACCTTTTTTTTAATGCCACTAGAATCTTAGAGGAGGGGTGGGAGATTATTGCTCCCATCCAGGTATATATCTTGGGTCTCATTCTGATGGTTCTGGTGCTTGAGGCATCTCGGAGGGCAGGTGGAATGGGGTTTGCGGTTATTTGCCTTTTTTTTGCCTCCTATGCCCTGTATGCCCAACATATGCCGGGTTTATTAGAGGGATATGGCTGCGACCTTCGGCGACTGGTAGGATTTTTTACAATGGGGACAGAGGGGCTTGTAGGAATACCGATGAGGGTGGTAGGGAATATCCTGATAGGCTATATGGTATTTGCCGTAGCCCTTCAGTCAACTGGAGGAGGAACATTCTTTCTCGAGTTGGCATCATCACTTCTTGGCAAAAGGAGAGGCGGCCCAGCAAAGATTTCGATTATGGCCAGCGCATTCTTTGGGAGTATCAGTGGTAGCTCCATATCGAATGTTCTCACCACTGGGGCAATTACCATTCCCACCATGAAGCGCATTGGATATCCACCACACTATGCAGGGGCTATTGAGGCATGTGCTTCAACCGGCGGAGTCCTGATGCCCCCGATTATGGGTGTGACCGCCTTTGTCATGGCTGAATTTCTGGCTATGCCATATTATCTTATTTGTATTGCAGCGGTAATTCCCTCAATGCTGTATTTTGGGGCGTTGTTCATTCAAACAGATGCCTATGCAGCAAGGGCAGACCTTAAGGGACTATCCTTAGAGGAAATCCCTTCTCTTAAGAAGACTCTTTTAGGTGGCTGGTTCTACATTATTGGGTTAGCATTTTTAGTTTGGGCACTGATATACCTTCACTGGGATACATTAGCTCCTTTTTGGGCGAGCCTCATTATATTGATTACCTGTAATATAAGAAAAGAAACCAGACTCAATTTAGCAAAGCTGATAAGTTTCATTGAAGGAGTGGGCAAAGTTTTGGCTGAATTGGTTGCACTGTTATGCGCAATAGGGGCTATTATCGGCGCATTATCACTCACCGGTGTTGCACATTCCTTTTCCAGAGAGATCATAGATCTAGCCGGCGGAAACATGGCCCTTCTGTTGATAATGGGTGCGATTACCAGCTTTATTTTGGGGATGGGGATGACCATTACGGCATGTTATGTGTTTCTGGCGCTGATCCTTGCGCCTGCTTTGGTGAAAGGCGGCTTATATCCCCTGGCAGTTCATCTATTTATTATGTACTGGGGTATGGCATCATATATTACGCCACCTGTCGCCTTATCTGCATTTGCAGGAGCAGGATTAGCCGGTTCCGATCCTATGAAAACAGGATTTAAGGCAATGCAGCTTGGTGTTGTCAAATATTTCATACCCTTTTTCTTTGTTCTCAATCCAGCAATTATTCTTCATGGATTCCCAGGCAATATTTTAATAAGCTTCATTCTGGTCAGTATCTCAGTTATTTGTATTAGCTACGCCCTAGAAGGCTACTTTCCAAAATTTGGGTTTATTCCCATATGGATGAGAATTATTTTGTTTTTTGGAGGCCTGTGCTTGGGATTTCCATGGTTACTGTTTCGCCTTATAGGCATGGGAGTTATTTTGGCCTCATTAATTGGAGCGGGCATAAATAAAAGAGAAAAGTGACCTGTTTTTATGAAAAAAGAAAAATAAAGAATAATAATGATGAGATATAAGACAAGAGTTCTTATGGAAGGCTGACCTCTGTTAGATGGGATGGAGAAAAAAAATAATGGGGAGAATTAATTACTATATGTGGAAACGTGAAATAGAAGAGCTGGAAAAAAGAAGAAAAATCGCTCACCAGATGGGGGGCGAAAAAAATATTGCCAAGCAACATGAGATCGGAAGGATGACTGTTCGAGAGCGGATAGATGCATTAGTTGATAAAGGCTCATTCCTTGAAAGGGGCATCTTAGCAGGAGTTCCGACCTACGATAACGATGAGAAAGAAAGACTTACAAGCCTTATTCCGTGCCCCTTTGTAATGGGTATAGCAAGGATAGAGGGCCGCCGTGTTGTTTTACATGGAGACGACTTCACGATAAAGGGGGCCTCTGTTGGAAGAATGTATAAGGCTAAAGGGGCATATTTTCTAAAGATGGCTCGCACCTTACAACTTCCAATAGTGCGATTATTAGAAGGCGCTGGTGGTTCAATCAAAGAAATATTAGAGATAGGATATACCGAGCTTCCTAGCTCAGGAGATGAATGCACCCAAAATCGTGTTGAGGTAATGTCTGAGGTACCGGTAGTTTCTGCGGGCTTTGGATCGGTTGCAGGGTTAGGTGCCATGTATATGGTCCAGAGCCATTTTTCTGTTATGGTAAAGGAACAGGCCCATGTATTTGTCGGGGGGCCACCTTTGGTTAAATCTGCCTTTGGAGAAGATATCAGCAAAGAAGAGCTTGGAGGGTACAGACTCCATACACATCTCACGGGTGTAGTAGATAACGAGGCTGAAGATGAAAATCATGCCCTTGAGCAAATCAGGACATTTCTGACATATCTTCCATCAAATGTCTGGCAAATGCCGAAGCGCCACGATACTGAAAAAGATGATTCGGAGCGCCGAGAGGAGGAACTTCTCTCCATTATTCCCAAAGATGGTAAGAAGCCTTATGACATACGAAAGATCTTGAGCCTTGTATTGGACCGTGGTTCCATCTTCGAGATTGGAAGGTACCAGGGCCGATCGCAAGTGACAGCACTGGCCCGCCTGAATGGGTATCCGGTTGGGGTACTGGCGAATGATCCGCGATTTACGGCGGGTTCATTTAATTACGACGTTGCAGAAAAGTTTACACGATTTATCGACATGTGCGACACCTTCCATCTCCCGATAGTAAATCTTTCTGATCAACCTGGATTTACCATAGGCAAAAAGGCAGAGGAGCATGGAACTATTCGGAAGGGTGTAAGGGCCAGTTTTGCCATAGTGCAGGCCACTATACCTCTTGCAGTTGTCTACTTGAGGAAATGCTTTGGCGTTGCTGGAGGAGCACAGAAAAGCGGCATTCGTTTAAGCTGGCGGTATGCCTGGCCTTCAGCGGTGTGGGGGAATATACCGGTAGAAGGAGGTGTCTATGCAGCGCATCGGGCGGAAATCGAGGCAGCAGATGATCCAAAGGCCTATCTTCGTGAATTGCAGGACACATACCGGGCAATTCAATCACCTTTCCGAACCGCTGAGGCCTTTGGCATTGAGGATATCATCGATCCCAGGGATACAAGACCCCTTTTATGTGAGTGGGTCGAAATGGCCTATGAGATTGAAAAGAAAAATCTGGGAGTAAAAAAGAGGGGTATGAGGTGTTAATAACAAGTGAGTATAGAATGTAAGAACCTGGATTGTTTTCATTGAAAGGAAAACCTAGAATGGCGTTTGAAAAAGAACTTAAAGATCTTGAAAAAAGGCGGCATAAGGCACTGGAACAAGGTGGAGCGGAAAGAGTGAAGAAGCAGCATGATAAAGGTCGATTCACGGCGAGGGAGCGAATAGACAGACTGCTCGATAGAGGTTCCTTTATGGAGATGGGTTTGTTTGCACATTCGGATATTCCTGGAATGGAGGAGAAAACCCCCGCTGACAGTCTGATATGTGGGTATGGGCTCATTAATGGACGAAGAGTTGCAGTTATAGCCAATGACTTTACAGTCCTTGCATCAACAAATGCCAGAGTGAATTTAAAAAAACTTCTTGCCTTTAAGGCACAGGTTAAGAACAAAATGGAGGTACCACTTATATTTCTCGGTGAGGCAGGAGGGGCCAGGATGCCCGACTGCCAGGGTTCCAAAGAAGTGTGTGGACTTACAGGTTACGATCTGGATGGACTGAGGCCGGAATATACTCATTTTAGGAAACAACCTTTCATATTTGCCGCCATGGGCGAGTGTTACGGTGTTGCGGATTTTCAAGCCAACCTGGCTGATTTTGTTGTGCAGGTAAAGGGAAGTGCTATTTCTATATCTGGTCCGAGGGCCTTGGGAAGGGCGATTGGACAAGCATATACCGGAGAAGAGATGGGGGGATGGGAGGTTCATTCAAGGGTTACAGGCATTGCCGATAAGGTAGCTGAGGATGAAGAGGATTGTTTTCGGATAATAAAAAGTTATCTGGATTATATGCCGGATAATCAACGAGAGCTGCCTCCTGTTTGTGCCGTCCCTAAAGATTCAGAAGAAAAAATGACCAATATTCTTGAAGCCTTGCCAGGTAATCGGAAGCGTGCCTATGATATGCATGGAATTATTGAACGTATTGTAGACAATGGTAAATGCTTTGAGTTAAAGCCCGAGTTTGGAAAGATGCTTATCACCTCTCTTGCCCGCATTAACGGTGAGGTTGTTGGTATTGTTGCAAACAATCCCATTGTAAATATGGGAGCCATGGATACGGATGCACTGGATAAGATGATCAGCTTCTTGTGCCTGTGTGATTCATACAATATTCCTTTACTGTTTTTTCATGACACTCCTGGGCATATGGTGGGAAGAGAAGCAGAAGGAAGAAAGGTGGGTGCCAAGGTAGTAAATGCGCTCCAGGCCCTATTTCAGGTTACAGTACCGAAGATTGCCATTATAATACGCAAGACTTACGGACAGGCCACTGTTAATATGTGTGGAATGGGTGGAGGCCCTGATTTTTTTGTGGCATGGCCCACCGCCGAGATTGGATTCATGGATCCTCAAATTGCAGCAGATGTCGTATTTGGAGGACTCTCAAAAGAGGAACGAAAGAAATCAGTTGAAAAGATGATAGGTGATCTATCACCATACCCAGCTGCAGGCGCCTATTACCTTCAGGATATAATAGATCCAAGAGATACCAGGGTTTATCTAATAAATGCGCTAAAGATTATTCGTGATTCAAAAACCAGGGGTATGAGCGAACACCATCTCGCAAACTGGCCCACTAAGTTTTAAGGTATTGCCATATGGAGATACCTCGTTTTCTCTCTGCTTACGATTCAAGGAATGCCCTGTAGCCCTTGTATGTCATATAGATATCTCCTTTGTGAGCGATCTCGAATGGGGAGTGCATGGATAGAACAGGAGGACCGCAGTCAATAATCTCCATACCATAGGTTGCAAGGAATTTTGCCACAGTTCCACCACCACCTTCATCTATCTTTCCAAGCTCCCCTGTCTGCCACACCACCTTTTTTTTATTAAATAGGTTTCGAAGCCATCCGACATACTCGGCATTTGCATCACTTGCGCCATATTTGCCTCCTGCACCTGTGAACTTTGTCATGCATATACCATAGCCGAGCCGTGAGGCATTTCTCTTTTCATGAACGTCCTGAAAATCTGGATCAAGGGCCCCGTTGACATCTCCTGAAAGTGCCCTTGAATTCATAAGGATTTTGTGTATTTCGTGGTACAGTGGTTCCTTCCCGTGAGCGACCATGAGATCTGCAAGGACGCTTTCTAAAAACCGTGATTTGGCCCCTGTTGCTCCGTCACTCCCAATCTCTTCTTTATCAACAAATAAAACCAGGGCTGTTTTTTGCGGATTCTTACTATCAATTATTGCCTTAAGGCTTGTAAACACGCAGGAGCGATCATCATGGCCATAGGCGCCGGTCAGGCCTCTATCCCAGCCAACATCTCGTGCCACTCCAGCAGGAACAACCTCAAATTCAGCGCTTATAAAATCCTCTTCAACAAGGCCGTATTTCTGGTTCAAGAGGTTGAGGATTGCCAGTTTGAACCGGTCTTTTGTATCTTTATCCCCAAAGGGGATAGAGCCGACCATCAGGTTAAGCTTTTCTCCAACAAAGGCCTCAGAAACCTTTTTGTCGGTCTGCACCTTTTTTGCTAAGTGGGGAAGGATATCAGATACAGTAAATACAGGGTCGGAATCATCCTCGCCGACAACAATGTCTAGAGAACTACCATCGGAACGAATTACTTTTCCATGAATGGCAAGGGGCCTGGTGAGCCATTGGAATTTTTTTATACCCCCGTAGTAGTGAGTTTTCATGAAGGCAAGGTCAACTTCCTCGTAAAGTGGATTTTGTTTAAGGTCGAGCCGTGGAGAGTCAAGATGGCTAATAATAAGGTTAATGCCTTCATTTATGGGTTTCTTGCCTGATAGAGAAAGGGCGATTAATTTTCCCTGAAATGTCTTCATTAGCTTAATAGGATGTCTTTTTTGAGGATTTTGAGAGAAACCATTTTTTAGGGCGATCTCGGATATTAATTTCACCGCCTCCCTCTCTGTCTTTGCCTTATTTAAGAAGTCTTGGTACTCTTTATCAAAATCGAAAACCAGGTCCTTTTCTTTTGTATCTGCTGCATCCCAAAAAAGTTTGGGTTCAGCGATCAGTTTTTCACTTATTTTTTTTATCTCCGTTTTTTTCATAATTTTCTCCGTTTATTTGTAGGCTCTCTATGATCTGATTGATATTGCCGACTTTTTTTCTTACACAGTAGTCAGTAATGTCTCGCACTATATCGATTGCTGCCTTTGGATTGATGAAGTTTGCTGTGCCTACTTGGATGGCACTTGCCCCAACAATAATAAATTCGAGGGCATCCTGGTAGTCCATAATGCCGCCCACGCCGATCACAGGAATTTTTACATTTGTAACAACCTTATGAACCAGATAGAGGGCCATTGGTTTAATGGCAGGACCGGAAAGTCCTCCTATTATATTTGTGAGTTTGGGTTGCCTGGTGGCGACATCTACAGCCATACCCAGAAATGTATTTGTGACTGATAGAGCCTGTGCACCGGCAGATTCTACTGCCTTAGCTATTGTGGCTATATCTGTTACATTGGGTGTTAATTTGACAATAACAGGTTTGGTTGTATTGTTTACCACCTGATCCGTTACCCTTGCTGCAGCATCTGGATCTGTTCCAAAGACCATTCCACCTTTCTCGACATTAGGGCACGATATATTTATCTCTATAGCGGCAATCCTGTCAACATTTTCTATCCTATTGGCCATCTTGGCATATTCCTCAATGGTATGGCCGTATATATTGGTGATGATAGGTGCTTTAATGTTAGCAAGGGATGGGAGTTTTTCTTCTATAAAGGTCTCTATCCCAATATTAGCGAGCCCGATTGCATTTAAGAGACCACACGGTGTCTCAACAATCCTTGGAGGTGGATTGCCAGGCATTGGTTGTAGGGATAGGCCCTTGACAATTATGGCACCCAGAAGAGAAGGGTCATAAAAAGGGATCAATTCATTCGCATAGCCAAAGGTGCCGGAGGCGGTAATTACCGGATTTTTTATTGTTAAACCGCCTATAGATACTGATAAATCAGGCTGAGAAACCATTTACATACTCCGCCAGTCAATCATTTCGGATGAAAAAACAGGTCCGTCCTGACACACATAATAATATGGTTTGTTTGGGTTATTATGTGCCTTAACAGCGCACCCCATGCATATTCCGAGACCACAGGCCATACGACCTTCCAAGGATACATAACACCTTAGATTGGAGGCAGTTGCCATTTGAGCAACTTTTTTTAACATGGGAGTTGGACCACATGCGTAAATTGTTGATAGTTGATTCAATTCTTGACCTATATACTCATCCAATAAGTCAGTGACAAGCCCTTCGATACCCAATGAGCCGTCCTCTGTTGTGAGAGAAAGATTGACATTCAAATCCTTTAGTTCATTAATAAGAATAACCTCCTGAGATGTGCTAAAACCGAGAAGCATTGTAATTTTCTGTTTCTGAAATTTATTTAAGGACTGAGCTAAGAAAAATAGGGGTGCTACCCCCATGCCACCGGCGATAAGGAGAGCTTTTTCCTGTGGCTTAGAAATAGCGAATCCGTTTCCCAATGGCCCGATCACTGATATAGAATCATCTTTTTTTAAACAGGATAGAAGCAGTGTTCCTTTTCCAACTATCTTATAGAGGAGCATCAACTGATTTTTATCCTGAATTCTGTGTATTGAAAAGGGCCTTCGTAAAAGTGGGTCTTTTGTGGTTCTGCCTAAATGGACCATCAAAAATTGACCCGGCTTAGCACGTGAGGCCAGATGTGCGGATCGAAATGCCATAAGCCAGGTGTCTTTTCCTATCTGACGATTAAATTTTATGGATACTGTTTCTTCTAACACCTCGTTCATAAAAAACTCGAAACTTGAAAAAATGTTGGTTTGAGAGAAATAGGGAATACTTAATCTATAATAACATATTTGTAATGATTCGTTCGGTTTGTATTTCTTTGAATTCGCGAGAAAGGGGATCTTTGGAGGAACCAGAGAAAAATACCTTGGTCGTGCATCCTCCTTTGAACAAAAAAAGTGATAATCTTAGGGTAAAAAAAGGTAATTAGGCCAGATTGATTCGTGATGCAGATTAAATTATTTACCGCTGCTTCCTCCCGGACCTGACGGGGTTCATAATTATCTGTCACACGAGGTCCGACCTCCTCTCTTACAAAAAGAATTATTCACAATTTTTATTTCTCAGAAAGGATCTTCGACCCCGCATGAGCGGATTTCAGGCTACAGGGCACCGCTAGCTCCCCGTCTAGCACGACCAAGGGATATTTATAGTATGAAAGTATTAGGTATAATCGACTCTTTCCTTTAGCTCTCGTCCAACCTTAAAAAATGGGAGTTTTTTGTCCTCAACATTTATAAGTTTGCCTGTCTTCGGGTTTCTTCCATTGTAACCGTCATATTTTTTGATCTTGAAGCTTCCCAATCCTCTAATTTCTATTCTACTATTGCGTACGAGGGACTTTCCCATTTCTTTGAAAACAGTATTTACTATATCTTCTGCTGTTTTAATTGTAAGATTTTCTGTTTTTGCCAATTTCTCTACCAATTGGGATTTATTCATGGTACCCCCTTCACTACCAAAAATAAGAGTCAAAAAAATAGAGCCTCTATTTCTTTCTAATGTATTCTATACTTAATACATATATTCAAGTCAAGATAAAACACTTTGCTCCCTTTTTTTTAGAAAATTTTTTTAACTGCAATGTCGTTAGCAATTCCGAGCATGAAATATTAGGGAGAAAGGAGCACCTGGCTGCCAAAGCGCTCAGATAGCGCTGAAGAGAGTGCGTCCGCTGTTTCCTGATCAGAGAATTCTACCATAAGTTCACCCCTTTCTCCTACCACTAATCGGCCATGTGCTTCTACTACTACTGCCACGTCTGATGGTTCTACTGTCCACCAACCACGAGTGCGCATTAGCAACTCCCTACCTTTCAGGAACTTGGGTGTAACAAGGTCAATAGTCCGAAACCATGCGTCCCATCCGATTTCAGCTGGAGCCCTGATAACCGGGGTTACCGGATCATGGTATATACGGCAACGGCCAAATAAGCGTAACCTGATCATGGCAATGTCTCCTTAAGAAGCATTGTAATCTTTTCATCGTCAGGAAATGCCTCACGCGCGACTTCGATGCCCTCTATATTGATAGCCCGTGTCAAGCAATGAACATAGATAGCAGTAGTTTGTTCCTCTTCTAAATCTATTCCATATTTTTTAGCTTGTACCCAGGATTTCTCAAAGAATTTTAGAGCAGTCTCACGCCAGGGTCTGAGCCTGGTATCAAAAGGTGAAATACTCAAACGCTGTAATAATTTTTCTTGGGCTGCTTCTATACGTCCAAACACTCGTCGCATCATCCGCACAGATGGGTTGAATGCCCATTCATCCTCATCGGCCATCAGATCCCCCCTCATTCATTTCTGAATCGACTCGTTGTTCCCCTTCCTTTTCCAGTGGAATAAAGGCCGAGGGTCCTGCGATCAGGTTAAGGCCATTATTTAGCTTGAGGATGTATAATTCAAATCGAGATTCAGTCCTTTCAGTAACTACACCTTCTATTTCCCTGTAACCCTTGGTCATTTTAACTAAGGTCCCTGGTGTGAACATTTTTCTTCCTCTTTAAATCAGGGTATTTGTTTTTATGTACGATTGTATGCGTGGTGATTGATTAAACCGGTTTGGCAAGTCTATACGCATATACCATCAAAATAATAGATTTTATACTATTATTTTTCCTCCCTCATTTTGATCCAAATTTTACGTAACATTGGTGTATAATACTTTCAGCTTTTTTACGCAACTCCAGTGCAAAGCTGTCGTTATTCTTAAGCCCGTCTTCGACTGCCGAAAGGGTGTCATAGAAGAGCTTCCAGCCAAGGTGTTCCTCTTCGTAGTGCTGTTTAAGCATACTGTTTTCTCCGTGTACAAAATCAAGGGCGTTGGTGATACGTTTCGCACCTATTTTGATGAACTCAAGCCCATGATTGTCTTCTTCAGAAGCAAAAAACGATGCTGCTTTGAGCCCGAAACGCAAATAGGTAACAGATGCAGGAATCTTTGATATAAAGCAGCCTGTGAATGGATCGATTGCATCCTTTAGTTTTGCGACATTGTTGGTGAGTGCCTTGGCATACGCAGAAAAGTAAAGTATGCGAATATAGTCACCAATGATTTTGTTTATGTATGCAGGCTGGATTCCTTCTTGAGCAGATACTTCCTTGTCATGTCGCATGATAAGGCCATCTTTGTGCGCATACCCCAGCTTAGTCCCAGGGTTGGCTATCATAGAGAGGATATAGGCCTGGTCTTCTGCTCGGCCGATAAAAGAGGGGGTAAAAGGCCGATAGCGGCGCAAGCTATCAATGAGGATACCGTTTGTTCCTCCAGTTACATGAATACGCTGGATACATGTTTTTTTGCCATTGAGCTTGTTCTTGGTATAACGTGTCATCATTTCCGCCTCTGTCGAGAGCGCTTGCGGTAATGTGCTGAAGAAAATATATTCATCTGGTGAAAGGACATAGTTTGGAAATGAAACATCTGGAGTGAATAAGGATTTTTCGATGTCTTGCTGGTTAACCAGGGATCCTGCTATCAAACCGAGTTCTAAAGGCTGTCCATTGGAATCGACGCCATAAGCTCCCCAAAGGGGTGTTTGTAAGTGTTCAAAGGCTGAATTGCCTGTCTGTTCCACAAGTTCCTTTTGTGGAAATACCTGGTCAAGATCGATTTTAAAGGTAGCCTTGATTTTCGGCCGAATAAAAATACTCCAAAAAGCGGCGATGGCCTTCAGGAAGCTATAGTGCCTGCCATATTCGCCGTCCACACCAAAAACACCGAGGAGTTCTTCTTTGTCCTTACAAGAAAGGTAATGCTTCGCAGCAGGTGCAAGAATTTCATCGACTATGTGTTGTGAGTCTGCTTCTGTTAAAACATAGACATCGATATTTTTCAGGCCCTCTGATTGAGAGAATAATTCTTCAAGAAAGGTTTTTGCGATGTTTCGAAGTCCACGATGGGTGACAGAAACGGATAGTACGCAGACAGGTTTTGCGTCACATGACATAGTGCCACGATCGCGCTCAAACTCCAAGGCTGTCTCCAGGCCTCGAAGGCCGTAAAGCACTTCGGTTTTCTCCGGATCGACTCCAACCCGGATAGGATGGTCATAGCTAAAAACCTGGGGCTCGCTCATAATGTTGCCAAGCTTTTGTTTTAAGCTGTTGCTGAGAGATAGATCATGTAAAGATTCCGATTTTGAGGGGATGGTCAAAAGCACATTTGAGGTGAAGAGTATCTGTTGAGCTGGATCAGTGATTGGGGTGGCATTGAGTTTTGTAATAGTCACAGTTCGTTTTGCTCGTAANGCTTTTACACGTTCTGATTTATTTGTGAGGATGTCATTTGCTTCCGGGAAAAATACAGACCATATCTTTTCTATTGCTTCTTCAGCGTTATTCAGGTTTTTATTGTTTGACATCCACGTGGAGAGTGTTTTTAGACGGTCTGAAAAATCTCTGTCATTTGTGCACATACTTTCGATTTCCCTATGAATTACACCTATTCCATTTATATAAAACGTAGCTATGTGCGCCCATTCGGAGGAGTCTTTCATGCGAGCAAGAAACCGTTTTGCCCGAGGCAATTCCGGGTGCTTGCGGTCTGCGAGAGTGATGAGGAAAGCGGCGTTAAGTGACTGAGCAATGCCAGCTTTGTCAATACGCTTTTCATCAAATTGCAGGGTAGGATCGAGAATAGAAAAGGTATCTTTCCCCCTTTTTGGTTGCATTAATGTGTAGATAATGGATGTGAAATGTTCTTTCATTGTTTATTATAAAAACTTTGATGTTCTTGTAAAAGGCTTTTTACTCGCTCATGATTCCCATTTTGGGGTTCATGAAAGGCTTCGCTCATCGCCAAAAATTCGACATAAGGATCTGGAAAGGAGCATGTGTATGTCTTTTTTTGTAATGCCCTATACATTCACAGTAATGGGATGTTTCAAAATGGTGCAAAGCACCATGTCCTTGTCTTCTAATACTCAGTATATCTGCACCTTTTTGAAACGCCCATGAACAGGCCTTTGTTTTGGGCATTTGACAAAAAAAGACATACGTATGCTCCTCAAAAAGATTAGAATTTTTAACGCTCAGCATTTCATGAATCTTTTTCCAAAAGTGGCCAAAATCGCTCACAAAAGACTTTTTACGAATTAGTCAACTTGAGAGACCTTTTTCTTTTTTCTCTGTCACGCAGTATATACCTTCTCCGGCCATGGCTGGAGAGAAGCACATGTTATCTGAAATGCATGCAGCCTTCCGCAGATCGCCTTCTTTCCAGCGGTTGATCAAATCGGGCTCCCGAATAAAAGGACGGCACATAGAAATATAATCGGCCACTCCCTCGTCAATGAGCTGATCGGCTACATTGTATGATCTTATTCCGCCCACGAGGATTAAAGGCACATTTATTTCCTTCTTAAAGGATTGTGCCTCATTGCGAAAATATGCCTCTTTGTTTTTTGAGGTAATGCCTCTCCTGCTGGGACTAAACTTAGAGGAAGTCAGGAGTCCCCCGCTTAACTCTATACCATCGATCCCTCTCTCTGCAAGCATGGTACC
>JGI10211J14876_10000422_pt1 | contig 18202 bp, 14 predicted proteins | sample Etolagsediment_FD_14876 | JGI IMG/M metagenome (IMG submission 14876)
ATTTCATAAATTCTATTAGCAATATTTTTTTATATATTATAAGTATGAATATTCAGAAATACGATTATTATGGAAATTACGAGAATGATAATGATTTAAATTTATTTTCCGTAAAAGATATTCATAAAAAGCAAGTTGAACGCGAAAAGAGTAGGCAATTTTTATATAATAAAATAACCAAAAAATGTTTTCAAAAAATTAAAGATACAGCAGATAATGAAGAAGAATATTGCTTTTTTAAACTTCCCGAATTTATTGTAGGATATCCATTATTTAATATGACAGAATGTGTTATGTATTTAATTAATACATTAAGGGACAAAGGGTTTCACTGCCGATTTGTGCAGAATTTTGTTATTTATATTTCATGGTATAAACCAAAAAGTGATTTAAAACTTATTGAAAATCCACAAGCATTAGCTTTTCATGACCAACAAAAAAATAATTTATTAGAAACTATTCCGTTAAAATATAAACCCATAGAAAAATCACAGTCATTTGTTGATTTTATTCCAAGAAAAAAGAGTATGTAATTTTATAATTCACATATTTATTATCCTCGTGCTCCAATTTTCTTGCCAATTTTAAAAATGGAATCTAAAATAAAAATAATAATCAATCCTATAATAATTACCACGATTAAATCAAGTATATCATTTTTGTTTGAATCCATAAAAGAGCCAACATCTGATTTTTGATTACTAAAACCTTCCATAGTATTACGGTCATCTTCATCATTGTCATTTTGATGATTACGTGAATTTAACATTAATTTATATTTACGAAATTCATTTTCCAATTCAATAATTTTATCTTGTAAGAATTTTTTTTCTATATTTTCCTGAAAAGGTGTATAATTACCAGGAGTATCATTTGTTGAGGGCATTACTTTATTAAGTGAATTAAAACGGTATTTATAATAATCGTCGTTTATTGTATTTTCTGGCTCTTTATTTCTTTCTACCAAATTCATATTATTAATTACTTTATTCATATCAACACGTGGATATTCTTGTGTATTCGAATTTCTTAATTGTTGCATCTGTGACATAGCTTGATTTTGTTGCCCATTATGAGGAACTTGATTATCTTGAATTCCCTGAAAATCTTTCCTAATTATTTCACGATTGGAATTAATTTGATTTGTTTGAGGGCTTGGTGAATTATTATATTGATTTTGATTATTCATAGTATTTTGATTTTGATTTTGATTATTCATAGTATTTTGATTTTGATTATTTATATTACCATTATTATTTTGTTGTAAAGTTGCAGTAGTATTTAAATTAGGTATTGTGTTACTAGATGAATTATTATTTTGCTTAGGAGTATTAGAATCATTATTTTGAAAAGAATTTCCCCAAACTTCTTCTAAAGAACTATAACTTATTTTAGACATAAGGATCCTCTACTTACTACTTAGAAATAAAAAAATTTTTAATTTTTTAATTTACAAAAAAAAAATAAACTTTTTATTTTTTTCGCTAAAAATAAAATTAGGAAAATAATTTATAATTATTATTTATATTTAAATTTAAATTTAAAAATTTTTTTTTATACAATAATAAATTAGATACCTTCTAACAAAATGGATGAAAAATATACTACCATTAAAAATATTATTTCTATATTAATTATTTTATTTTTACTTTTTATTATTTCTTTTCAAGAAAAATTTAATCAATTTATTGGTAAAAAAAATATGAAATTTCTAGTACTATTAATTTTTATTTATTTCATCTATATGAAATTTGACTTAATTTATTTAATTATTTTACTAAGTATTTATATTATTTCTACCACAGATTTCTCGAAAATAAAAAAGAATAGTTACATTCGACCTATTCAAGAAAAATTAGAAGAATTTTTTTCCGAAAATGATAAAATAGAAAAAAGAGAAAAATTTGAAAATAAAGAAAAAATCTCTAATGATTCTCCGGAAAAAAGTAAAGAAGATTTAAATCAATTAAAACAGAAAATTGATGAATTAAAAAAAATCAATGAATATTTCGATGTAAAACCATATGTATTAAATAATCAAACAGCTAATGAATCTGAAAATAAAAATAATTCTTTAGAAGAAAATAATTCTTCTATTGATAATCACAATTCCTTAGAAAAAAACAAATTTTCTGATAATAGTACTACAAGTAGTCAGGAAATTTATTCTTCTCAAGATCAAAATCAAAATAATCAAGAACAAAAAGAATTATTAGAAAAATTAAATCAATTTCAATTTGAAAATTCTTCTGATGCTCCTACTAGTCAGTCTTCTCCTATTGAACCTTTCAAAGATCAAGTGAATGACTTAAATAATTTATTTCAAGAAATTGAAACAAATTTTAAAAATAAAATATAGTATATAAGTATGGATAACATATTAGCAAATTTATCAATCAGTCCTATTTTTAATGGTTCAGTTATGTTATTATTAAATATTGGAGGAAAATATTTAGCAATGGATTTACCTAAGAATTTAGATAATTTATTTATAGAATATGCAATTTTACGTTATTTAATATTATTTTGTATATTTTTTATGGCAACTCGAGATATTAAAATGTCTATTTTATTAACGCTATTATATTTTATAGTAATTAAATTTGTAATTAATGAAAATAGTAATTTTTGCTTACTGAAACAGAGTAGTAAAAAAGAAGAAATTAAAAAAAATGCGTAATAATTATTAAAAATTTATAATTGTTAAACATAAATAATATGTCTAATAATTTATTTATCCACAAAGAAAATGATTTTTCTCCTAAGAATATATCCAGTATTCCATTAGGAAATAATTTTACAATTAATAGCCAAAATAATGATTTTAAAAAGGAGCAACTAAATACTAATATAAAGCCCATGTTATCTGGAAGTAGTTCAATTAATATTCCTGAAGGGAAAAAGATTAAAATTAAACCTTCTCTTATTAAAAAAGTACCTTCCAATACATTTGGAAGCTTAGCAAATATAAAAAAAAATACATCTATAACATCAGATGATACAAATGATAATGATAATGATGATGACGACGATGATGATGACGATGATTCAGAATCCAATGACATATTATCTAACCATTCAAGTAATTCAGGAACTAATCAAGATGAGGATACACAAAGTAATTATTACACAAACGATGATGACGATGAGGATGATGAGGATGATGATGATATGACAAATAACTCAGATAGTAGTGAAGAAACCTCTAAGCAACGTGAAAAAACATATGAGGAAATTCAACAAGAAAAACAACAATTATTATTTAATTTGGAAAGATTACAAAAACAAGGGTATCCTCCTTCTAAAAAATATAGTATGGCTTCTCAATATGATGATTTAAAATATGAGTTTGAACGCTTAAAAAAACAGCGTGATGTGGAAAAAAGTATTAAATTTAGTCGCAAAATATTAATGGCAGTCACAAGTGGCGTTGAGTTTTTAAATAATCGATTTGATCCTTTTGACGTTAAATTAGATGGTTGGTCGGAAAATATGATGGAAAATGTAAATGATTATGATGAAGTATTTGAAGAGCTTCATGAAAAATACGGCGATAGTGTAAAAATGGCACCCGAACTAAAATTATTATCCATGGTTGCAGGTAGTGGATTTATGTTCCATTTAACAAATAGTTTGTTTAAAACATCTTCTCCTAAGATGAAAGATATTTTACGTGAAAATCCGGATATAGCACGAAATATTTCGGAAGCAGCTGCTAAGAAAATGAATAATAACATTAATGATGAATTTGGTCAAGATGATATGCTAGGTAATTTGATGAAACAAGGTATTAATAACAGGGCTTCGGCAAATCGTCCATCTGGTCCCTCTAATTTTGGACAAAAAACAATGAGTGGTCCAACGGATATTGATGATTTAATTGACGAATTAAATGCTGATGATGCTTCCGTAAGTTCTAATGAAAGCTTAAATTTACGTTCTTCTTTGAAAAAATCAAAAAAGAAGAAAGGTGGTTTCCAACTAGATTTATCTGATTAAAAGAGAACCAAATAATTCTAAAATATTTTAGAATTAGTGTAATTCTAAAATATTTTAGAATTAGTGTAAAATTATTTTTGAATGAATATAAAATTATTTTTGAATTATTTTATGTTCATGTTAATTTGATAAAGACCTTGTAAAAAAGAGTCAGCAAGATCATCTTTTTTCTTATGTGTTAAGAAAAAGGATAAATTTTGATCGTCATTGTTCAAAAAATATTTAACGTGTTCAACGGCCATCTTTTTCTTGTCAGCATATGTTAGCTTAGAATTTTTCGGTGTTTTTTTTGTATCTTTTGTTTCTTCTTCGTTATTTTCTTCTTCATTATTTTCTTCTTCGTTATTTTCTTCTTTTTTATTTCCTTTCTCTTCGTTATTTTCTTCTTCATTATTTTCTTCTTCGTTATTTTCTTTCTCTTCGTTATTTTCTTCTTCTTCTGCTTCATTTCTATCGTCGTTCGTTTTTTCATGAGATGCTGAAGTTATATATTGTGTAATTAATTCTTGTTGATTTTTTTTATTTTTTTTAGGTGCTTTTGCTTTTTTAGCATTTTTTTCTGCTAATTTTTTTTCTTTTTCTTCTTCTCTTACCTTATTTAAATCAATAACTGGTCCTTTATACATTTTTAATTTATTCGATGCATTACAGAAGTCAATTTGTTTTATTTTCTTTTCTTCTACTGAATTAAGTACCTTACCATACATTAAAAAATAAGAATAAACAATCATTTGTATGGATTTCATTTGCGGATTTTTTAAAGAGGGTTGGTTTTCTATGACTACATAGTCTACGTCTAATAAATGTGCTATTTCATTTAATTTCTTAGGTATATTTTCAAACAATAAATTTCTATTTTTCTTCATTTCTTTATTTTCCATTAAATTAATGATCCCCCAATGAATAATTTTATAATTTTTCATATTTTTCTGATAAGGGTGTTCCAATATAGTATCTTCAAATTCAATGATACAATAACTTAAATTAATAATTCCTACGTCCCAAGAACAAATTTTCATAATTATTCTTTATTTGTATATTTTATATGTATATTTTATAAGTATATTTTCTAGTATTATTTTATGTATTTACTTCTAAACTAGTAAATATGTTTTTAAATAAAAAAATAGAAATTTCTAAAATAATTCATAATTTAATTTTCGAGGATTTAAAATATACATGAATTATGTGAAATGATATATGTTATATTTTATTTAATTATACATTATAATTAAAAATTAATAGATAGTTAAATGGTGAATACTAAATGATGAAAAGTAATAAAATTACTTGGAAGGATTAATTATTCTATCATAAAATTTGAAACCATTATCTACGGTATTATATCTTCCGATGTTAGTTCCATAAACACAGTTTCCTTTAGAGTTTTTATAACCATACTTATTATAGTAGTAGTTAGGTTCCGAGTAAGGAAGGAAGTAACAATTTAAATAATTCGTTTGGTCAGGAAATCTTCTATACCAATAAGCATAGTAGGTGTAGGGGTCACCACAAACATCTTTGTAAGTTCCAGCTTTATTTTGTTTGAAAAAATATCTGAAATCAGCTTTAGGGTTGGTATAGATAGAATTTTTGGGTACACACCAAGATTCACCGCAGTTTGTTAAATTATAACTATCGTATGCAAATTTATTATAATTCCAAGATTGAGCATAAGAAGGAGTCCCTCTTAGTCCTTTTCCTTTATAAGTTGGATTTCCACAAGGCATTTTATAATATATACTAATATTTTTTTTTCAATGTATTTAAAAATAAAAAGTATTAATTTTTTTTAAATTAATTAATTTTTAATTTAAACTTCTATTTTTCAAGTAAAATGATTTACATTTTATAAACTTTATTTTTTTCTTAGAATTAAAAATAGAAAATAATTTCAGCTATGATTTTATTTTTCTATAAAATTTTTAAATCCATAAAAGATTGTAATGTATTATTAGGATTAGTCACTGGTTTATTTCTCTTTAATTTCAAAGAATTTTGTGTTTTATTTAGTATATTTTCATTTACCCCATTTACCAAAGTATGTCCAAATACTTTATTATGATTTACCGATTCTTCAATTTTAGGAATAATAGATATAAGAGGTGGAGAAATTACATTGAATAATTTATTATTTTCTAAAGCATTTTCTCTAAATTCATCGATCGATAAATATCCACCAAACATTTTTAATGTTTCACGCGGAGGTGCTAAATTAATTTTCACAAAATTTTTATTATATAATTTCTTATACATTAAATTTAATAAACTATATTTCTCATACATGTCATTATCACTATTATTGAAATTATAGGATGCAGCACAATTAAAACTACAGAAAATTCCTTTTACATAAAATTTTTCACGCTTATAAAATTGAGGTAAGCTACAGGGAATATTATCAAATGAATGACAGCACCACCAACATGAAATATGTGTTTTTTCAGGCCATACATTCGTATTATTTGCATTGATAAACTCATATAAAATATTTCTTAAGTTTTTTTTAATAATTTTATTATTATTTTTAGAATCATGTTGCCATGCTTGATTAATATTATCTTGATCATTTTCACTAATCTCATTTTTTTCTAACATATTTCCTAAAGAGTTATAATTTTGTTTTTCATTTTCATCTTCTAATTCACCTGATGATGACGAAGCAAATTGATTCATTTTTTGATTTAAATGGTCATTTACCGATTGAATATTATCATATTGTGGTTGTTCTTTTATTTCATCAAAGCTCAATAATTCTTGATAATTCATTGAATTATTTTTATTATTTTCTAATAAATTACTTTGCGTGGGTAAATTAGTTTGTGAAAAGTCATTATTATTTTCTATATATGAAAAATTATCTTCATCAATAGGTTCTGGATTGTTTTTTTGTTGTATTTCATTTAAATGAATAGGTAAATGTAATATTAATGTTTCATTTTTATTTTCTTCAAAAAAAGTCTTTGGTAATTCTTTTACAGAATATACTTTTTCTTTAGGTTTTCTTCCTCTTTTTTTGGGAATTTTTTCAATTTCTAATTCTTCCGCTGTTTTAATTTTAGGTTTACGCCCTCTTTTTTTCAATATTTTTTCAGGTTTTATTTCTTCTACTTTATTTTCTTCTGATTGTTCTTCTTTAGAATCATTCACAATATGTTTTTCTAATTCTTTTTGTATATTTTCGTTAGGTTGAGTGAGATTTTTTGGTTTACGACCTCTTTTTTTTGGTTGAATATTAACATTAATATTATTAGACATAGATTTTTCTTCAGAATTGGATAAAGTTGATGCAACAATGTTTTCAGTATTTAAATGAGAATTAGGTACTTCGGAAATATTCATACTACTATAAATAATCTCATTTAATTGTTTTTAAATTCATTTTGATTTCAAAAAAAATGTATATAAATAGTAGATGACAAATAATTCATTGCAGTCTGCTCAATTTAATCCTTATTTCGAATATATAAAAAATAAACCTATATTAGCAACTTTTTTAGAAAAATCAACTACTCAACCTAATAATGCAAGTCTAAGTCCTTTTTTACCAAATTTCTATTTAACAACTAAAAATAGTGATCAAGTAATCACTAATTTCTTTGAAATATTATTTCATATCAAAGATTATTTACATAAAATTGATCAGTGTATTCAAATTATAAAATTAAATCAAACAGATTTAAAATCAGTTTCTATCAGGTTAAATAATCTTAATTTTTCCGAAAATATTTTAGGATTTACCTTTACTAATCCTTCCAAAGACCAAAAAAATTTACAAACCTATTTAAATTCATTAAGTTCGAACAATAATAAAAATAAATCAACAAATAAAATTTCCATAGATTTATTCACTTCTACTAAAAATGTATTTACAAAGATTCAAAAACCATTGGCATTAGCACTCATTGAAAATAATTATATCCAGAATAATCATTATAGAAATTATTATATACAATTACTAAATAATAGTAATAGTGCATTAACAGCGTTATTACAAAAAAATAATGTAGTTAGTATTTATGCTTTTCGACCCTTATTAGAAATTCAAGCATGTTTGCATAAAACAATAAACAAAGAAAAAAATAAAATGAATAATAAAATGAATAAAAATGGAATGAAAAATAATCATATTAATTATAAAATTGTTGGAAATAATACTACAAATATAAGTGCTTCTAGCAGTTCTAATAAAAATGCGAAAAAGAAATTAATTAATAAAATACCTGAATATTCACAATTATATGAACCTTATAATTATCAAACTTTACTACAAACTTATAGTGACGAAAGCAACCAATATTTTGGAGAATTTTATAAACATATGAGTAATATTTACCATCAAAAAGTTGGATATAATACACTTTATGATTATGTAATGGCAGCTTTACAATTGGAAAAGAATTTCCTTTTGTTTTTAGTTTCCAATATCGATAAAGATCAAATATCTCATTTATATCATTTAGATAATGTGATTAAAGGAGATATACATCGTAATATTGATACATTTTTAAAATATCATCCAGCATTAGATTTAAGTACATCAACCACAACATCAACATCTACGCCTTTTACTATTCCATCCTTTGAAACTTTTTTGGGTAATAGTATTTCTGGAGCTTTTACTAACACATCTTCTGGTTCCTAATATATTAAATCATGTTCGATCTTCATGTTGTACATAAGGTATTTCCAAAAAGTCAAATATATCTTTTTCCGAAGTTGGTTGTAAGGCAATCTTTTTCCCTGTTTTTTTATCAAATATCCCCTTTTCATTTAACTTATATCCTTTCGAAGAAGCCATCTTTCGAATATATTTCGAAAAATTTCTACTTGATCCAAAATAAAGCATATAAAAATAAAAATAAGACTCCGGAATAACTGCTAAGTCCATTTGTCGGTATTTATGAGGTTTAAATTGACTATAGGAATTCGGAATTTTAATGATGTAAGTTGATTTTTCCTTACCTTGAATCAATGTTTCTATAATTATTTTTTTCTCTTTTAGTAAATCATAAATAAATAAAGACTGCTTCTCTTGATTAGAAATTGATTCATTCTTTTTTAATGAATGAGTAGGATCTTTATACGTAATGATTAAATCAATATCTCCTGAAAACTTCTTTTTCATTTTATAAGAACCCGCGTTATGCAGATGATATTGTGTTGGCAACCATGACTTCATTATATCTGAAATATAAGTAATTTCAGGGGCAGGTATTTTTAATTGTAGATCGTGGTAATATTGAAGCCCTAATTGCTGCTGATCACTAAGAACAATTTTTTGCTGACTTACTTTTTTTTTTAAATTTACTATACTTAAAACATGATCTTCCAGTACTAATTTCTTCGAAAATTCCGGACCAATACCGAAAATTGTTTGTAATTCTTTCGCAGCTTTAATTTTCTTCAGATCTTCTTTTATTTCATTATGTTGTGGTAAATGTCCTTGTTCTAAAATAAATGCAATTTTTTCCATTGTTTTTTTCCCAATATGAGGCAATGACTGTACATTTTCTAAAGTATAAATGGGATCTTTATGGTTTTCCAATGTATGCACTATTTTTTGGTAACTATCTATTCGAAACGATGTATGTGCATTTTTAGGGGCTAAAGTTTCATAATAATCTTTTAAATTTTGAAAAATAGTAAGAAGCTGTGCTTTTTTATCTTTTTTTTTATTTCCTCCCGATTGACTTTTCATTATTAAAGAAATATTTTTTCGAAAATGACCTGATGGAGTTTCTAAAATGAGCGGAATCTTCCATTTTTTAGCTACTTTTAATAATTCTTGAAGCACATGGGTATTCGATTCTTTATGAAATATAAACCCATTTCCTAATGAAGCATGGCGATTTACTTGACTATTCAAGGCTCCTTGTGAATCATTCAAATGAATTAATCGTAAATGTTTCAGTCCAATTTGTTTCTGAAATTCTTCGAAATAAGATTTCATTCCTTCATAAGTAGCAATATTATAACCTGAAGCATAAATGTGACATGTATCCATACAAAATTGAACACGCTTCTGGTATTTTGGGGGAATCATATGGTATAAAGTTGCCAATTCTTCTAAGGTACTTCCGATAATATTTTTTTTATGTGCCGGGGTTTCTAAATAAATTTGTACCTTTTTAGAATGATCCAGTACATATTGTAATGATTCTACAAAATGAACCATACATTCCTTTTTTGATAAATTTATTTTTTTGGTAATATGATGCCCCATATGAATCACACAGGCTTTTCCTCCCAATTGATGTAATAAATTCATATCATATAATAAATTGGTTAATCCCCATTGATTTCTTTTTGAACATGGATCGTTACAATAATTAAGGGTTAATAATCCATGAACATATAATTGAATTTTGTATTTTTTTAATAAATCTTTGGTTATTTTAATTTCTTCTGGAGTTGGTTTCCACTTTTCTGAAAGAGTCGTTAGTGTTTTGCTACCTAAGAAAACTTGTAAAGCTCCGCATCCTAAAGAATGTGCTTTTAAAATATACTGATTGATATGTTCATAATCACTTAAATTAATTCCATAAATCATGGTGAAAAGAATTACTCTAGTAAATAATAAGATTTATTATTTAATTCAATTTGAAATATATATATATTAAATTAAAACATATATATAATAAAATGAAAACATATATATAGTAAAATGAAAACATATATAGTAAAATATTTATGTACATAATAAATATAAATTCACAATTTAATGATAATTTAGCTTTAGACAATTTATTTTATAAAGCACCTTTTCCCAAGAGTATGTGTATTCTTCATCCAAATTATATTACTACACTTGGAAATGTATTCGCGTTACTTACTTTTTATTTTTTTATGAAAAATCAATTCTGGTTAGTTTTATTATTTGCTTTTTGTAAACAATTATGTGATATTTACGATGGAATTATTGCACGAAAATGTAATAAAACCAGTACATTTGGAAAAATCTATGATATTTTATCCGATACTTTTTACACGATCATTATTTTACTATTGACTATAATGAAAGTATCCTATCGATTTAAATGGATAAAACTTATATGTTCATTTTTGATTATTTATAATTTATATTTTACATATCGTAGTTATCATTCTAATTATGAAACAATCAATAATTCACCATTATCAAGAATCATGCACGATAATACAATTATCACAATCCCTTTATTTACACTCTTTTTTTATTATATTAGTATTTTATTTTGAATCTAAAAAATATATGTAATAGTAAAGATACTTGATTATAAATGAATCATCAATTTTTATATTCCCCTTCATTTAAAAAAAAGCAAATTCATATTTATGTAATGACAATTTGTCAAGATATGGAAAAAATAAAAAAATTTCTACAATCCCATTTAGATATTCAAAAATTACCGAAAACAATCATGGAAAATAAAAAGAATGATTTCCAAAGAACCTATTACTTAAATGATTATGAAATTTTATTTTTAAATAATGCTAATAAATGCACCAATAATCAATTATATCAATTATTTGGTCAGCTAGGAACCAATATGCAACAAAATAATCATCAAAATATATTCATATACTTAAACAGTAAAGATAAAAATATAATTCGTAATCAAGTTATTTCCTATATCCTTGGGATGTATCGTTTTCAAGAATATAAAACAGATGTTAAAAAATCTAACTCAAAACAAAAAGAAGAAACTAAGGGTTGTACTTATTTTTTTCATAAAAATAAACAATTCAAAGAAATTATTCAAGACGCAATTTATGAAGCATCTGTTCAAAATGAAATTCGTTCTTTAACCAATACGCCCTCCAATTTACTCACTTCTTCTTCCTTTAAGAAATATATTGTTTCCCATTTACAAACTGAAAAAAATAAACACTTAAAAATTTCGGTATTAAATGAAAAAGAGTTGAAAAAATTAGGAATGAATTTAATTTTAGCAGTGAATCAAGGAAGCCAACACCCTGCTTATTGTGTAAAAATGGAATATAAAAATTTACCTAAAAAAAATAACAAAACATCAATAGTGCAACCGATTGCATTTATCGGTAAAGGGGTCATGTTTGATACAGGAGGATATAGTATTAAAATGGGAGATTTTTCAGATATGAAAAATGATATGAATGGAAGTGCTGTTGTCTATGGATTAATGAAATTAATTTGTCATCAAAAAGTAAAAGGACATTTTGTAGGATTGTGTCCATTAGTTGAAAATATGATTGATGCTAAAGCAACCCGACCAGGTGATGTTATTACTTGTTATAATAAAAAAACCGTGGAAATTGTCGATACTGATGCTGAAGGTCGATTAATTATGGCTGACTGCTTAGCATACAGTGAAAAATATAAGCCTTCTACTGTTTTTGATATTGCCACATTAACAGGAGATGCAGCCTATATGTTCGGAGGAAAATCGAGCTTAGTTATTGGAAATAATAATGAATTAGTTCAAAAAATAATTCAATGCGGGAAAGAAAATAATGAAAAAATATGGGAAATGCCTTTATGGCAAGAATATATCGATTTAACACAATCAAATATTGCGGATTATAAAAATTATTCTTACGATGCACAAGCGGGAGCAATTATGGCAGGAGCCTTTTTATCAAATTTTGTTCCCGAAAAGTGTAAATGGATCCATTTAGATATTGCAGGTGTGGATAATTTATCTCAAGATAGTAGTACTCGAAGTTCGGGTTCAAGTGGTGAAATATTGCGTACATTATTTACCTATGTTCAAAAAAATACGTAAATATATAAAAATAGGTTGATACCATTTTCTTTTTTTTTAATTAATTAAACTATTTAATTTCTCAATAGTTTCATCCAAGCTTAATCCTCTTTTTTTACCACTATTTTTTCGATCCAATAGTGCATTATAAGATATTGATGAATCAGAAGATAAATCTTCTTTATTTTTAGAAGATAATTGAAGAGGGTTGGTATTCATATTGTTCATTTGTTTTTGCTCATCCATTTGTTTTTTAATATTATTCCATTCTTTCTCTTTTTGTTCCTCTTTTTTCTTTTTGGAATTTTTTTCTCTTTCTTTTTCAAGCATATTCTTTTTAATTTCAATAAATTTAATGATATTATTTCGATTGATTTCAATTTCTTTATTAACATTATTTAAATTATTTCGCAATAAATTAATTTTAACATAATTATTATTGTAATTATTATAACTTAAATTATTTATATTTTTAATAATATTACTTCGAAATTTTTCTAATTCCATATTTTTTTTTGTGAAATTAGAAACAATTTTGTCGTAATTATCAATATTTTGAATATAATTTATTTCTATATTCTTTTTTTCATCTTGTAATTTATGAAGTTCATTTTCGATATTATTTTCATAAAATTGAGATTGATTTTCATCTAGGCGGCCATATTTTATTCCCAGCAAAATTGCTTTTAAAAACAAGATTTTATTTTCTTTATTTTTTAAGATTTCTTCTAAAATCATAATTTTATATACTGTAAGTATGCACTTTATTCTTAAAAAAATAACATATTATACATTAAATTAAATATTTATTTTTATAAAAATTAGTTTTCTTTTTTTATTTCTTTGATTATTTTCATTTTACTTCAGAATCTTATTTTAAGGTTTTCTCTTATTATTTTTATCTTTCTTATAAATATGGGAAACGGTGTTTCAAAATCAAATAAAGATTATATAAATGATAATTGGAATCAATTAAAATGTACACCTATTGGACCATTTTTACAGTTAATAAAAGTTGCTCCAGGAAATATGAAAGAAACTTCCGATGAATGCAAAGCAAATTCTTTTTCTTCACAATTTAATTCCAGTATGACCGATTCTTTTAATATCCAAAATAAATTAACAGGACAACTTGGATTTATTCATGGAATTTTAGGAAAATTTAGAAAAATAATTGCCACCATTGAGCAGCAAGCTTTTAAAGATTTATCAAGAGTAGCCACGTTAATTTTTAGTATTTATGTTAAAATTGGAAACATTATGTTTATTATGACACAACAACTTGCTAATATACTTACTATTTTTAAATCATCGGTAAATACAGCAGCCGCTATAGGAAAATTATTAATTGCGTTTATTAATTTAATTGCAATTCCTTTTAATTGGGCGTTCGATATTGCTATGTCGATTGCTGGATTTATTTCTCCTTTAATCCGATTAACAAAAATTTTTTAGATAAATATATTCTATTGATCAAAAAAAATAATAAATTTATTCTATTATTTTTTAATAAATTTTTAAAAAATGAAAGTAAAAATACTTAAAGAAGAGTTAAAGAGCATACTAATTATGGCTACAAAAAAATTAAAAACAGTTGAAGAAACATTTGTTAAAAAAACTCCTTTGGAACATATTATTGATCTCCCGGATACTTATATTGGTTCTGTCGAAAAAACAGATATTGATACTTGGGTATATGATGAAAATAATGATAAAGTAGTTTTTAAAAACATTCAATATATTCCAGGTTTATACAAAATTTTTGATGAAGTATTAGTTAATGCGATTGATCATCATGTTCGAATCGAAAAAGATACTAAGGTAAGCAATAAAGTAAATACCATAAAAGTATCCATTGATGCAGAACAAAATAAGATTTCGGTTTATAATAATGGAGAAGGTATCCCTATTGTGGAACATAAAGAACATGGTATTTACATTCCCGAACTTATTTTCGGAAATTTACTGACTTCTTCTAATTATGATAAAGATGAAAAGAAAATTACAGGTGGTAAAAATGGATATGGTGCTAAATTAGCTAATATTTTTTCTACTAAATTTCGCGTAGAAACGGTAGATGCCTTGACAAAAAAGAAATATGTACAAGTTTTTGAGAAAAATATGTCTGTAAAAGGAAAACCTGAAATTTCACGTTCTATTGCCAAGCCATATACACTTATTGAATTTTATCCTGATTTAAAACGATTTGGTATTGATATTATTGATAATGATACCATTCAATTAATGAAAAAAAGAGTTATTGATATTACAGCTTGTACTAATAAAAATGTTTCCGTTTTCCTAAATGAAACAAAAATTGACTGTAAAACGTTGGAAAAATATGTTTCCTATTATTTAGATAATGATGTGGAAAAAGTTTATGAAGAAGTAAATGATCGATGGGAAGTAGTTGTGGCAATCAGTCAAGATGCGAAATTTGAACAAGTTTCTTTCGTAAATGGTATTGCCACATTAAAAGGTGGAAAACATGTTGATTATGTTTCAAATAATGTCATCAAAAAAATTCAAACCTATGCTTCTACGAAAGGGATCAAGCGTAAAAAACATGACTTGAAAACAGCACATGTCAAAGAAAATTTATTTATTTTTGTGCGCTCTACCATTGAAAATCCATCATTTGACAGTCAAATTAAAGAATATTTGACCACCCCAGCATCTAAATTTGGAACAACTTGTATTGTGAGTGATAAATTTATCGATAAATTATTAAAAACAAGTTTAATAGAACGTGTATTAAAGTTATCCGATTTTAAAGATAATATTGGTCTTCAAAAAATAAGTGGCAAGAAAACATCTAATGTTCGCGGTATTGAAAAATTAGATGATGCAAATAAAGCAGGAACAAGTGATTCATTAAATTGTACCCTAATTTTGACAGAGGGAGATTCAGCAAAAGCACTAGCCATTGCGGGATTAAGTGTCATTGGGCGCGATTATTATGGGGTATTTCCACTTCGAGGAAAAGTACTAAATGTGCGCGATATTTCTATGAAAAAAGTGGGAGATAACCATGAAATTAGTTCTCTTGTTAAAATTATGGGATTGAAATTCGGAAAAAACAAAGATAAAGAAGAAATATTGAAGGATTTACGTTATGGTAAAATTATGATATTAACCGATGCGGATGTAGATGGTAGTCATATTAAAGGGTTATTAATGAATCTATTTCAAGTTTTCTGGCCTCAATTACTAGATATTCCTGGTTTTATGCTATCCTTAGCAACACCGATTATTAAAGCTAAAAAAAGTAATCAAGTTCAAGAATTTTATACCATGACTGAGTTTAATCAGTGGAAAGAAACAATTGAAAATATGAAAGTATGGGATATTAAATATTACAAAGGTTTGGGTACGAGTACCTCTGAAGAAGCCAAAGAGTATTTCACAAATATTGATCAAAAAAAAATTAATTACATAAAAGATAATATCGAGGAAGAACAAGAATCGGAAGAAGAAAATACTAATGAAGATCATTCGAAAGAAATGAAAAAAGAAACTACTGAATTAATTATTAATAAAGGGAAAAAACAAATAGGTGGATTGGATAAAAAATTATCAATCTCCGAACAAAAAATGAACTTGGCATTTGATAAAACAAAATCCGAAGATCGTAAATTATGGCTCAAGTCTTATGATAAAAATAATATTATTGAACAATCACAGAAAGATGTATATTATCATGAATTTATTGATAAAGAATTGATTCATTTTTCAGATTATGATTGTAAACGTTCTATCCCGTGCATGGTGGATGGTTTAAAACCATCACTACGTAAAATTCTCTACAGTTGTTTCAAACGAAATTTAAAAAAAGAAATTAAGGTGAGTCAATTGGCAGGATATGTGAGTGAAAACAGTGCGTATCACCATGGTGAGCAATCATTATATGATTCCATAATTGGACTCGCACAGAATTATGTTGGTTCTAATAATATTGAGCTTTTAGTACCCAAAGGTCAATTTGGCACGCGCCTTGATTGCGGTAAAGATTCAGCTTCGCCCAGATATATTTTTACAAATTTATCAGAAATTAGTTTTCATATTTACAATCCATTGGACAATCCATTGCTAGAATATAATGAAGATGATGGTCAGAAAATTGAACCTATTTGGTATATTCCCATTCTTCCTATGATTCTCATTAATGGTACAGAAGGTATTGGAACTGGATTTAGTTCAAAAGTACCTCCTCACGATCCAGAATTAGTTGTTAAGAATCTGATTCATTTAATGAATGATGAACCAATGGAAAAAATGACTCCATGGTTCCGTGGTTTTACAGGTAAGATAGAATTTAAAAGTATCAATGAATTTGGTATTGAACAATACATGAATTACGGTATTTATAAAATTTTAGATGATAATACAGTATTAATTAGTGAATTACCTATTGGGCGTTGGACAGACGATTATAAATCTTATTTAGAAACATTAATTGTCGATAAATCAAATGAAAATAGTAAACAATGTTTGGTAGATTTTACCAACCATTCTACAGAAAAAACAGTGAAAATTATTTTGAAATTCAAGAAAGATATGCTCGAATCATTAATTAAAACAAATAAATTTGAAACATTATTTAAATTAAGTGATACCAAATATACTAACTATTCTAACATGCACTTATATAATAAAAATGAAACAATTCGTAAATATGATAGTGTGGAAGATATTATGAAGGAGTTTTATGTATTACGACTTGTATATTATAGTAAGCGAAAAGCGTACATGCTGAAGGCTTTAAAAAAAGAATTAGATATAATTGAAGCTAAAATTCGTTTTATTAACGAATTTATTGATGGAACTATTAATATTATTCAAAAAGAAGATGATGAAATTGAAAAAATGTTGGAAAATCGTAATTATCCAAAATTTTCCAGCGAAAGTAATGAAGATAAGTTTAGTTATGATTATTTATTAAATATGCGAATTCGAACATTAACAAAAAGTAAAATTGAAGAATTAAATAAACAACATGAAAATAAACTGGGTATTTATAATGAATTATTGAATAAAAGTGAAAAAGAATTATGGAAAGAAGATTTACAGAAATTTATTGAAATTTATCATGTTAATTTAGAAAAATATAATAAAATTATGGAAGCAGAAAATCAAAAAGAAAATCATGAAAAAAAGAAAATTAAAGTGGCAAAGAAGAAAGCTCCATCTAAGGCTAAGAACACTACTACAAAGTAATAAATAACAAAACTATTTTATTCATACTATTATTTTATTCATACTATTATTTTATTCATAATATTATTCATTATTTTATTCATAATATTACTTTTTATAATTATTTTTTATAAAAACATTCATTTTAAATTTTCAAGGGTTTAAATGTTAAAAAGTATAATAAAAATATATATTTAAAATAGTATTCTTATTTTAAAAATAATGAGTGATCCACAAGATTTACTATATACTAATAAATTTATAGATACAGATATCATTAC
>JGI10211J14876_10000423_pt1 | contig 18174 bp, 20 predicted proteins | sample Etolagsediment_FD_14876 | JGI IMG/M metagenome (IMG submission 14876)
GTTGTTGTTGTTGTTGCTGCTGTTGTTGTTGTTGCTGCTGCTGCTGCTATTGCTCCTGCTGCTGCTTTCTCGTCGTTGTTCTTGTTGTGGGAATTGTATATATTTTTTGAAGTTTTTTCTGATTTTTTCTTTTAAATTTTCACAATTCTTCACTAATAATTTTATAGTTGATCGGTTAAATAGTTTAGAATCTATGTTAGCTAAATGAAATATTTCATTTATGATCTTTTTTAAGTTTTTAAAAAAAATAATTTCATTATCTAAGGATTTTTCACCATCAATTGTTATAGAATCTCGACCTACTTTATTTGTATTATATTTTACATGAGATTCTCTTAATTTTAAAAAATTTTTAAAAAATTTTTTATTAGAAGATTCACTACTATTTAAATGACTATTTAAATGACTTTTTAATTCTGACAAAATCTTGTTTTCTTTATCAACTTCAATTAAAAATTTATTTTCTAATTTTATTGCGTAATCCTTTAGACATTTAAGAGATTTTGAAATTATACCTTGAAGTTCAGTCAAACTTTTATAATCAAGACTTATTTTCAGTAGTTTATTACAATCTTGATCTAATTTATGAGATGTTCTGGTAAGAAGGTTAATGAGTAATATACAATTATTTATTTGTGTTCTCAAACTATAAATATATTCTTCAGTCATTTCTTTCAATTTATTTGTTGAAGGTTTTGGCATTGTTTTTATTAAAGATTCTTTCATAATATTTTTATGTCCAAAATAAAATTTATTGTTTCTGTTAGAGTTATTACGCTCAATATCAGATAATATAGCTTTCATTCCTTCTTTAATAGCATCTGCTTTCTTTTTTTCCACGATAGTTGTTAAAAATCTAGCAAACGCTGGTTTACTTAATCTAACTTCAACTTTTTCTAATAATTTTGCAGCTTGTTTTTTTAAATTTCCATCAGAATCAGTCATATTTTTTATTAAACAATCATCTTCACCATCAGTGCAGTGTATTTTACCAACTAAGTCATTTAATTCACTACGTAATTCTGCCCAATCTCTGTCTTTAAAAATTTCTTTTTTATTTTTTTTTAATACAATAGCATCAAGCATTCTTTCAACATTACTTTTTTTAAGATCTTTATTATAATATTTTGAGCCAGTAATTCTTTTGCCTTTATATTTCTTAATATTAGCATTATTATTCGCCATATTATATATTTATAGTAAAGATATTAGTTTGAAAAAAATATATAATATGTTTTAAAAAATATAAAATGGATAACCGTAATATTTTGAACCTTAAAAGAGATGTCCGTGAAATGCAACTCCAACACAACAGACTTACGGCACTCTGTGCAATCCTTCTCAAAAATATGAGAAACTTAAGAGCAGAATTGAACTCATTCAGAACATCTGGGGGAGTAGCAAGTTCTTCAACAAATGTAAGCCACAACTCATCGCAATCCAGACAAACAAAAGATATGAATGAACTCCACGCAGATGAAATCCTTAGACAACTTAGTCAGCAGGGTAACTGAAAGTACTCTGCGACATGTTCAGCAAGGTAACTGAAACTAATAAACTCCTTTAAGAATTTTATTTAGTGTTGTACTACTCATTTTAATACCATCTTCTTTTTCTAAACAATCTAACATATACTTTTTAGTATATGTTTTTCCTAAATATTTATCTCTAATTTTTGTGACTGTTTCTTCAGAATATTTCTTTCCACTCGTTTCTCTTTTTTCAATAAATTTATAATCCAAATATCTCCCATCACTGGAATGTACATAACCATTAATTTTCAATTTACCATTATGTACCTCATTGTGATGATATTTACACAAAACTACTAAATTATCCAAATTATCTTTTTTCACATGCCCCAATAGTTTATTACCATCAAATAAATGCTGTTCCTTAATATGATGTGTATCTAACTGTACCTCATTACTACCTCGTCCACAAATAACACATTTATCCACATATAACTCACTATTATAATTAGAAGTATTCTGATCCAAAATATTTCCACTAATCCCTAAAATCTTATTCCTTGTTTCATAAGCCATTTTAACAAACTCGGGATTATCAATAATATACTTAGCAACTTCCAATCCATAAATATCATCACCAATACCATTCTTAATCTTCCTACCATAAATAATAACATCATCCCTCTTCTCGATACTTAAATATCTAAACAAAATCTTACTCTTCACCTCCATATCTGAATCCAATAAATCAAACAACTTATGAAAATGAGTAGCCAAAATGAAATTAATTCTTTTTTTAACAAAAAAGTTCAAACTTGTATAAATAATTGAAAGCGCAGATTTGTACTCAGTTCCCTTACAAACCTCATCACCCAACACAATACTCCTATTACCAGCAAACTTCAAAATAGATCTTAACTCAGTCATCTCCACTGCGAATGAAGATTTACCCTTAAACAAATTATCATCTGATGTAATCCTAGTAAACATCTTATCATAAACCCCTAATCTAAAAGAAGTACAAGGCACATAAAACCCACATTGAGCCATAATAATAGCTATACCACAAGCCTTACTCAACGAACTCTTTCCAGAACCATTCGTACCATGAAGTAACATTCCGAACTTTTCTTCGTCACTATCGTTTGAGTCCGAGAAGCCTATCCCTAAATCATTTGTAACATATTCACCAGAGAATGTGAGCCTCTCCAAAATAGGATGTCTAATTCCTTCACATTCAAAAAAACTATCTTCACTCTCAACTAATTCTGGTTTACAATATCCATACTCTTTGGAAACATAAGCTCCACATTGAGCAACATCTAAATCAGCAATATAGTCAGAAACATCATCCAAAACATCTGAATATTTCGTGGCAAATTCCTCCAATTTTCCCAAATAAAACTCCTTAACTTCATCCCTCAATCTCCTCTTCGCATCTAAAATTAATCTACTGATTTTTCTCAAAGGAACATTAAAGAACTTTGTATTATTTCCACTAGTTTTCTTCTCATACTTATGACTGGAATCATATTCAAATCCACTCTTCTTTGACAACACCTTATACCTAGCAGATGTCATTATGAAATTATATTCCTTCTTCTCAGTAGAAATATGAAGAGTAATCGGATCTTTACCATTATTTGTTTTAATTCCTGATAAATCATTCAATCTCTTCATCTCATCATAAATAACAGTTTCATACTTTTTAATCTCTCCCTCTATCTCTGTAATAGAATCCGAAATTCCCTCATTAACAAAATTACCATCAATAGTATCCAAACCATATCTACCAATCTCAATCATATTGAAATATTTCTGATATTCATCAATAAATTCTTTGAACTTGGAAACATCAAAAGTTATGTTGTCACCAATTATATTGGTACTGCTGTCACCAATAATCTCCAAAATATTTTTATGAGAAACATCCAATGCGTGAAATTGAAAAGGGTGTAAACAACCCAAAACCAATCGCCTATATTGTCTCTGGATATCAATAATCCCTCCTAATTTCTTCCTTAAATATGTAAGTAAATTCTGATCATCAGCAATGGCTTCAATCATATCATATCTCTTTCGCAACTTGCTCACATTTGTAATTGGATTGGTCAATCTGTANTTCAANAATCNNCGACCCATNGATGTTTTNGTTTTACAAAGAACATCATATAAACATTTAATACGACTATTTCCCCTGAGATGGTGATTATTTTTCACCAAATCTAATTGATAAACAGCATCATTATATAAAACCAAATGTTCATTATGATTCCATATTTGAGGTTTGTTCAATTTATTTAAAATAGTTGGATTATGTTCGTAACAAAATTGTAAAAGATCCATGTAAGCCTTCACAGCAGTTGGTTTCATTTCTAAATCAAGATATTCTAAAGGTGTTAATCCACCAGTTTTAGTGAATATTTTTGACAAAAATGAATTTTGATAACTCACTTTTGAGAAATTATGATTCCTATTAAACCTATTATGAATCTTTCTATTAGAAACTGCCTCCAAATCAGAAAGCAAACTTTCACCACTTTCACAAACATTCAAAACAACCTCAATGGGATTATGAATTAAAATAAACCTATTCAAATCCTCCAACAAAGTAATTTTATCATCTATCAACTCATGTGATTGATTTATGACGCTATTTCCAGTCGTTAAATCAATTGAACAACAACCCAAAATCATAAGCTTCTTACCACTTTTAATACACTTTTCAACATCAATATAAACAGAAACAACATTATTAGGATCAGCACTCTTAATATTATTTATATTCACACCAGGAGAATAAATACCAGTAATTGATCTCTTCTGTTTATCCTTCTCATCCTGTTCAATAACAATAACTGTATAATCATTCTCCAAAAGCACATTCAAATGCCTATCCAAATAAGGCAACTGAAAACCACACATCAAAGGATTCTTCAAACTATTCTCTAAAATTGCTTTCTTTTTTCTTGTTAAGATGATATTTAATTTCTCAGCAATTTTACCAACATTCCCTATCTTTTCTTTATCATTATCAATTCCATACATTTCAAAGAAAGCTCCGACCTGCATTAAAACTGCTGTTTTTTCACCATATTCCTTCTCAAATTTTACATGGTAATCAAGATATTGTTTTATCAAAGATTCTTCATTTCTGCTTTTTGACATAACTTTTACTATTTAAGTAATGAATCTTTTTTTTAAATATTTGATCAACCAAAAAAATTGACGACTAGTCATTTTATGGTTGTCACCAAAAAAATGACACAAAATATCTCTAATATCAGATGAAAAGGTATAAAGTATGACTAGTAAATCAACTAGGAATGTTTTTCGTGCTTCTATTTGGAATCATATTTCGTATTTGTACAACGGCAGATCCGAAGGGTTGAGAACAGGTGAAGTCAAGATTTTTAACCTTTTGATCAGGATGTACTTCGATGCTGGGTTAGAAAAGCCCATTCTTAACGAGAAGGTATCTTATGAAAGGGTTTGTGAACTATTCGCTCCTACACGCAGGATGAACAAGCGTGAAGCCAAACGGTATTGGGGAATGAAGGAAAATCTTTTTGATTTCACAACCCTGACAGGACGTTTACTTCTAGCAAGATCTGACGAATGGAAACTTCATAAGTACCTGAACAAAAAACTCACCGACATCTTCTGGATGTGTTCCAGAAAAGGATATGATGTTGAACAGTTAGAGAAAGTTTTAACCAGATTTTTCAAGTTGGTGAATGGTAAAGGTATTCGGAAGGCGTTCATAACTGGCCAGTTCAGTATGAAGATTGTGAACAACTGTGGTATCTTTGTTTTGAAAGAAGAACAGCTTCCAGAGAAATTCAGTTTTCAAGAAGTATGTGGTTGTTTTTTTGAAGATACCGGATTATCTCTTGACACTTATCGATGCATGTTTTTGACAAAATTTTTTCCAGATTTTGTCAAAATTTAAAGGGGAGATTGCATCTCCATTTTAAACCCTACGCTCGTGCTTCGCACGGTGTAAACTGGTGACGGGTTTTATAACCAACTCACGAAGTGAGTTACACAGAAGCTTTCGTAGAAAGCGTAGGTGTCCCTTTTGTCTGCCCTTCGCACGGTGTAAACTAGTGATGAGTTTTATAACCAACTTTTGAAAATATCTGAGCGTTCCCTTTGAATCGTTTCCATCAGATTATTTTTCATTTTTGATAAACGATCGACTCGTTCTCTTTTATACTCTAGATATTGTTCGTGTAAATTCTCACCTTTATGATAAGGACACATATCTTTCGTAACATGAGTATTATCAACAACCGTTACATCCTTTGCCAAAAAACTCAATACCAATGTCGTTCTCCTCCCACTTTCACATCTTTGAGCCAAATGTCGAATCATCGATCCTTGCATGAAAATGCCTTCCCCTACGCTTAAATTAATCTCTTTTTTTTCTTTTCCAAGATCCAAAATTAACTTTCCTGAACCGTTGTCGTCTTTTTCTACCATATATACAAAAACGAAAGGCATATAATCGTAATGCCAATTATCTATATTTTTCTGAACTTTCACATCAGGAGTTAAATTATAAAGAAATGTTTCAGATTTCATTGGATGTAATACAAAATTAACTCCAACCTTCCTAGAAATAACATCAGCAACTCCAGATTCCTCAACAAAATATTTTCTAATTTCATCAATATTTCTTATAGTTAAAGATCTTTTACCCATCTGGGCACGATCTTTATACATATCATAAAATCTATAAGCGTTTCTATGGAAATCATTATCCATTCTAAAAACTGAAGTACAAGCAAAATCCATCGCTGGTTTTCTACCCTTGTCATTCGTCAACTCCTCCCAATTGTCGAAGAAATCTGATAACTTATTCATTATACCTTAACAAAAATATTTTTTTAAGCGTCATTAAAACCAATAATAAAAACAATGTTATCACCATCTAATGATCTAGCACATGGAGACATCAACTCAATATCCTTAAATTTACCACTTTTCTCCAAATTTTCCATTGTTTTTTTTATATCTTTGATAGCTTCATAACTTTCTTCAATATCCGAAATCATTGAATCAGGATAATCACACAAACAATTATTATAATTTGAATAAACTATGTGATAATCCTTTTCACCATAATGAGAAGCAGAATCTTCATGTTTTTTGTTAAAGTCAGGATTATACTCAATATAATGATTCTCAGATTCATCACACGTATCCAATCATTCTATATCATCTCTTTCTTTACAAATATATAATGAATAATTATAAATTTTACATAAAGAATCAATCTCCTCAACAAAATCTAAATCACTTAATTTTTTAGCCATTATTATTCATAAAATAAATATTTATTTAAGCCAAACTAACACAATATTCAGTAACCTCAGCTTTAATCTCAAAAATTCGACTATCCTTCTCAATATCTTTACCCCAATCTCGCAACTTCTTTCCATATTTAACTTGTCTATCCACACAAATATCTACACACCTCCGTAACCAATCAGCCAATTTCAACCATCCATCCTGACCCATACCCAAAGTGGTCATATAAGGAGTACCAATTCGGATACCAGTTGGAGACAATGCGGATTTATCACCAAAAACGCAATTTTTGTTCAACGAAATCCCAGATAACTCACAAACTTTTTCCATTTTACTTCCGGTAATTCCGAAGCCTTTCAACTTAACCAATAGTAGATGATTATCTGTGCCTCCTGTAGCTAATTCGAAACCTTTCTCGACCAATCGGTCTCCCAAATATTTCGCATTATCTTTAACCTTTTTGATATAATCCCTAAACTCTTGTGTCATAACTTCTTTCAACTGAACTGCTAAACCCGCGATCTGGTGGTTGTGTGGACCTCCTTGTAAACCTGGAAACACAGCTTCATTAATTCTCCTCTCTCCATTATCAACCCTCTTTGTATTAACAAAAATCATTCCACTCCTAGGTCCACGCAATGTTTTATGAGTTGTTGTAGTCACCACATCACAAAACTCAAAAGGATTGTTCATCTCACCAGCAACAACCAACCCACTAATATGAGCAATATCTGCCATCAAATAAGCACCAACTTTATCACAAATCTTTCTGAATCGTTCATAATCAAAATCACGTGGATAAGCACTCGCCCCACAAATAACAATTTTTGGTTCAAATTCAACAACGTCTTTCTCCAATTGGTCATAATCAATATATCCACCCTCTCCAACTTTATAAGGTCTTGACTGAAAATAGATACTTGTTGCACTAATCTTCTTCTTTTCCGTCTGAAACCCATGTGATAAATGACCGCCACTAGGTAAATCTAAACCCATCAACTTATCACCTGGCTTCAAAAGACCAGTATAAACTGCAAAATTAGCTGGTGAACCAGAATAAGGCTGAACATTAACCGACCATTCATCTTCATCTAATCCAAAAGCTTCCAAAGCTCTTTGTTCACAAAGTAACTCAATTTTGTCAATAACATCATTACCTCCGTAATATCGCCTTTCTGGACGGCCTTCTGAATATTTATTTGTTAAACAAGATCCCAAACACTCTCGGACTGCCATACTTGTAAAGTTTTCAGATGCAATCAACTCAATATTGTGCCTTTGTCTATGGTCTTCTTCTTGGATTAAATCATACATTTCCGGATCAACTGTTTTTAGAGACATACTATAATAGATGACTAAAATAAATTTTAAATCGGAAACGAAAGAAAATAAAAAATCTAACTATTCAAAAACAACAACCAACTAACCAACAAATAACCAACCAACCAACTAATAACCAATTTTACCCGTTTCACACGCAGTGTGAAGACGGAGCGTAGAGTTTAAAAGAGAGATGCAATCTCTCTTTGTTAAAATGAAAAAAAAAATGATTTTCCCAAATCAGTTAAAAATATTTTTGCATATCAATCATAAAATGATACGCGTAGGAAGACGAGTTTATAAAGGTGGAAAACCAACCGACCCAAGTTTCGAAGGATTCATCCCAATCCTTGTTCTAACAAAATCTTACAAAAGATGGTACGCACTAAGTCCATATTCACTCAAAAATGATGAAGGACATATCATGGAAAATATCTGGCAATTCAGTAAAGTTTACGAAACCATTCCAGAAAATGAAGAACACTACTCAAGATATGACAAAAGAGTAATCTGGTCACATCCAGCCGAAAGACATGTCGGTACAAACGGAATTCTGACCAAAGAGTATTGGTCATGGCGAGAAAAAGGTTTCAATAATAAGGAATCAGTTAGATATCCAGTTGGTTTCCAACATAGAACAAAATGTTTGTATACAATTAAAGAAGACAAGCATGAATATAATCCAGAAACATCTAAAAAGTTATCCTATATAGAAGCCCGCAAAGCTATTTACATGCCAGTTTATAATGAATTGGCTAGGAAAACTTATAGATTTAAGGAACTCAAAAAACTCCTCAAGGAAGGAAAGAATCTATTGATTATTGAAGTGGATGGACCACACGAGGAATCAATGGATTATTATAAAAAAGAGTATGGAGTTGATGATGATTTTATCCAAGATTCAACAATACTTGTTAATAAAGAAAATATGGAGATAATGTTAAATGATGAGAAACATGCTTTTGGTCATGGATATTGCTTGGCAATTGCTCTTTTAGATTTAGATAAAGATTAAAGTCTACCTCAAATTCCTTGAAATTGTTTACGAAAGTGAACGTGAAAACAAAATTTTATAATCAACAACTGATCAATAGTAGGTAGGTGTAGGGTTTATAAAAAAAAATTGATTTTTTTATATTATGAAATTACATAAAATAGAGAAAATTATGGAACTAACTTCAAAACAAGGCCGATTTTATGTATTTAATAATACTGAAAATATTGATACTTTTTTTAGAGAGGGTTATAGGGATGATCTATTTACGTGTGATAGAAATTTATATCAGAAATTTATTGAAATGGGAAAACTTGATTATGTAAAATATATTGAAAAGTGGTACGATAATATGATATGTTTAAATAATAGAGATCTTAATGAAGATGATGCTTTACTTATTGCTGTTTCAAATGGACATCTTGATATTGTTAAACATTTATTGGAAATACGAAAATGGAATATTGAAACAACAGACAAAACTGGTTGTAATGTTTATCATGCAGCTGCAATGTTTGGACATGTTCATATTATGAAATATTTAGAAGAAGAACATTCAATAGATATTTATTCAAAAACTCCTGTTAATGGAACAAATGCTGCAATTTTTGCGACATATAATGATCATGTAAAGGTGCTTAAACATCTTCATGAAAATCATCAATATGATTTTTCCATTACTAACAATAGGAGACGTACAGCATATTATTATGCTAATGGATATAGTGTTAAAGAGTTTTTAGAATATATTAAAAATAACGTTTTATCTAAATTAAAGACCAAGTTTGCTACTTTTAGCAATGAAATATCATTAAAAGAAAATAGATTGAAAGAAATAAATATTAAAATTAATGAATTGTTTAATGAAAGAACTGAAATTAATAAATCCATCATTGACATTAAGAAAAACAGAAAAATGTATAAAGATAAGATTTTAAGCCGATTAAACGTAGAATAAAAATTTATTACATGACCTGTCCAACGTAATTTATAATATGCTATTGATGATGTTTTCATTCAAAACTTAAGGGAATACACTTTTGGATTTGGATAAAAAATTGTTGTAAATCAAAGTCTGCCTCCAGTTCCCTCAAGTTCATCATCATCATTTTCCCACTTAGAAACAGTATCTCCACCAATTTTCATTTCAACACTTTTGATCATTGCTTTTGCAGGAAAATCACAATAATGTACTTTTTCATCTTCCTTACATGGACCAAACATTTCATTATAAGCTGCTAAATACTCACCACTCATTGTATCAGATCCATAAGGCGTCTCAACTTTAACACTTTTTATCAGATTATTAGACCATTTATCACACCAGTAAGTATATTCTGTAGAGTAACAAGTCATCTCATCATAAACAAAATCATTCTTTAATATCTCACTTCTCACTCCATTCAAAGTTTTATTTAGTTTTATTTTTATCAGAATAAAACTTTTCATAATATTCTGTTACTCTTGTCTCATTTACAGTTCTTTTCACTCCACAACATTCTTGACCATCCGGATTTTGGTTAAATCTTTTTGAACAATTATTACAAGTCCAATAACTCATTTGATTTGATAATAATAATCTTTTTCTTTATATAATTTGCGGGGAGAGTGCCTTTCCCCGCTTACCCCTACGCTTTTTTTTTTATAATTATTATAAAACAACATATTTTAAGCATCATAAAGTTTTCTACTAAAATTATTTTCAGATAGAGGTTTATTACCAATGGTAATATCGTCTAATTTGATATAATGGTTACCAGAATCGAGTCCATTTATCCAACGGTTAAATAAATTCCCGGATAGCTTGAATCCATACTTTTGGTAAAATTTAGAGCTTTCAGGTGTTGTAGTTACTGCTCTTGGTCTTGTGTTAAAAACTGATAAAGAAATTGAAAATAAAGAAATAACTAAGTATATTAGATTCAAAATGAAAGAAGCTGGAAATGAACTTATTAGATTGAAGAAAAAGTTCGAGGCGTTAAAGGAAATAACTTTTGAAATGAAAAATATCAAAGAAACTATATATCAAAATCAAGAACATATGATCTCCGAATTGTAAATTATATTTTATTTTTAAGGCTAAATGTTGATAATATTTAATGTTTATAATTATACATTGTAACAACGTAACAACGTAACAACGTAAATAAAGTTGATCAATAAATTATTCAAATAAATATCTATATAATAATAATATATGGCTTATTTATCGTCTGCTTTCGATACAACTTATAATATGAAAAACTTACCACCAAAACAAGTTAGAATTGATCCTAGACCAGATTCTACTAAAACTAATGAACAAAGTGCCTATTTTAAACCAAAATCCAATTACACCTTTCCAGATAAAATACCTACCGCAACAGGTTACTCTATGATACAAAATGGTAGCAAATTAGGTGCGTTAAGACCAGAAGATATGGGAAATATTAATAACAAAAATCTTGCGCCAAATTCTAGAAGAGGTTCAGACTCCAAGATATTAACCGATTATTTATCCAAATCGGTTCAGAGAAAACAAAAAGTTGTTACTAAGAAAAAACAAAAAGATGCTTTTAGAAATTTTGATGATTGGTTACTTTTAGGGGCAATTATAATTTCTGTAGGTTTATTTATGAGATACAAAAATAAAATAGTCTAAAAATAAAGAATCCTAAATATATTATTTTAACATTAAAGCTCACTAATGTTAAAATTGTTTTATTTGATTAAGTATTATATTATTATGCTTAAGCGCATCCTCCTAATTCGAATGGTTTTCTGTTGGTATCTGGATCAATGGTTGACTGTAACCATGGTGAAACCTTAACTTGTGGGTTAGGTGGTTCACTTCTCAATTGAAGATTTGGGTTTCTCTTTGTCTGACCAACAGTGTTAATTCCTATGTGGTGACCAGATTGTAAAAAGTTTCTGTCTTTAAGAGTTCCAGATCCGGTTGGATTGACTTGTGCCCATGCAGAACTATTGTCTTGTGGCAATAATTCAGCTGGTGTTAATTGTTCTTTGGGGAAGCAGTTCTGTCCTCTAAGGGCTTGAACACCTGGATCGGCATTGGCGCTATAAACTGACTGAGTTCCATTTCCAACGAGTTCTGGGTTATTCATCTGAGACATATTGCTAGTTTGTGTGGTACCTGGTCCTGCGGTAGCATCTAAACCACCCTGCCTGACAGCATTAGTAACATTGGCACTAGAGTCAGCGTTTATATTAGCCATTCCTTCTTTAACTAATCCGAATTGTCTCAAAACAACTAATGCAATAATTGCGACTACTACTACTACTAAAATTTTAACTAATGAAGCTTTCATTTATTATACTAATAATAAACAAAAAAATATCGAACAAAATTTAATAAAAATAAAAATAAAAATTAATTATGCCAATGTATCAATGTATTTCACTTTATTTGCATAAATAATTTTTTTCCTTCTTCTCTTTTTTTTCTTCCTCTTTTTATCCATTTTCCTAACCTCTTCGGGGTTAGTATCATTAACAACTTCTTCATCTGGAACCTGTTTGACTTCAGGCAAAGTTAAAACAGATTCTTCTACAACTTTTTGTTCAGGCACAGATGAGACAGATTCCTCCACAGGCACAGTTGGAACAGATTCTTCTACAACTTTTGGTTCAGGTTCATTATCAGACATTCTAAATAATTCTTCTTCTTCAACATTATCAAATAAGTTGTAATTGCTATCAAAAGATTTATAGTTATTACAATTCCAAACACTACTAAATATTTTGGAACCAAATTTAACACCTTCTAATGTAAGTGTTAATGACAGATTGTCTCCGCTATTAACTTTAGAAAAATCTTCTAAAGCTTCTTCAGCAATTCCTAATCTTAAAATTATATCTCCACTCCTATCAATAATCCACGGTTTTTTTTGATTTTTGTATAGAATTTCGGATGGGATTTCTTTTTTGAACCATTTTTTGCTATTGTTTTCTGTATTTAATAGAACGAATTCTTCAATATCATATAAAAATTGGAAAAAATATCTACTATCATCATCGTTATTCAAACTACAAAATAATTCTTTGTTATCAAGTGATACTTCCTTTACATTTAGATATGGGGTTTGAAGGGTATTCTCGGTTGCTCTGCTAAAATATCCCCCAACACAACTTTCAGGTTTTTGAAAAACTATTTTAGAAAAATCGTAATTGCTATTATATTCCACAATATTAGTCTCTAAACTCATTATGATAAAAATTTATATATTAATTTCCCTAAACAAACCCTTCTCTATTTAACATAAATATTATTAGCAACTATGGTTTGACCATACTCTATACTTCCATCATCATTTTCTCTCCTCCAAATAACTCCAAGTTCTAAATCACAACTAATTTTTGCTCCTTTCTCCAACTCATAAATAGTACTCAAATATTTGGTTTCATCATTATATTTCACACCTGTGATGAGTCTTCCCTTGTATGTTTTTAGTTTAGTTGTAAAACAATTATAAACACCACTATTCCTAACTGTTCTTCTATATTCTTCGGGATCACATTTCAAATATTTTATATTTTTGTCGTCTATCTTTTCTAATAAATTCATAAATGCCTTATGTTGAGATTTTCTACTATCTATCTCTAATTTTAAACTATAAACACCTGCATCATTGAGATTATCTAAACCAAATGGACAAGTCATAAAAGGTGTATTAATTTTAACTGGTTTATATTTAGGATCAACCAATCTAGGATATGTTTTCTCTTGTATGTTTACATCTATATATTTACAATCGGAAAGTGACATATTTAAATTCTTACTATATTTTTTTACCCCAAAATCAAACACTATGTGTTTAGTTCGTCACCAAAAGAAATTAAACTTCTATGAAAATAGTAGTTAAAATGAATTTTGCTAAGTTAACAAATAGTATCATTAATAAATTCATTGATGAAATGAAAAAAGAAGAAAATAACGAAAAATTAAAAACTTATGTTATTGATCCTTGTATTTGTCATATTATGAATAAGTTATATCCTTATTTAATAGTAAGTGCTGTTATATTTATTTTAATATTCTTAATATCTATCTTGATTTTATTTTTAATGATTCGATCGAGTATAACAACAAATAACTAATATTACTATATAATAATATGAAAGATTACATAATAATAACACCCAAAGAGTGGGGACCAATGTTTTGGAATTTCCTACATTGTATTCCTGATGAATTAACAAAAGAAAATATATGTAAATTTATAGCATTGTTTAAAAAATTAAGTTATGTGATTCCTTGTGATGTATGTAAAAAACATTATACAGATTATTATAATGAAAATCCATTGGATAAAAAATTTACAATATTAAGATTGAAAAAGTGGGTATTGGGTTTACATAACAGTGTTAGTCGTAAATTGGGAAAACAAGAATTTACATTAAAAGAAAGTAATGCAGTTCATAGAAAGATTCACAACATTCGTTTCTTAAATTTAATCAATTTAATTATTAAAAAAAAATTACAGGATGCGGTTTCAGTTTTCCAATATTTGAACATAATAATATTTTTTGATATAATTAGTTCAATATATCCTAATAAAAAAATTAGAAATAAGTTCAAAGAAGTTAGTGAACATGAAATATCAAATATTTACGATTTGGATAAATGGTTTACTAAATATTTGAAACAAATTCAACTCAATAATACTTTATAATCATGTTGTATTATTCGAAATATAATAAAGGATATCTTCAAGAGTTGTGTTGATATTTAATGGATTAATAATTCCTTTTTTGTCGAATTTCATATAATATGGATATTTTTGAATTTTGAGAAGAGGCAGTAAATAATCATTTTTATCTTTCATATTATCACAATTTACAGCAAATATAGGAAATGAATAAATATAATTAGAAGCAATGTTCGTCCAAAATTCAATCTTACTCCTACAAACATTACATCCAATTGAATAAAAAATTATAATTCCATTTTTTCCAATAAATTTTTTATCCAATTTTATTTTATCATTACCAAGTTTTTTAACAATAAAATAATCATTTTCCTTAATAAGCTTGTATCTAACATTAAAATCTTTCAACTTTAATTCTGAAATTCCGATATGTTCACCATAAAAATTCATTATTTCAGCCATAATTAATTATTATACTATACCCACAAAAAAAAAATTATATTATTATATAAATGAAAAATACTTTTTCTATAGTTATTGTTGTTATTTTAGTTGTTCTCATTGGATACGTTATTTTTGATATAGTTAGAAACAAAAATGTTTTAGAAAATTTTAGTGGTGAATCTAGTAGTGAATCTAGTAGTGAATCTAGTAGTGAATCTAGTATGCCAATAAGTGGTGAATCTAGGAGACCAATAAGTGGTGAATCTAGTGGACATACGAATGGTAGAATGAGTAGTGGTAGTGAATCTAGAACTGCTAATATTTTGAATAATAATACAATATCTGCTGAGGAGCAAAATTTGATGGCAAGAATGGAATCAGAAAGAAGATCAATTGTAGAAGAGGAAGAAAATGTGAGAAAAGTTTCTCATGAGCTTGATAGTTTGAGTACACTTGTCAACACAGAAGAGATGGGGCAGAAAATTCTAAGAGATGCTGAAAGTGAAGAGAATAATAGAGTTTTAACTGAAGGTTCTGAAGAAGGAGTTGCATTAGCAAAACCAGACACTCAAAGATTTAGATTTAACAATCCTATTCCAATTAATATTAATGTGAATTATACTACAAAAAATTCTATCAGTGATAATACAATTGGAGGAAGTGGTTACGAAGGCATGTCTGGTTCTGGTAGATCATCATCGGATGAGAGTATGTCAAATAGTGAAGAATCAAGTACATCGGTAAATTCCGATTATGGAAAGTTGACATGGAATACAGTTTCCGATTATTACATTCCTGGTGTGACCAATGTGAATCAAAATTACAACAGTGGAACTACTTCAGAACATGCACCAGCTTGTCCATTGATGTATAATAATCCATGGTCTAGTTATGAATCAGGAGACAACTCCAATACTGCTATGCCTACAACAACAAGTGGGTCAACAACTCCTCCTCTTACAGAGATGACACCTTCTGAATCATCATCTCTATTGCCTTCATCTTCTTAAAAAATCTTTCGAAAAAAATTATATTATGTGTAATAAAATATATAATATAGTATTATAGATATGGTTAATATGAGAATACCAGTTATTTTAGGAATAGTAGTTCTTGCTATTTTCGCCATATGTCTTTTAAACAGAAGAAGAATAACAGAAGGATTTACAACATTGATTGGAACTACTAATAATAGTTTATCAACAGTTGATCAATCCGTTTCTGGAGTTTATGTACCTGTAGACGATCAACTTAATAAATACAATTATACTCCATACAATTTACATCTTCTCTCAAAAGGTAACCAAGTTGTTATCATGATTAGTAAAGTTACCCCAACATCAAGATTGAGAGAGCTTTGTAGTACGGATGAAGATTGTAAATCTGGAAAATGTGATGTCACTGGATTATATAATGCTAAAGGAAGATGTGTTAAATCGAATGCATCATCTAGTCTCACTGGTGCTGAAAATACAGTTCCAGTTACACAATCACAAATTATTTTTTACAGAAAACCTGATGGTGGTTTGTATAGATACAATTCCGAAACAGACACTTCTAAAAAATACGCTAGTGGAACAAGTGGGTTCGATGCTCCATCTGGATATGTCGCCTTTTACAAAAAGAATAACAAAATTTACAGGTTAGAAATCAACAGAAACAATGGAACTTCTGCAACCAAAAAGTTAGGAAGTAGTGTCAAATCAAATATCTCAGCAACAAGTGAAAACTCTGTATATTGGGTTGCAAATAATAATAATCAAATTTACCAATGGACAAATGATGATGGAACACAATCACTTCCAGCAACTAATGTCGACAGAGTCCAAGCCGTTGACCAAAATTGTGTATGGTACATTAGCAAAGATAACAACCACTTAGGTAAATGCCAAAAATCCAATGATTGGACTGATTATCCTTACCCAAATTGGCATACTATTGTAGAGATTTCACCAGTATCTAGTACTGTTTGTTATTATAGATGTAATGGATCAAGTTCAACATATACATACAAAGGTTGTTATAAAGATGAACCGACAAGAGATCTTCCAAATGAATTGAGTACAGGTGGTTCAAGTATGGTTCAATGTGAACAGATGTGCACTGATGCTGGATACCAATATTCGGGAAGACAATATAGAGGTCAATGTTTCTGTGGTGATACTTATGGAACATATGGAGAAGCGACTGGATGTGATTGTGATGGATCAAATGTCGGTTCATGGAAAAACTGTGTTTCCGAACATGATACTTTCTCTTGTAGCAATTCAATTTGGAAAGTTGATACTTCGACATCATCCTCATCAGAAATGAGTGGAGCAAGTGGAGCAACGAAGATTTTGGCTATTGATGAAAACTCATTTTACTTTTTACAGAATAGTCAAGTCAAAAAATACAGTAATGGATCAGTAACTGACATTCCAGCTTACAGTGTTCACAAATGGGCTTTATCAAGCGACAATGAATTATTTTTGGTTTCCAACTCAAATTACAGTTTGTGGAAAGTTAATGATGATACATCGGTTTCCGCTTATCCAACAACCTCTCAACTCACTGGATTGAGAAAAATCAGAGCAAGATATGGATATGATACTGATATGCCAACACAATCATACACTAGAAATAACAAAAAGAATTTCCAAGGTTATTTATTAATTCTGGGTGAAAAGAAACATACATCTACTGGTCAATATATTAAAGTTGTAACAAACTCTGTAATGAAGGAAAATGTTGGAAATTATTTATTAGAACTTTTTCCAAAGAATTCAACTATTACTATGATTCCCCGCATAGTAAATGGTCAACAAACAATGTATTTAAGAAGTTCACAGAACCAGAACTTTTACATGAGGACTGCTCCACTTGGTGAGGATATGTTGAATTTTGATACAAATTCATTGAACAATACCACATACAATGTTTCCCAAACGGAATCTCCACAACTTAAAGTCAATTCCGAGTTGTGTCCAATGGGAACAAA
>JGI10211J14876_10000424_pt1 | contig 18163 bp, 14 predicted proteins | sample Etolagsediment_FD_14876 | JGI IMG/M metagenome (IMG submission 14876)
TAAAAAGAGATAATAAATCAACTGGATTAACATTTTCTGGTATGATTAATGCACTAGACGGTTTAACTATCCGTGATGGATTAATTACATTCTTAACAACTAATCATATTGAGAATATTGACGAAGCTTTATTACGACCAGGTCGTGTTGATTATCATATGGAATTTACATATACAACTGATGAGCAAAAAAGATTAATGTGTAAAAGATTCATCCCAGAAATTACAGATGATCATCTAGATCAGTTTGTTAATGCTTCTAAAAATATTAAAATAACAACAGCTATATTACAATACTTTTTATTTGAATATGAAGGTAAAAAAATATACGATAAAAAAGCTATTAAAAGACTAATACAATTGTCTCAAAAATATATAAAAAAAGATTCATCATCTTCATTAATGTATAATTAATTATATTAAATTATATCAAATTATATCAAATTATTATTGCTTTCTTGTTGAATATGCTCTTCCTAAATCTGGATTAACACAAAACATAGAACAAGCTGTTTTATAGTTATAATATTGATAATTTCTATCAGCTAAAAATGGATTCTTTATTTTTTTACCAGAAGCATCTAAGTCAGTTGCTTCTCTTCTTCCAGGTTTATGAGACCAGTAACCATTTTTATCTTGTCTATAGAAATGATAATCTGGGTCACTTCCATCTGAAATAGCCATAAATGCTTTATAATGACCTTTCTTACATTTTTCATCAAAACCAATTTTGTATATAGATGGATTATCTTTCTTTATTCTCTTAAAATAGTTATCACATGTATATTCATTATTACTAACACTTGGATAACCAGAAAAATACCCAGGTTGTGGTTTGTCTTTTCTTTTACTAGCAATTGCATTCATCATATATGAGTAACAATTATGATTCTTTATTATTCTTTCATTATTCCATTTTTTAGGTTCATATTTTGGTTCATAACCAGATAATGGTGAAAACTCACCTATAAAAGTAAAATCTGGTCTATTACTCTCATTAATAGTGAATAGTATAGGGGCTTTAATAATATACTTACCACCCTTTCGATTACACTGCTTATTATTATTAGGCATACTTTCTATATTATAAGTAAATTATAATTATTATATAATATATTATAATATATTACGCATTAAAATGAATAGACCATCTTGGGACGAATATTTTAAAAAGATTGTATTAGCAACACGAGAAAGGAGTGCTTGTGAGAGATTACAAGTAGGTTGTTTACTAGTTAAAGATAATCGTATAGTTAGTCAAGGTTATAATGGATTTCTACCAGGATGTCCTCATATATCAAAGATGCGTAATAAACACGAACAAGCAACAATTCACGCTGAACAAAATGCTATTTGTGATTGTGCTAAACGCGGTGTTAGTTGTATAGGTGCTACTGCTTATATAACTCATTATCCTTGTATTATATGTTGTAGATTACTACTAGCATCAGGTATAAAAGAGATTAAGTATATAGAAAACTATAAGAATGATGAATTAGTAGCATATTTTTGTAAACAAGCAAAAGTAAAAGTTATACGTATTTAGATTTTTAAAACTAAAACTAAAAATAAAAATAAAAATAAAAATAAAAATAAAAATAAAAATAAAAATAAAAATAAAAATAAAAATAAAAATAAAAACAAAAACAAAAAATGATATACATAACAAACTATTTACATAATGATAATATCTTATGTATCAATCTAAATACAATATTATATAAAATAAATTAAGTAAATATGAGTAAATCTGATAAAAATAAAGTAATTAAAGAATTAATTGAACAAAATAAACAATTACATCAAGTTATATCTAAATTATCTATTGATATAAAGTTAATTAAATTAAGATTAAAGATAGATGATGAAAAAGAATTAGATAATAATGAAACTAATTTTGTTAAATATGGTGAATTTAAATTAGATGAAGATTTTAGTAAAAAGATGCTAGAAAAGGCATCAATTGACGGTGATTTCAAGATGTTTAAACAATATTATATTACTGAATCAAAACAATTACCATTTAAGAAGATAAATCAAACCAAAATAAAATATTGGGATGGAACTAAATGGGTATATGATGTTGGTTTCACTAATTTAAAGAAGATTATTGTTAGTAATATCCGTAAAGCATATACAAAAGTTAATGTATTACAATTTTATGAGAATGATTTAGGACAACTTGAGAAAAACCAAGAGCATATTGGTCAATTAGGTGATGATAATTTAGATTCTAGGTATATTAAGAGTTTAATTAAAAGAATTAAAACAGAAATTGAAATTATTCAATTAAACTCTTAGTATATTTTTAATTATAATTAAAAACAAAAATAAATATCAATAAAATACCCCATTTAAGGGGGTATTTTATTGATATTTATTTTTGTTTTTGTGGTTGTATTTAAACCACTTAATAATATTTATTTAATGACATTAACAAAAATATCTACTCCTATTCCATTCCCTGTCTGGCCATGACCTTTCAATTAAGGCATTTGCCTGTTTTCTAGTAATCTTTTTTTTTGTATGTAAATTCATAAGACTACATAAAATATCAGCACATTCTTTTTTATTATCATTAGGGTGTAATATGATAATTTGATATGCTTTTGAATAAAGTTGTCTTTTTGCTTTTTCGTATGTCATTTTAAATTTTTATTAATATATAATTTTATCTTCAAAAAGTCAATATTTTTATCATTTTTATAAAACAGCTCTATACATATCAATGCTTCTCTGTCTAGCCTTTTTATAATCTACAATTGGAGCAACATAGTTAATATCGCTCAAATCGTATTCGTTGCTATATTTCTCCCAATTGTGAAGGTGATTTGCTGGTATATCATTCAGTTGTGGTAGCCATTTTTTGATATATTCAGCATCCACGTCAAACTTCTTACTCTGTATTATTGGATTAAATAATCGCTGAAAATATGGTTTAGGGTCAGTACCAGTAGACGAAACCCATTGCCAATTACCGTTATTAACAGCTGGATCATAATCAGTCAATTTTATAGCAAAATACCGCTCCCCAAGTCTCCAATCAAGACCAAGCATTCTATTTAAAAAGTTTGCTGTTATTAATCGTGCTCTATTATGCATATACCCAGTTGTATTTAATTGTGTCATACCAGCATCAACAACCGGAAACCCAGTCCGTCCCTGTGTCCATTTCTCTAAATAATTCATACCTTTCTCACTAGAGATAGACACCCATTTTATGTTATCATATTTTGGATTAAAATTAGAACCAGTTTCTAACACTTTTGGATAAAAATACACTATATAATAGTAAAATTCACGCCAATACAATTGAGAGATTAGCGTATCATCTTTTTTCATCCCAATATCATCCAAAACAAACCAATACACTTCACGTATAGATACGCAACCAAACTTAATATAAGCAGATAATTCAGTTGTTTGATAACTTAACTGATTTCTCTGTTTATCATACAATTTAACGGCCCGTTTGTCTTTTTTCAATTGTTTTAATTTATCTAAACCACGCTCACGACCACCTCTAACTTGTATATCTTCATTTATCTTATAGTCAATTACATCAGTTAGGCCTTTTTTCCAGTTAGTTTTCATTCTAATTTTATTTATGGCAATATTTAGAGCACTTGAATTATCATTAGACGCAAATAATTTCTTATATTTTTTCAATCCTAATTTTAAATAAGTTGGTTTAGTAACACGATGTTTCCTTATAGCATTCTTCTTAAATGGAGTGAATACATTATATGGTTTTCCATCAGATGCTTTATTATATTGACCTACATAATCACTCATTAAATAGTCCTCTACCATATCACAAGTTATTCCAATCCCAGACTCAATTCCAGTATTATGACTATTCTGATTTTTATATTTCTTACAAAAGAATTCGATTTCATTATCTCTTTTACGGGCATATGGTGTATAATCTTTATTAAATACGATTGCTTTAACCCTTGAATTATTCTTTGAACCTAAACCATTAATTTTATTTACCAATTTTGTTAATACTTTAACATTATCACCATAAAATAGATATAATTTAGAACCAAGTTTCGTTAATTGTTTATTTAAATCTCTCAAAGATTCAATCATAAATTGAACACCATTATCTGATCTATATTGATTTTCTTTTCTATCAATTTGCTCTGGTGTAAAAATAAAAATTGGTATAATTGTCGTGTCTTTATATTCAGTTAAAGCGTGAAATAATCCAGTATTATCATCTAATCTAAAATCACGACGAAATATAAAGATAGAGTATTCTTTCATTTTATATATATATATTATATAGTATTAATTTTAAATAAAAAATATTTTTATTAGTATATTTGATATAAGATAGTATATTTGATATAAAATAGCAAGTAAATATGTCAATTAAACCGCCTTCGATTACCTTTAAACCAGCTGGTAAAAATAAACCATGTACGACTATTATTGAAGGTAATTTAAATGTTAAAAAAAACATTATTGCTAATTGTAATTTAAAAGTTAAAAAAGATTTAACAGTTAATAAATGTCTGAATGTTAAAAATATAGTGTATACTACAGAAACAATAAATGAAACTGGAAAAACTGTATCTGGTGAAAAATCTCTTACTTGGGTTAATACATGTGGAACAGGTGTATTGGCTAATGGTATTAAAGACGGGTTTTACAAAAAAATTATTAAAGTTGATGAAAATACTGAACAAATATTAGAAAATCCTAATACAAGTGGAATTTTATCGAATAATATTTATGGTTGGTCTGTATCAATGTCAAATGATGGTAAATACGCTCTTGTAGGTGCTCCAAATTGGGTAACTGGTGATGGTCAAATAACACAAGGAGCTGTTATTGTATATTCTTTAAGTGGTGATACATGGAATAAAGAACAAGAAATACGCTCATCTGGTATTGACGATGGTGACGAATTTGGATATTCTGTTTCAATTAGTGATGATGGTAAAACAATTGCTATTGGTGCTAGACAAGAAGATACTGGATCAGGTATCATTGATAATGGTGCTGTATATATTTATAAATATGATGGAACTAGTTGGACAGGCGAATATAAAATAGTGGCATCAGATGGTTTATCTGGTGATGAATTTGGCTATTCTGTAGCTATTTCAGGTGATGGTAATAGTTTGGTAGTAGGTGCACCACTTAGAAATTCTCCATCTAATGATGAGGGTAGTGTTTATTTTTATGAATATGGGGGTACTGGAATTGGGTGGACAGGTGAACAAAGAATAGATGATCCAAGAATTACACCTTCAATTAGTGATAGATTTGGTGATAGATTTGGTTGGTCAGTTGATATATCAAATGATGGTAATTATGCTATTCTTGGAAGTTTTAATAGTTCTGGCCCAGGTGAAGCATATATGTATGGATTGAGTGGTGGTAGTTGGACTAGTATTCAATCAATGACAGCATCTGATGGTGGGAATACTGATAGATTTGGATTTTCAGTATCTATTACAAAAGATGGAAAATATATAGCAATTGGATCAATAAATGAAGATACTGGTGTAAGTAATGATGGTGCTGTATATATTTATAAATATGATGGTACTAATTGGACGAATGAAGAAAAAATAATAGCTTCCGATGGACAACAATTTGATAGATTTGGAAATTCAGTTTCAATATCAAGTGATGGAAAATATTTAATTGTCGGTACTGGTAATTATATTAATTTATCAGGAAGACCAGGAAAAGCTTATATTTTTTATAGAGAAGATTGTAAAGAAGATGGGCAATGGATAGAAAAAAAAATAAATAATATCGACTCACCTCAAATTAATGATAAATTTGGTTATTCTGTTTCTATTTCAGAAAATGGATGTTATAGTATAGTTGGTCAACCAAATTATGATACATCTACAACTAATAATGTAGGGCGTGCTTACATTTATAATACTAATTTTTATTGTCTTGAATACAATGAGATTGATTCACTTCTTTTAGTAGATGATGGAGATAGTGCATGTTTTGTATATAATGAAGATTATGGTAAGTGGATTAAAATATAATTAAAATACAATTAAAATACAATTAAAATACAATTAAATACAATTAAAATATTAATAATTGCTAAAACTAAAGCAATTATTAATATTTTAAATTAATTAACTTTATTATTATATTCATCATATATTTCTTTGCTTATATTCAGTGGTAATTTTGATTTATTACATATGTTTTTTGGATTATAAATATTAATCTTGGAGATAGTATCTAATGATAAATTCATAAGTAATTGAAGTTTAGAATATAAAGATTCTATTCTTGATTTTAATTGTCTTATACTTTCACTATTAATTGTATCAATAATATATTTTATTGTTTTAGTAGGAAGATTAATATACGGCACGGATTTAGAATTATTTAAATATTTAATACCAAGTGTTTTATGAATTGATGGTAATAAATAACGATTTACTATTTCTATTTTTTCATTTGTATCAAATGTCTGAAAATCAATTTGTTCTATCCTATCCTTTAAGATTGGGTCTATTCTTTCTGGATAATTATATGAAAATATAAAGAGAGCACGTGATAAATCAAATGTTATACCAGAAAAATATTTATCTTCTTGATATCGATTATTTTCTGTAAAATCAGTTAAATGAATTAAATATCCAATAATTTCACGCCCTTTCTCTGTCTGACTCAATTTATCTAATTCATCAAAGAATATAATTGGATTCATACATTTTGCTTCTCTTATAATATCAATAATACGACCACAAATAGCACCATCATAAGTGTATCCGTGTCCTTCTAAATAAGAAGCATCTGTTAATGAACCTAATTTAATAATGTAACAAGGGCGATTTAATGCTTCAGCCAGACCTTGACTAGCGAGACTCGTTTTACCAACACCTTTACTTCCAGAAAATCCTAATACATTTCCTTTAGATGATGGATTTGATATCCATTTCATAATGATTTGTAAAATCTTATTTTTAGCGTTTTGTTGTCCATAAATTGATTCATCTAGTTTTTTGTAAGCATCTAGAATGAAATTATCATACACAATTCCATTATTACCTCCATTATTTCCTCTATAATCTCCCCTATCATTTCCTCTATTATATTTTTCCTTTAAAATATTGACACAAGTGTTTCTTTTAATTTCAGAATTAATACTATTCATACTCAATTCTCTATATTGACCAAATGGCACACTTAGTATTTGTCTAATCCATTGATTTAATTTAGGATATTCGTTCTCATTACCACTCATACTTCTCAAATTAATTAAACGTTCATATATTTTTAATTTATTTTCAATAGTTGTATCCAAATTAATAATTTTTTTCTTATAATTATTCATAATTTCTTCGTGAGTGAATACATCATTATTTATATTTTCATCCATACCTCTTATAGCATTATTAAATTCATACTCTTTCTGATTAACATGTATTATATTATATTTTCTTTTCTTTTTAATTACAATTTTATGTTTATTTCTTTTTTTATTTTTTTTATTATCATTCTTCTTATTATCATTCTTATTAAAACTATTATCATAATAATACTTATCTAAATCAAAATTAGATATATTATATTTTTTATTACTATTTTTATTTTTCTTCATAGCTTCAATTCTTGGTGAACGGCGTTTATTACTATAACTATTATTATTATTAATACTACTACAATCGATAGAATCATCCCCACTATTACTATAATCCTCATCTTCATCAGAAGAAATATATTTTCTTTTACGTTTATTAACCATTATACTATATTAATAATAGTACGATATTATAATATATTTCTCTTCTATATTATAAAATGAATATTCTATTTTACATAAATTATATTTATTTATTATAGAATAAAAATATTTACTTATACATTTGAAAATTATAAAACATTAGTCATACATACCATCGGATTGTAATTGTTGTTGTCTTGTCATTTTATTTACAGATAATATGAATTATTAGTAGATGATTTATTATTGTAGTTATAATAATTTTGAAATATATTATCTATTACACCAGGTTTACGGTATACTACAAATAATGCAATTGAAAGAACAATACAATAAAAGACTTGTGTATCTTTTCTATCATTCATTTTAAAAAACATCACATATAATATTCCAAATAGAAGTAATGATATACCAGAAATTACATAATATTTTATATTATATATTGTCCCTAATGATACTATTATAATTAATGATAATATTGATACAACATATAGTAATGGATTTTTAAATACTGGTGATAATGTAATACCATCGGTATTACTTTTAACACTACCATCTTCATCATCATCGTCATCAATATCAACTTGTTTTTTTCCCTTTTTACCACCTTTTTTACCACTCTTTTTCTTTCCCTTTTTATTTTTACTATTACTACTGCTACCACCGCTAACATCATCAGTACCATCAAACCCTTTAATCATAACACTATCATCATAATCACTTACATATGTTATATTCTTTCTTGTTTTAGGAATTATATTCATAGCATTTGATATATTTTTCTCTTTTACACCCAATTCATCTATAAATGTATCATAAAAATTAACTGGAATATTTAATGGTGTTTTAAATATAATCCAATTCACAGTTTTAGCAGAATTATATGTATAAAAACTACGAAAACCAGAATCATCTTTATGTGGTAATAAAGTAGTTATTCTCCAATTCTTAATTTTAGTTACATTAACTTCTTTACCAACTTTACTCGGGAATACATTTGCCATTTCATTAAAGAATTCATAAACATCACCTTCTTCATCTATTTGATTATTATCAACTGGATTAAGTAATATACAAACATAAACAACATCATCATCCCCCGATACATACTGCATAACTAATTCCATTTTATATTTATCAGAGTTTATAGCGTGTAAACTAACTAATTTAACAAACATATTTGTTAGAGTGTATTCAACATATTCAGAGCTATTTTCAATACCACCATTGTATATAAGTTTATGATTTCCATTACCATTGCCCGAAATATTAATATTCATGACGGAATCAACGTTTTTAGATCCCTCTTTAGATAATTCTATTTTTAAATTCTTTTCTGGACTACTACTATCAATTTGAAAACGGCATTTCTCATTACAAAAACTGGCTTTATCATCATTAAAATTTTGTTTACTTTTTTTCAATTTCAACATATTTGTATATTCATCTTCCCAAGTTTTAGTTTTACCCATTTTAAATTAAATATTAATTATTATACCTTGTAATAAAACTTGTTATACTACTATATATAATATATGATATAAATTAAATATATTATTTTTATTAAAAGCATTCAAATGCTTTTAATAAAAATAATATATTTAATTTATAATTTATCTTAGAGTAAAAAGATATAACAATTTGTTTGCTTCTGCTAACATTTCATCTTTAAGATTTAATAAGTCAGTATCTTTTACTTCATCTAATGTTCCAGATAATGTATATAATAAATAGTTTTTGTATTTATTAATATATTCAATTACAGTAGTATCATTCATATTTTTTAATTTGATTGATACAATATTATCTAATTGAATACGGCCATATTTACCCTGATAAACTTCCACAAATGTATCAATAAATTCAGTAAGATTAGTTACAAACTCACCAGATGCTACGTGTCTTGAATGTGATTGTGTTTGCCAATGATACATTTTTAATTGGTCTCTAAAACCGAATAATTGTGGCACTAATACTTGTTTTTTAGTTTTCTTTTCAACAACAACTTCTGGTTTAGTTTTAGTTTCATCATCATCCGGTTCAACTTCTTCATCATCGTCCGGTTCAGCTTCTTCATCATCTGGTTCAGTTTCAGCTTCTTCATCATCTGGTTCAGTTTCAGCTTCTTCATCATTCGGTTCATCTACTTGTTGCTCTTCAACATCAACTTCTTCTAAATTTTCTTCTGATGGTCTTTCATCATACTCATTATTATTAGATTCATCATTATTAAATGGTGGATCATCATTATTTTGACCACCCATATATTGAGGTGATAAATTAATTGTTACAGTTTTAATATTCTTATCATCACTCATACCACCTTTTTTAGATTTAGATTTACCACCTCTTTTTTTTTTTCTAATACCACCTAATAATTTACTTGACATCATATTAAATAGAATCTATATTTATTAAATTAGATATATTTTATATATAGTTGATAATTAATAATTCTCTATATAAATATATAGTATATTTTATTTTTTCATAAAAAAGGCAAAATAAGCATCTGAATGTTTGGTTGGTATAACTTTAAGTAATTTAAATCCCTTCTTTGTTATTTTATTTATTAATCCTCGTTTAGTATAATAAGTTGTATTATAATCAATCATTTTATCTGGTTTATCTGCTACCACTAAATCATAATAGTAATGGATTATATCTAAATATTTCGAATAAGTATTATCATAGCTATCATGCTCTCGTATTACAAATACACCACCTTTCTTTAATACTCTATGTATATCAACTAAAAGCTCATCTAATTTAAATACATGATGTAAAACCATAAATGATGAACACAAATTAATTGAATTATTTTTTTTAGGTATATTAATACCGTCGTAATATGTAAATTGATATTTTGTATTTTTATTGTAACCTGGTATTTTTTTACTAGCAGTTAATCCAATATTTTCTATTTCATATGATTTACTCTCCCAATCTTCTATATTAATACAATCTACTTCAGTTGCACCCATTGCATTGCCGATTGCAGTTGGTATAAAAAAATCTTCACACCCTACATCTAAATATGATATTTTTTTACCATTAAATTTTATATTTAATTCATTTAATATATTACCTATAATTCTTCCATATAATTCTGCTTTCTTTTTTTGTCCAAATGTAATATCTTTTTTATTATACTTATTTTTTATTTTCTTATGTTCATTATGTAATTCTTTATATATTTTTTTGTCAGTATTCTTATCTTTTATTAATGTTTCTAATTTCTTATTCGGTAGTTTAAATTTTTTATTAAGACGAAATAGTAATAATCTATATTTAGAGTTATATACATCTAAAATATCTGTCTTTTTATTCATATTTATTATATTAAATTATCTATATCAATATACAAACATATATACTAAATATACATATATTTAAAATTTATATAATTATACAAATATACTTAATCATAGATATACACTTAATCATAAATATCTACATATAAAAATATGTTTGGTATATTATATAATATAATTAACAATTAATTAACAATTAAAAAGATAATTTATAATAAATGTTTAGTTATAGTTACAGTTACAGCAACAATAATACAAATAAATATGAACATGTTTTTTTAGAAAACATAATGAATATTACAAATTATACAAATCAGTTTATTACTATTACCGATAAAAAAATTATTTATAGTAATGATAATACTAATATAGCATTATCATCTGATATATATGATTTACTATATGAATCATATGATTATTTACTAAAAAAATATAATAATAATCAACAAATATTAGATGATATTTTTAAATCAGTAAAAGGTTTGAGAAATCTTAGTGAATTTAATTATAAAATATTTGATTTATTAGATTATATTAATGTTGGAATAAATAATAATACAATAAATAAAGAATATGATTTTTATCCAGATGAATTAAATACTCATGAATTAACTGATGATAGTGATTACGAAAGTGTTGAACATTCCATTAGTAGAAAAAGTGAACCAGACAATGAGACAGATAATGAATCAGATAAACAATCTGAACTAAAAATTGTAGCATCAAATGACAATATAATAACAAAGGAAGATATTGAACAACTTGATATTGATGATGGATTTTCAGAAGAAAATGAAGGATTATCTGATAGTGAATATGAAAATGTATATAATAGAACTATAAATAATATAATAGAAGATGATACAGATATAAATGATAATAATGAATCAACTATTACAAGAAGAATAAAATCAAATCAATTGTCAAATGAATTAATACAAAATAATGAATTAATACAAAATAATGAATTAACACGAAATGATATCATTGGTGATTATGACAACATTGATGAAAAAATGAAAAACATTTTAGCAGTTTCATATAAAAGAAGAGTATCATCAAAAATACAAAAGTTTTTAGTATCAACAGCAACATCAACAAAAGATGATTGTACATATTGTATTAAATATAATACAAATAATCATAACAAACATGTCAATACCAATGCCAATGCAAATAGTAAAGATAATACTATAAAAGATAGTCATTCGCATTCAATCAACATTGGTATAATAGATGATATTGATGACAAAAAAGATAAATTAACTTTTAATATTGTTAAAAATAATATTAAAAATAAATTAAAAAGATGGTATTCATCACTTAAACAATGTGTTAAGGATATACCAATTGGATTTAGTGATTGTTTCTCTGGTATGACATGTGTATGTTGTAGTCACGATATCACCGTTGAAGAAGATACTCAACCACCAGTTAGACAAGAAATGACAGACATTGAAAACCAAATTAGGTGAGTTAGTTATATTAAATTAATTAAATTAATAAATTAATGAATTAATGAATTAATGAATTAATATAATAAATTAATATAAAGTTGGTGTATATCTAGGATAGTTATTATCATAAATAGTTGTTCTATATACACCAGTGTTACCTTGGATTCTTACACTTTCATTAGTTCCTAATTCATCATTCGGTGATTTAGTAACAACTGGAAGCATTTGATTTAATGGTCCTAAAACAGTGAAATATTGATATCTGTTTCTATTATATGGGTCTCTACGAGAATATAATGGATAAACTTGATTTTCATTACCAAATATTTTTTGAATTACACCAACTTTATGTAAACGATTATAATTATAGTTTAAACCAGCATTAGCAATTGTTGTAGGAGCAATATTAGTATCACTAATATCAATTGGTGGTAAAACATTTGGAATACCAATTTGTGTACCACCAAGACAACCTTGACGACGACCACCACATCCAATTACTTGAGGAGGCAATGACATATTTGGATACCAAGGTTGATTACCAAATCTCATTGGGATATCAACAGCACTTGCGGTATTCATTGGTTGATTTAACATACCTAAACCTAATCCAGAAGCAGTGTCAATTACATTATTAAAATAATCTTCTTGAACACTGTCGCCAGTACGACCACCATCGTGTCCACTATTACCAGAAACAGTGTCTTTAATAGCATCTCTAACACTATCAACTCTTTCATTAATCATTTTATAAACATGTTGATTACCCATATCATATGATAATTTAATAATAGCAATTAATGAAAGAACTATTATTACAAATAGTAAAAAATTCTTTACACTCTTATTTATTTTACCATTCTTCATTTTAAATATTTTATTATCTATATAATATTTTTATTACTTATATATAATAGTTATATATTTAATTTGTTTCATCTTGTATTTGTTTCATCTTGTATTTGTTTCATCTTGTATTTCTTTTTCTAATCTCTTTATCTCAATTGATATCATATCATTATTAGATAAAAATTGAGTCATATCATTATCAAATTTATTATTATTTAATTCTAATGGTATTCTTTCTTCTTCAGTTATTTTTTTATTTGTTAATGTAGTTTTCTCTTTTATATAATCAATTACATTATTAATGGTATTATTAATCTTATCTAAATATTGATGCTGATCTATATTTATGAATCTTTCTATCTTTTTACTACCTACTAAATAAATATATGTACCAATTATAATAACTGAACCACCTACGATTATTGCTATATTTTTCTTCATATTATTCAAATTTGCACTACTTCACTTATGACTTTAATCTATTATATAATATTAAAAAATAATATTTTTATAATCATAAGTTAACTTATGATTATAAAAATATTATTTTTTAATATTAATTTTTTAATATTAATTTTTAATATTAATTATTTTTTAGTAAAACCAAACTTCTCAAAGTTTTTCATAAGACTATGTCCCATTTTTAATGTAGGTGTTAACCGTTGCATTAATGTTTCCAATTCTTTAACATTATCAATCATTTTATATGTTGCTAATTGTGCTTCCATTGGTGTATAATCTTTCATTGATTTAGTGCCTTTTTTAGTATCTTTATAAAGCTTTTTTAAAACATCATCATCATCGTCATTATCATTAAGTAATCCAGATTCATCTTCAGACAAATTGCCCATCATACTCATTGATTTAACATATTCATTTAATAATTTAGATGTATCTTCACTATCACCATCATTACCAAACTTTTCAGCTTCATCATCATCTTTTATTTTAGTATCTTTATCACTACTATTATCATCACTATCACCATTATTGTCATCATCACCATCTTCTTCTTCACCTTCACCTTCAAAACCTTCCCAAATACGTTGTTTTCTCTTTGAACGTTTAATAGCATATTCTATTCCTTCATTATGTTTAATTACATCATAACCTAATTTATATAAACGTGTATAATAAATAACTTCTAAAGTAATAACACCAATTACACTATAATATAATGCTTCTTTAACACTTTTTAATGGTATAGATAAAATCATTGTTGATATAATAGTTAATGGCAATACTCTATTAAGGGATTCAACTAATAGATTATCATACATAAAATTACATGATAATGCTAATATTAATACCCCCGCTACAATATATGGCACACTCTTTCTATATTTTTTTGATATTAACATTATGAACTATATAATAATTAAATAAAATAAAAATAAAAAATCCCCATAGTGGGATTTTTTATTTTTATTTTATTTAATTATTCTTATTTTATTTAATTATTAATTATTTTTTACCAGATGTTGGTTTAGTTTTTGATTTAGTTTTACTAATCATAGAATTATTTGAAGTAAAATTAATTGTTAGTGGTATATACACTACTCTTGATATTTTCTGTTGATTATCTAAATCTGGAACACCAATAAACTTAAATGAGTTATCAGTAATCAATTTTTCAGAATCAAATTCTTTATATAAATTATTAATCTTCTTAGATATTTCATCATATTTTTCTTGCTCTTCTTCAGCTGTCATTTCATCAATAATTTCCGGTAATTCATTACCTAATGCTTTTAATTCTTTCTCAAATACATTTTCATCTAATGATGTTTTAAAACTATTAGTACCAATTGGTGGTAATTGTGCCATCATAATATTAGCAGATACACCTTTCATTTCATCTTTATGAGAAAAGATAGATGATTTAACAATAATATCGTGTACTTTTTCAAATGATATTTTAGCTATTGGGTCTTCTTCTTCACGCTTATTAATACCATTTCTGGTAATAGGCATTAAATTACCCGTTCTACACATAACATCAACTAGCATTTCAACATGTCTATAATTGATTTTATCACTACCATCAGAATTAATTGTCTCCATTAATTGTTCTATAATTAAATTTCTAGACGCTTCAATACCAAAAATATTATAAACTTCCCAAATATCATTTGATATTGTTCTAGTAGCATCAACAAATCTATTAGTAATAATATCTTTTAAATTTGTACCATCACTATTTAATACCCATTCACTTACAATATCACTAGAACCATCACCATAATAAACAATTTTATTCTCTTCTGTCATACCAACTTTCTTCATTTTATTAACACCTTTCAATGTAATATTAAGAATATTGTTCTTTAATTCTCTCATAAATTTTCGTCCACCAGTACCATCATCAGATGATTCTTCATCGCCACCAGTCTTATCTTCTCTAATCTTGATACGAATTGACACACTTGAACTATTATTATCACTAATGATAGTCTGTATATCACCTTCTTCACCCAAATTATATCGAATAGACTCTTCAATATCACTAATTGTAATATTTTTAGTAATCAATGCACTTTTATCAAATTCTAGAATTAATACCCATTTAGATAAACTATCTTTGTCAAAATTATCAATACCTAATATTTTATTAAATTCGTGATATGTCTTAATGAATTCAATCTCTTCATCATTAGAAATAGATGTATAATCATTATTAGTATCATACAATGTAACAATTTTAGAGATAATATTTTTAAATTTAGTAATTTCCAATTTAGATTTAACCATATTAGCTTTTGTTTTATCATTTGCATATGTATCTTTTAAAAAGATATTCATTGATGGTGTTTTAATATTCTTATTTAAATCAATGATTTCACGAAGTCTTGGTACACCTGATGTTGTGATAACTGCTTTACTACCAACACCAGCTAAATGAAATGAATTAAGTGTCATTTGTGTTAACACTTCACCAATTGATTGAGCACAAATAATACCAACCATTTCACCAGGAGTAATTAATGCATTCTTAACGTATTTATAAATCATTTGGATTATGAAATCAAAGGCGGGTTTATTTAGATTATACTCTTCAATACATTTTTTAGATGCTAATTGATATCTAATAACAATCTGTAATATTTTATGTCGTTTAATGTATTTATGATTACATAATTTAACAATTTCATCAATTATATAATCAGTAGTCAATAAATTCTTTTTACTACCATTAATTAATGCTACACCACCAACACTATCTAAATTGAATTGGATTATAACACGTTCAATTAATCTTTTAAAATTAACAGGACTTAATAATTTTAAATCTATATTTGTAATATGTTTGAAATAATTATTTCTTAATTCATCTCTATCTTTAAAAATCTGTTTAACCTCTTCTTTGTTATCCATAAATTCAAATTCATCAATGATTTTCTGATTACTATATGTGATTAATTCTATTTTCTGTTTCTCCAATTTAATTGGATCAAATGAATCATCACCATATCTGAATTGAACAATATTGTTAAATGAATCACGAACTGTGCCATCATATTTAACCCCAATATCTTCTGTGGCTTTAATCATTCTTCTTTGAATATAACCAGACTTTTTAGTTTTAACAGCTGTATCAATAACACCAATTCTACCAGCAACAGCGTGAAAGAAGAACTCGTGTGGTTTTAATCCTTCACTAAATGAACTTCTACAAAATCCTCTACTTGCTGGACCATCATCTAATTTATGAAAATGAGGAAGTGTTCTATCACTATATTTAAATGGAATTCTAGCACCCATAATAGATTGTTGTCCAACAGAACCAGAAATCTGTGTTAAATTAATTTTAGAACCTTTTACACCAGAATCAATACATTGAATAATATTATTTTCTTTTTTTTGATGTTTTAAAATAATTGAAGATGAGTTTTTACCAGCATTATCAATTACTTTCAGTAATTCAGCTTCAAATGCTTCAGCTCTATATTTTTCAGCTAATTCAGTTTTAAAAACACCTTGCTCTGCTTCAACTATAATTTTATTCGCCTTAGATAATTCAGTGTCAATAAAATTAGTAACTTCTTCTTTAATTTGATTATTAATTAAACAATCACCTAATCCAACAGTAAATCCATCAATCATCATCCAACGAATAACCATCACTTGACTTTTATTCATAAAGTTAATTAAAACTTTTGGATCATACTGATTATGAATAAATTGAACTAATTTAGAACCAATTACACTTTTACTTAATACACCACTTACTAAATCACCATTTTGAATAACAACTTTATTTATATTATCACCATCACCACTTTTACTATTCCATTCATTTGTCTGTTTTAAACTAACTTCTGGAATAATTTGAGAAAATAATTGACTACCAGACCATTCATTTAATTTTTCATCAGTGGCATCTGGTAATTTGGTAACACCAGAATTAGTAAAATTCTTATCAAACATCAAATAGTTAAACATATTTTTTTTACTAATACGAATATCTTTATGTGTCATACGATAAGCACCAATTAATGTATCTTGTTCAATTGTAATTAATGGTCTNGATGATGCTGGACTAATAANTTGTGTNGGAACACTNGTTAAATGTTTTAATTCAGTCATAGTTTGATATGATTGAGGAATATGTGTATTCATTTCATCACCATCATAATCAGCATTGTAATTTTTACATACAAATACATTTAATCGTAATGTGTTTTTAGGAATAACACGAACTCTATGTGCCATCATATTCATTCTATGTAAAGATGGTTGTCTATTAAATAAACCATAATCACCATCTAATAAATGTCTATGTAAAACATCACCATAATTCAAAACAACTTTAGATAAATC
>JGI10211J14876_10000425_pt1 | contig 18143 bp, 16 predicted proteins | sample Etolagsediment_FD_14876 | JGI IMG/M metagenome (IMG submission 14876)
CGGTGCCATCAGCCAGAACGCGGCCGGTGCGAACTCCGGTGCCATGAACAACGGCAACGGTGGGATCTGGATGTACCGTAAGCATCCGGTCGCCCTCCCCGGCAACACCNCCTTCGCCATTCTCGTTCAGTTCGGCTCCCGCGCTGCCGCGATCCCCGCTGGATTCGGCCTCGCGGTCCGGGTCGTCCTCCTCGGGTACTACAAGAGCGTTATCGAGATCGGCTAGGTTTTACCTACCTTTTCGGGATTCACTCTCGACCCTCGGAGCCTTCGGGTTCCGGGGGTTTTCTCTTTTTTGCCTTCGTCCTTGGCTTATCTGGATTACTACAAGAGTGTGGACTAGACGCGAAAGTCTGATACTCTTGCGGCATGAAGTATTCACAGATCAATCTGGTGCCCCCCTTCTACGAGGGCGAGGTGCTTGTCTCGGCCGACGACCTCAGACGTATGCCCGAGGTCGACAGAGAAGCCATGATTCCGTCGCTGGCATCGGCCCTAAGGCAGCACATGGAGCATCATGGCTTCCCGTTGCCTCCTCTGCCCTGTTCGCTCAGAGAGGCCGTTCAGGCCCTCCGAGACGGTAAGCGGACAAAGGCTTCTCTCTACCTGAAAGCTGTCTTTCCCTCCTACTGGTCAGCAGGTGACGGGCCTGCTGTGTCTTTCCTCCGGCCCGGCGTGTTGGAGAAGGCTCTTCGCTACCGTGTGGGGCTCAACTCTACCGGGGAAGTGTTCGACGTCACGCTTGCCGAGATGAGGCGAACCGCAGAGGTACAGAGAAGGACTGTCTCGTTCTTCAGCCCGAGGAAGGCTTACAGGATTTACCGCAAGCTGTTGGCGGGGAAAGATCGTCCTCTTGTTTGGGACCCCTCTGGCGGGTTCGGAGGAAGGCTGTTGGGGTTCCAAGCAGCCTTCCCCCAGGGCTGGTATTTCGCGAACGAGCCCGCGAAAGCTACCCATTCTGACCTCGAACGACTCTCGCGCTACTTCGGGAACTGCTCGATAGAACGATCAGGCAGTGAGAAAGGTCACCCCTCCGGTATCGAGCCAAAAGCACTCGATCTGGTCTTCACCTCCCCTCCGTACTTCGACAAGGAGCGGTATTTCGACGAGCCGGGGCAGTGCTGGCGAGATTTCCCGAGAGAGGAGGCATGGGTCGAGAACTACGTCCTGCCTACCCTGGCCTACGCGAGAACCTACCTCAAGCCGACAGCCCATCTCTCCCTGGTAGTCGACAACATTGACCTCTGGCACAAGGCTGCGAGATCCCAGGGGTTCGTCTTGTTGGACTCTGCCCCGCTCGAAGCCAGGAAAGACCATTTCATCCGAGCGGCTTCCCCCACTGCTTCCGGAGCGAAAGAGTACTTCGCGGTCTGGAGACTGAAGAATGCTTGACTGGTACGACGACTGCGAAGACCCAAGAGCGCTCTGCCGCCAGGGGAGAGAAGTTTGGAAGCTGCTCTCGGACGAGAGATACGCCGTCAGTAACTTCGGCCGTTGCGCCAGCAGGGCGCAGGGAGACAATTGGTCTTTCCTCGCAGGCAGTGAGATTTCCTCTGGGTACATCACGTTCAACCTTCCTCGGGAGGCTGGAGGTACGGTCCTCGCCCACCGGACTGTTGTGCTTTCCTTCGACGGGCCCCCTCCGACCGACCAACACACTGACGTTCGGCACCTGGACGGGGACAAGTCAAACAATCGTCTCGACAACCTTCTCTGGGGAACGCGGAGCGAGAACATGCTCGACGTTCGCCGCCACAAAGCCGAGACAAAGCGCAGCGCTGTTAAGACAGAAATCCTGCGGGCCAAAGCCAAAGGAACATGGTTTGGCGGCCGTACCTGGGACGAGAGGCTAGTCCAGTCCGTCCTGCGGCTGGAGGCGGAGAAGCGCATCACACTGGAAGAAGCCGCCGAGCTTCTCGACGTGTCGAGACATACTGTCCAAAATCTCGTGCTTGGACGTACTAGAGACTACGTGAACCTGCCGAAAAGGAACAAGCAGAAGCGCAGATCATACGAAAGAAAGCAAGAAATACTGTCGCTGGTCCGCGAAGGAAAGAACGCGAAAGAGATCAACGAACTTCTCGGCGAGACGTTGACACCACAGGCCGTTTACTACTATAAAAGCAGAGCGTGACCTCAATGGGGTATGGTCTAATTGGCAAGACACCGGACTGTTAATCCGGACGATCCTAGTTCGAATCTAGGTGCCCCAGCCATTCGAGCCTCGATCCAAGTTCGATCGTAGCACTTGAAACTTCGGTCCCGATGGACAGTAAGAGCGCCTGCGCAGTAGTTTAGCTGCAAGGAGTGTTCATGACTGCCTCAAAGACCCTATTGGAAGAGAATAAGCTGCGGCGTGATCTTCGTAAGGCCGACAAAGCTCACTCTGAAGCTCGTGATGAATACAAGAAGTGCAGGAGGAACAACAGGGAAAAAGGCAAGAGCGTCTACCCTGACGACAGACGCACTAACCGCTGCAAGGCTCTCCACGAAGGATGGGGAAAGTCTGATTACGATCTCAAACTGGCTCGGCATGAGCTTGATGTCTTCCTCTTCCGTAAGGGCATTCTGGCCAAGGGTGAAATCCGTCCTCACCCCGACGCCCCCGAGGGCGGCATCTTCCCCCCTGGCGCTCAAACTGGGCCCGCTGTGCCAGTCACAGCGGGAGGAAGAGGCCAATTCGCCCCGTCGAGGCAAGATGCGCCTACCTCTGAAGAAGTTCCGGTCATCGAGCCGACTGTTCCCACTGCTCCTTCCGAGCCGCCTGTCACCGACCTCCTCTCTGTGGGACCAGACTTTTCTGCGGAACTCCCGACGGAGGACACGTACGACACAGAGGCTTCGGCGGCTTCTTCGGCGCAGGGCATGAGCGCGACTACAAAGTACGCCCTGGTGGGAGGAGTAGTGCTCCTTCTTGGTGGAATTGGCTACCTGGCCACGAGGAAGTAAAATGAGAACCTTCGTCCCTTCTACTGCTGCCGCAAAGGAAAACCCTAGAACCCTGGCCAAAGCCGAAAGCAAGAGCACCAAGTACAAGCTTGCGTACGAGCTCTGCCAGCAGAAGCAGACGGCAAAAGGCAAGCTCGTTTGGCCTGATGAGTCTGCCAACAGGTGCGGCTTGGTGAAGTGCTGCAAGAAAGACTATGAGGCCATGGTCAAGTGGGAAAAGAAGAGAGCCGAGGCCGCAAAGTCGCTGAAGGAGAAGCTTGAGGAGGAGGGGAAGCTTACCCCCGAGATTCGTGCAAGCCTTGACCGGGTGCTCAATGCTCCCCGTACAGGGGTCAAAGGCGCCAAGATGACACGGCCCTCTGGCCAGAGCACCGGGCCGACGGTAACGCAGGTTTCTGCCCTGACACAAACGGACGAGTTAGAAGGAAGTACCCTCGGCATTCATCCTTTGCTCATTGGATTTGCTGGACTTCTTGCTCTGGGCGGGGGATACTTTGTTGTCAGGAAGATTCGCGGTTAGGTCTTTCTACATCTCATAAGCTCTGCTTGAGTTCGAGGAACCAATTTCATGAACTACGACGACAACAACAATGGTGCTTACCGTTCTGCGGTAACGGCCATGCCCTCCTCGGCTCAGCTGGGCGGGGCCCAGCCTCTGCCTTTTGTCCGATTTCCCTTCTTCCCTACCGCGCCGTGGTACAGCACCAACCCGAATGTCGGGTACCAGGTCCGCTACTACAGCACGGGCGTTCTTCCCACGGACACGGACTACACGGTCAACTCCGAGGTGCTTCGTACGATCCAGTTCGACCTTCCGGTTCGGGTGATCGCGATCAACGGTGCTGCGGTTGACACCACCAACCTCACCTCGCTCACCTCTCAGACGATGAATCTCCAGTACCTCTTCCGCGTGGAGTACACGATGGGGGACAAGCTTCACACGGAAGCCCGCATCGCGGACACTGTGCTGGGACGAGGCCTGGAGCCCGGCGAGATTGGCGGCCACGGCTACAATGTGGATCAGGGCGGCACTCTCGTCTGCGGGATTACTCCGCTGGCTGCTGACCTCCGCATTGACATCACGTTCGTCTGTCTGGAGATGAGGGCTCCCCGGAACTTCAACATCCGGTAAGGAGGCCTCGTGTCTCAGCGCTTCCCGAGCCAGTTCGGAACCAACCCTTTCTACTCGAACCCCGAGGGGACCATTCCTGGTCCTCCGGGGCCGCCCTTGCCTCGTCCTTGGTACGGGGCAAGGACCAACTTCGAGTGGACGGCTACGGCCGCTGCGGCAGCTCCAGACCCCATCGGCATCAACTACACTTATGTCTGGACTTCTCCGATCTTCGACCTACGGCCGGATCTGCGTTCCGCCAACGCGGGGCCGAAGCAAGGTGTTCCCATCTGGAGTCGTTCTGACAGGCTCTATGTTCAGTTGTTCGCTCCTACGACAACGGGGCTGCCCCTTCCTCTGGGGTGGACAGTCACAGCACAGGAGTTCGGGCAGACCAACACGGCTCAGTCCCAGAGGGGCGTCGGAGGAGCCGGGGCAACAGCCACTCCCGACGTCCTCGGCATCGGTCAGTTCAACGCTACAGCGCAGTTTACTGTCACGGCCCCGTACCAGCAGTCGATCATCGCAGGGTTCTCGCCTCCCGGCACGACTCTCGGTAGTGGTGAAGGCTACCCTATTCGGTTCTGGCGGTTGAAGCTGTTCTTCACGTACTTCGAGGAGACTGGAGCCCCTATTCCTATCCCTCTGCCGGCCCTGCCCACTTTCCCAGCGGGTACCTCATTGCCGACAGCCCTTCAAGCGGCGGTGTATTAATGCCTTCCAGCAACCTTGAACTGGCTTCCGGATCGATTCAGACGGCAGCGGCTCAACTGCTCAAGAGGAAGAACGTCATCGTTGTCGCCCCTTCCTTTGGCCTTGATTGGGCGGGATCGGCGGCGTTGGCCACTTGGACCTACGTTATCGGTCTGCCGAAGATCATGGTATCTCTCCTCCAGTACCCCGAGTACGACCGAGGAGATTTCGTGTTTCAGGCGAGAAACTACATCTCCTGGCGGGTAGTCAGCCTCTTTCCGGGGCAGGATACGCCCGACGTAAACTTCTTCACTGAAGCGAATACAATCCCCCTCACTACTCCCCAGCTCTTGCCTGTAGGGCAACCGATTAGCTTTGAGCTTGATGTGGGAGGCGTTCAAGCGGTTGCGGTTGAGTTCGATGTGACCTCGGGCGTTCCCGCTATCAATCAAGGCGTCGATCGTGTGGTCGTCACCATCAGCGCGTCTTCGTAGGAAAAGAGGATGAAAAAGGGAGATACAGTCAACTTCAAGGGGAGGCAAGGAGTAATCGTAAACTTCATGCCTCATGGCATGGTTGACGTTGTTTTCGAGGATGCTCCCCGGAGACAAGAGAGGCGAAAAGCTACAGACCTTTCTGTCATCCCCCGCGCCAGAAGCAACCCAGCCGGCAGTGATGAGCAAGAATTTCCTCCTCCTAATCAGAGGGATCTTGAGGCTGCCGACAGCTGGGCGAACAAGATTATCGAAGACGCCAGGAGAGAGTACAACGTCCTGGTACGACAAGGTAGAGGCAGCGAGCGCAGAGCGCGCTCTGCGGCGAGAACGGTAGAAGCCCTCTCTGAGCTCACGCCGGAGCAAAGATACTTCCGGATGATGAGAGGCCGGGAGATGAAGAGACTTCCTAAGATGGAAGTCAAATCAGCCGCCAAGGAAAAAACGGCGCAAAGACCCCTGTTCTCCCCCGAGCTGGGCCCTCTGCTTGACGACTTTGTTCCATCTACGAAAGGAGAAACGGCAAAGAGCCTCATCGCTAGGCTGAAAGGCATCCGCTCCCCCGTGTACCCTGTACCGGGATCGAGCAAGGGATGGGTTTTGCCGGAGCCCCTCCACTTCGGCGCCATCCCCTCCGAGGAGCTCCGGGAGTTTCTCGCTCAAAATTACAATCTTTACTACTACAGCCCTAACCGTGACCTCGACGTTCTAAACCCCGTGGAGGAGGAGAGAGAGCGCAGACTCAGAAGAGATCGGCCTCTGCCCGACGAAGGGAGAGCCGAACTTACCGAGTTGATGAAGAAGACGCTCCCGGACAGTGTCTTCGAAGACGTCCAGGCTAGGGTGAAGGCGCTTTCTGGGGAGCCCTACGAAAGCAAGATTACTCCCCGAGAGATCTCTCGTCTTCTTTCGGATGAGAGGGCCAACACAAGCCATCACTTGCGCAGCTTGTCTGACCTCCAGCGGGCAGAAAGCCTAGATGAAAGGATGCGTGTCGCTAGATTGGGAGCAGCTGATGAGGCCCAGTGGACCAAACTAAGAGATAAGACGACAAAACCGGAAGAAGTCGAACTGATCCTCGACTCTCTTGACTATTCCAAGTCCCCTTTCGGCACCAAGGCTTCAGGATTTACGTCTGCTCCTTTCGTGGAGAGAGAATACCTCGGTACTTTGCGCTCATCGTTCGAAAAACAGCAGCGCGAACTGGCCGGTTACCTAAAACAATACAAATTCTTCAGCTCGTTCAAAGGGACGAGAGAAGAGGCAAACGAGGCTTGGAAGAAGCGGGAAAAGGAGAAGCAGGCTCAACGGCGAACAGAAAAAGCTGCAAAGGCTACTCCCCCCGCAGACGAGGCTACTCTCGGGGCAGAGAGGGTAGCTGATGAGTTGCGCCGAAGAGAGCAAGAAGCGGCCAAGAAGGCAGAAGCAGCCAAGAGGCGGAAGCAGATCGAGGCTGAGATTGAGAGACTTCGGAAGCCTCTGCCTTCTTCAGAGAAGTCCGCTGTAACTTCCATCGCGGACGAGATTGGGTACACGGGGGCTGGATACTTTGCTCGAAAGGACGAGCCGCGTCTGTCAGGAGACAAGACTGATTACTGCGGCAATCCCATTGACGGAACCGCTTACTACGTTGTGATCGACAATCGTGCACGTTCGACGGTGAGGTTCATCACTTGGCAGGATGTGATCCGTCAAGCCAAAGAAGACGGAAAGACGTTAAAGCAGCTCGTTCGCAAGGGAATTACCTCTTCGCCTAGATCCGCGCAGGCGCTCTTTGTAGAGCAGATGAACGGCATCTACCGAGGGCTTGACAAGTCCCTCTCAGACTCGAAGCAACAGCTCTCTCAGCAGAAGGCTGAGCTGGAGAAGATCTACTACAGGAAGAAAATCTTCCTGGGGACGAAGAAGAGGATTCTCGAAGCTGTTGCGGCTGACGGCAGACCGCCAATGTTCCACATTAAAAGTTTACTCCTTGGTGCGAAGAGCAGACGCGCGGAGCCACTGGTCGTTGAAGCTCTCACTCACTTTGCTTCCAATCCTCCTACCTCCATCACGAAAGCGGAGGAGGACGATGTAGTTCAGATGAAGCAGCTTATTGCTGACATCGACAAGAGACTATCCTCTTTCGGGCTTGAGAAGAAGAAAAAGAGCAACATCCTCGAAAATGCAGCGACTTTCTATGTGAAGATTCCGGGGTCAAACAAATGGGATCAAGTGTCACCCCGGGAGCACAAGCGCCTCGCCCTCGCTCTGCCTAGAAATACCGAGTGGAAGATCGAATACATCCCCTCTAGCGAGCTCGACACGCTGAACAACACTTTCTTCGCGATGCAGCGTAAAATGGCGCATAGCCGCCACGTTTACCTCAAGCCCTTCTCCGAGAGGTCAAGGCAGTTCATCGGAAAAAGAAAGACGAAGGGCGTCATCAACCGGATCACCGAAGTTCGCCCAGAGATGACGGGCCGTCAGCCGAGCTCTGCGGCTGCGGGTATCGAACCTGACCCCACCAGCAGCTTTGCGCTCTACGACGAGAGAACTCAGAAGATTACGTACTTCATGGAAGTCCGCAAGCGAGCTCCCAACCAAGAGAAGTTCTCAGCGTTCAAGCCTTACGACTACCAGAGGAAGCCAGTACAAAGATCAGGAACCCTGGTCGATGTGGTAGCCTATGAGTTCAGCATGGACAGAGAAGTCGCTGAGATGTTTATCGTCTCCGGGGCGGTCACGGTCAAGCTGGGGAAGAGGGCCAACCTGGTAGTGAACCCTAACCTCTTCGTCGAGGGGGGAGGTTCTTTCCGGCTGCCTTCCGAAATGACAGCGGAAGATGCTCTGATCCAGTATTTGAAGATTCCCCCTGAGAACGCAAGAGGCGTGCTCTCCTCCGGGAGAGTGAAAGCCATCAAGCTGAGCAGCGAGGGGGAAGAAGTATCTGTTCCTATCGTCCGGGGTTCTACCCTTCTTCCCGAGTCTACTCAAATCCACGTCGAAGGAAGCGAGATCAGCATTTGGCTCAAGGACAAGAACAACAGTGCGTTCTTCTCCTGGACGAAGACCAACGTCCCCTTCCAGATTGAGCGTGCGCTTGCCCAGTCGATTCTGTCGGGGCAAGACGAACTAGGCGTCATCCAGACCCAAAGTGTCTGCCTCAGTGCGTTCGACCGTCAAGTTCTACAGAACGTCGAGAGAGCGAGAAAGTCTCTCAACTTCTTCCGCTCCTCGCTTTCCCGAGTTCGAGGACTGTTCAGAAGGCTCGTAGACAATCCAACATCGCTTCGTCCTTTCCGCCCTGACCCGATGGCGATGGAAAAACAGTACAAGGACTACCGGACCGGAGCCCAGGTGAAAAAGATCATTCACCGGCCTCAGTACTGGGGGGACGTGAATCGAGCGATCTTCTCCCTGCTCCAGTCTTATGTCAGCCTGTTCAACACGTTCGAGCGGCTCAAGTGTTTCGCGGAACAAGGAGACCCGGTAATCCAGGAAGTCCTCGCCGAGCTGACGGAGTTGGATGTAGATACCTTGTACGCGAAGATCATGAGCTCAATGGAGACTTTCGTCTCCGACAAGGAAGGCGAGAACCTCTTTCACCTTCGCCGCAGTGACCAGGGCTGCCCCGAGCTTGCCGACGCTAGCGAAGAAGACTTGGGCCTCTTCCTGAAGGTGCTAGAAAAGTCAATGGTGCCGATGGGGGTTTCTCCTCACAGGATCGGTTCAGCTTATCTTTGGCTCAAGGGAGACGACCGCAGACAGCCTCTCGACGATGCTTTGGAGTACGTCTGGGAGAGCTTGAGCCCTTGGGACAAGACTGACCTGCAAGGAAGAAAGGCTGCTGCTGCTGGGCTTGGAGTTCGAGCTTTTCGGGAAGGCGAGTTCACCGGGCTTCGATCGGACAAGAGGAAAAAAACCTCCGCGGCCAAAGGCGATAAGAAGCCTACCCTTACCCCCTACGAAGAGGCCGAAGAGCTGGTTACGCTCAGCGCAGCTTACGCTCAAGGCGGGGTAAAGATCAAGTACCGCCCTCCGCCGACAAAATATCGAGAAGAGTATGACGAACTTGGACTGCTGAGCCGTAAAGCTATCGCACCGCCCTCGCCCAAGAACATCTGGGAAGAAGCCAAGATCAAGTTCGTACATCCTAATGTTCTGGTTTCGGGCAACCCGAGAGAGGCCGGAACTCTCGTCGTGAAGCCCCCGAAGGGAGCGGAGAAAGAACACAACAAGGAGCTCGATCACAACTGGGCTGTGGGATTCTCTATCTCCTGGCTGTACCCGGTAGTCCGAGAGGCCCACAGGACCACTTACGCCCAAGAGACCATCGCCCAGCTTCTTCTTCTCACGGCGCTGTACCGAGAGGTTGACGGGTTCTACCTCACGGGTCCTCTTGACCCTATGCACCCTTGCTACGACCCTGAAGGCAGCAGGAAGAAACCTACTGCCTACAAGGACTTCAACTGCTCCCAGGTTCATCTTCTTCGTCAGGCCATCGACAGGATCATGTCGTGGGAAGCGAGGAAGAAGGGAGGGGCTGTCTCGATCTCGGCTACGGGGCAATACACCGTCTACATGACCTACAATCCCGTGCTCTTTGAAGCCACTCGGTTGTTCTGGCCTGGGGTCAGAGGGGTCAAAACCGTCAGAGGCGTACTCCAAGATCCAAAGCTGATGGAGGCCATTGACTCCGTTGGCAGATGGGGCCAGATGGTCCAGCTTACGCAGAAGGCGGCTATCTCCCAGGCCACAGAGACTGAGGTCCTTGCTTCTATTGAGCAGACCTTGCTTCCTGCCATGGATCTCAACTACACGCAGGAGGACATATGGTTCCTCCTTCGGGGGCCTCGGCGCATCCCTTTCAAGAAGACGAGAGACAAGCCTTTCGGACCAGATGAGTTCGAGCCGCAAGACGAAGAGCTTCAAGACCTGGCTGGTATGCCCATGGGGGTTGACCCCATGGGGAACCCCATCGGCCACTTCAGCCGATTCTGCCAGTTCTGGCCTTTGGGCTACGACTTCCCCTTGGCCAAAGATGAAGGGTTCAAGTTTCTTGGCGATCCTATCGAGTACCTGTACGACCTCAAGAGGCAGAGTGTCGACCCGGCGCTCAGCATTGTTGCCAGCCTCCCGTTTACTGGCTACGACCCTAAACCCTCCAGCCTGAAGACACAGGTATTTCCACCAGACGACATCGAGCCCGAAGACCTCGCAGCCGAGATGTACTACTCCGGATCGAAGATCGACCCGACAGACCGAAGGTTCTTCGAGACACCCGAACACGCTAAGTTCAGAAGCTCGCTTCTCGCAGCACTGCTGTCACAGGTTCCTGCTAGAGAGGCAGAAGACCTTCTTGTGTTCTGGGCCCAAAGCCGAAAGACAGATGCAGAGATCAAAGAAGCTCTCGACAAAGAGAAGAAGCTTCTTCTTGCTTTCCAGCGATCCCCTGGGAACATTCTTGTGAGACAGGGGTACGGATACAGAGAACAGCCTCATAGGTTCGGACCCGGGTACAAGCCCTCCGGTATGTACGACCGCGAGACTGTAGACGCTTTGTTGGAGCTGCAAGCTCAGCCCATACTTCCCGGAAGTGAGATGCCTGCTCTGTTTATGTCCCAGGCATGGGACAAGAAAAAGAAGCAGTATTCAGGCATTCCCGCGATCCCCGCCGAGTCAGCGTTGTTCCGTGCCAAGATGGAAAAGGACAACGTGGCTGAAATTCTAGACGACGCAGACAAGAGTTTGAGTAAGATCGACAAAATTATCGAGGACTTGGAAGCCCAGGAATTGAGAGAAAGCAGAGCCAAGGAGAACTTAGGTAGGCGAACTCGCCGCAAGGCGAGAAAACCGAGGAAAACGAGACGATGATACTTCTCCCGCTACTGCTCCCCTGGCTTTACTCCAAAGCGAACTTCTGTGCTTCGGACGACATTCAAGGGTTGATCGCCTTGTCTGGTCAGAGTGTCAGCCGAGAGGTCTATGTAACCTCTCCAGAGTGGACAAGGTCGATTCCTAGCACGAAGGAAGACGCTAAATGCCTTGCTACTTACTGGCTCTATGTCGCCAAGCGGCGAGCTGACAGCCAAGATGAGAAAGAGGCAGAAGGGTACCTACTGAGATCTGCGGGGTTGCTTCACAAAGCTGACCCATCGTACGGTTCTCTCTCCTACGCCATCGCGCAAATCAAGAAGTCAGGCCTGAACAAAGAAGACACCGAACAGCTGACAAAGATTCTTTCCAGGGCCAAGAGAGGGGTAACAGTCTCTTACTCTGTGAGCTATGGCATCCCTGTTGCTGCGGTGGCCGCTCTAGCCTTCTACCTCCGCTACAAAAAGTAAAGCGCCGCTGACCCAGGGGGAAGGTCAGCGGCGCCGAGACCCTGCGTCTGGAGGCTAAACGCAGTGCGGATGGCAGTACTTCTTGCCGCCGCGAGGTCCCTTCATGTGGGGATGGACAGCCATCTCCTCGCCCTTGCCGATGTGCATCCCGCAGACGCAACACACAAGAGCAGGGTTGAACTTGTTGATCTTGATGTCCATGCTCGGGTTGCGCCGGTTCACAGGCTGAATACCGTGGCTCCAATCCTGGGACGGGCTGAACTGCTCAATCTCCTGAGAGTAAACAGGATGCCGGGAAGGGTTCTTGCGGGCCCGAACCTGAGCCCAAGCCTGCTGAAGGGCATCAGCCATATCGCACTCGGGATCCGAGTTGAAGATCTGGTGAGCGAGCGACATGGCCTGAGCCGCCTCGGTACGAGCGGCGTACTGCTTCTCGTTACCAGGCTTGCGCTTGCGCGTGACGGACTTTCCAGAGGCCTTGGGGTAGCGGAAAGAGCTCTCAAGGTAGGGAGAAGGGTTGCTTCTCGCAGCCTTGATCTGCTGCCAAGCCTGGGTCATCGCGTCCGCGAAGTCACAATCGCGCTCACGAAGGATCTCGTGGGCGAGCCTGAGAGCAGCTCTGGACTGCTCGGCAGCATCCTCGGGGGGCGCATTTCTCTTCTTCGCGTTACGCCGGGCGGGGGGAATGGACGCAGAGGCGCCGAACGGACCCTGGGCGTACTGCCGGGTCCAGTAGTCATCATCGTCAAACATTGGATTCTCCTTAGTGGGGACAGGTGACAAAGAGGTTGTAAGCGCGGTCTGCCGAGACATTCCGACATCTCTGTACTGCTCTTTGGCTTCTTCTGAGATCTTTTTTCTCATCTCTCGGCCGGTTTTGGCCATAACAAGCCACGTTCTCGCCCTACCGGCAGACACTTTCTTGGTGCCAAGGGGGACTCTCTTCTTGCTGCCGTCCTGCGTGACTTCCTTTGTCACCGGCCACCAGACTTTCCCCGGTTCGCCTTCTACAGGAAGCAGCTGAGGTTCTACCCCTTCCGGGGGGTACGCTAGGTTGAAGGCGAGCTCCGCCCTAGCGTCATCGAGAGCCGAGAGGTTCAGATCGATTTTCGGGCTATCGTTGCTCATAGGATTCGACTTCACAGTGTGGGAGGAGAGTGTTCTTTTCTTCTTTCTATTCTCTCCCCGCAAGGAGAGTTTAGCGAGAACTTTGGGAAGTTCGCTCAAAGGAACACGAGATAATGTTTTATACCCTTTGGCCGCGACTTCCGGCAAATCCGCCGACAACTTCGAGTGCTCTCCTACCGGGAAAGAGATAGGCGTTTCTCCCCGAGAGAACAATAGGCTGACATCTCTGCTCCCAGCTGAAGGCTTTACGTTCTCTTTCTCTAGCACAAGAGCTTCAATTTCGGTGAACAAGGCATCAACGAAACCAGGGTCAAACTCTCTGCGGTAGACGCCCGAAGGCGACTCTCCCAGGGCCTTGCTTTCTTCCTTCTTCTGTCGTACGTAGCTGGCGTAGAGCTTTTCGATGTTTTTCGCAGTAAGTTCGAGAACTCCCGGAGAGTAAATCTTGCGGATGTAGCCGAGATCCCTTCTTCCCTCGACTTGAAGTTCCATACTATCAGGCTTGTCCGACGATTCTTCTCCGATAGAGAAAGTCAGCTCCTTGGTCTCCACGACAATCAGACCGAGGGACTGTGAAATTTCATCAAGGAGAGTCAGCAATCCGAGTTGAACGTTTTCGGCTATGCTGGTTGAAGTAAAAAATGAGGAACGTGGTGTTCGCTTCATCAACATCGAGGCTGCCCTAAAAGGCATCCCGGCCTCAAGGAGCTCTTCGATGTTTCCCGGTACCTCGAACCCCAAGTTGCCGAGGGGAGAATCTTTACGGATCTTTTCGATCGCGCGGCTGATCTGATCAGCGTAATTACTCAGTCTTGTGGGCTTTCGGCCGATTGCTTCTCGGGTAAGGACAGACTGCGTGTGCGCCCCGTAAGGGCGGAAAGGACCCTTCCTTCGTCTGAGGGCTTCCCTTCCGATTGGGTCTCCGTCCTGCTCTCCAGGCCGCACCTTGATGGTTTCTCCGAGGTAAGGCCTCCCTACCTGCAAGGATCGAGGACCGCCGCCTCTTGTTCTGCCTGAAGCAGACTCACTGGGATCAGGAGGGTAAACGCCAGGCTCAACCCCGCCAGCAAACTCTTCAGAAGGAAATCTCGCAGCTCTTCGGCCGCCCCGGATCTGATAGTGCTCGTACCTCTTGCACCCCGGCCTCTCGTACCAGGGCAGAGCCTTTTCTCCGACTACCTGGCGAGCGCATTCCTTGATTTTGTCCACATACTCTTGGCGAGTAGGCACGTCATAGGAAGGTAGTTGATCGGACCAGCGACCTTTCTTTTTATCGCTGTTACGCTTCATTCCTGCCCTGCCAAGGCAGTCGCCCTTCATCCATGTTGAGGCTCATCAGCTTCTGGCATCGGTAGCAGGTGACGAAGTTAGCGTTCGACGGAGTGATAGTCTGGGGACCTCCCCTTCTGTCTCCCAGTTTGCCCACTTTGCCTGCATTCTTACCGCTGTTACAGATAGCCTTCATCTTCCCTGGATGAATGACGTGGGTGTGGTCGCCAGAACCCACATAAGCCACCCTGGTACCTTGGACGGCAGGAGCACCTATCGGGTTCCGGCGAGCCTTCGCCATTAGACGGTACCAAGCACCGCGTAAGCGACAGTCGTCGCCGCAGTAGCGTTCGCGTTCGAGGCAATAGTCAGAGCCCCAGCGCCGTCCCAGGAGGCAGCGAAGGAGGTGGCGGTCGCATCAGGCGCAACGCCCTGGGTCGTGACGACCACGGGCAGCCCATCGTAGGCAGCGCCAACGACAATCGGACCAGTAGTGGCAGTGCCGACAGCGATGACGGCAGTACCCGTAACGACGCCGACAGACCAAGTGGCGGTGCCAGGGTTGGCATCAGCCGAGAGAAGGAAAGACATTTTTGGCTCCAATCAAGAGGTAGGAGGTTAGAGGAGACCCCAAATAGACATTACACTGACCCGGTATCTTCGACAAACAACCAGAGTGCTACCGAGAGTGCCATGCCGAGGCTGCGTGATTTTCAGCGAGAAGACGTAGACTTCATCAAGCGCCACGGATTGAGGGTTCTGGTTGCCTCAGCCCCCGGAACAGGCAAGACGGCAGTCGCCATCAGAGCAGTAGTGGAGACTCACAGAAATAGCCTTCCCGCTATCGTCGTCTGCCCGGCATCGGTGACCGAGAACTGGGCCAAAGAGATCCTAATCTGGGCCCCCGGAGTCAGGTCCGTTATCGTCGAGAGCGGGGACCAGCGCATTTATGCTCCGAAGAGGCCTACGATCTTCATTCTAAGTTGGGCTCTCCTGGACACCAGATGGGCAGACCTCTTGAGGACAGGCGCGAAAACAGTAATCGCTGATGAATGCCACTGGGCGAAGAACAGAGACACTTTACGCTCTCAGGCCTTGGGAGAGATCACAAGAAGAACAAACGGCGTTCTTCTCCTGTCAGGGACGCCGATCGTCAACACGAAAGAAGAGCTGTCTGTTCTTCACGACTTGCTGGGCAAGGAAGATCCTCCCATGATCAGGAGGCTTCTAGAAGATGTCGCGCCCGACATCCCCGAGAAGAAGCGTAGCTTTCTTCAGATCCAGATGAGAGATAGCGACAGGGTGAAGTACGACCAAGCGGACAAAGATTTCGAAACTTGGCTCCGGGACGAGAAAGAGAGGCTGAACGGAGAAGGGTTCAGCGAGTTCGAGGTTGAACGAACTCTAGCGGCGGAAGCTCTAGCGAAGATCGGGTACCTGAGGCGGCTTGCGGGAGCAGGGAAAGTGCCCGCAGCTCTTGATTTCATCGCCCAGGCGGTCAGGATCGGTGAGCCTGTGGTCGTGTTCTTGGAGCACCAAGGAGTGCTTCAGCGACTCACGAAAGGCCTCAAGAAGCAGCGGATACGGCATGTTGTGATCGAAGGCGCCACGTCGTCGAAGAAGCGACAGCTCGCCGTCGAGGCCTTCCAGAACAACGACTACCCCGTATTCATCGGAACGAAGGCAGCGAAGGAGGGCATTACTCTCACAGCGGCGAGACACCTATTGTTCATCGAACGATTCTGGACCTCTGCGGACGAAGAGCAGGCAGAAGATAGAATCAGGCGCATCGGACAGAAACACAAAACAACTATCTGGTACCTTCACGCCAACGACACGGTAGATGATCGAGTAGACGCCATCGTCTCTACGAAGCGAACACTCATACGCTCTGCCATCGGCTCGGCAGACATCCGCCAGACCCCTCTCTCTAACGTAGAGGCGATGATCAGGATGTGGGGAGAACACGCCGAAGCGCCTGGAACGATGACGGATCTGGGGCAGAACAAGCCTCTCCCTTCCCTTCCTCGGCCAGGAAACACACACGGCGTTGTCTTTCGGGGAGACAGGTGGACGGCTAAAACCGCTAATACCTGGTGCCGCATGAATGGCTATAAGGCCGAAAAGCTCGTTCAGTTGAAAGGCAGGATCAAACTCGTGGTGCATCCTGCTGACGTGTTTCGCAAGAATCAGTTCGAGCTGGTCAAGGTGGCAAAGGACATCAACATCATTGTAGGCAAGAGGCTGTCCAAGGCCAACGAAAAGCGAGTGAGAATGTCTCTTCGTTCGGCAAGATAAAGTTTTGTTCTCCCGGAAACGGTGCTAGGATTTTACCATGAGCTCCTCAGAATCTACAGCCGTTCCTGGAATGCTGATCGACGCTCAAGGGAGGTTTGCGATCTGCCTTCTCTCGGAGAACACGATCGGCGTTTCCGTCGCTAGATACGACCGCATTCTCCCCACAGAAGAGCTCATCTCTGCCGTAGAAAACGGCGATTGGGTCGCAGCATATCGCAAGAAGGGTACCAGCCTGTACAAGGTAGAGCCCAACAGAGACTACAAGCTGCTGAGCGAGACCCCTGGGCTTACCGCTAGGCATCACGAAGCAGGGCAGTTTGTCATCCAGTTGGGGCTTGCTGCCTGGCCGGAATGGGCTCCCGTTTACCGCTCCTACTACACGCCCACTTTCTTCATTCCTTTCTACGAAGTCCTGCCCGAAGCCTAAGACATCTTGTCCATGGCCTCCATGAGGTCGTCCGTGCTGGGATGGAGGTAACGCCGGGTCGTTTGAAGGCTCTCGTGGCCGAGGATCATCTGTAGCCTGACAAGATCCATCCCACTCTTCAGCGCCATAGTGGCAAAGGTGTGACGGAGGACGTGGGGAGAGAGCCCAGAAAGCTCGGGGTGTCTGTTGGCCAGGAAGCGCGTGTGTTTCCTTACCCCGTGAGGTCCGATAGGGCCGGAATAGTTGTACGTGGGAAAGAGCCAAGAAGAGGGCTTCGTCGCTCTCATGTAGCTCTCCAGAACAGTGTGAGCCGTTCTGGTCAGAGGTACGGTCCTCTCCTTGTCTCGCTTGCCGCGAAACACAAGGACGTAACGGCCACTGTGAGGGCGGAGATCAGATAGCTGAAGGCCGCAAATCTCACTTATACGCAATCCTGTCATCGGCAAAAGCTTCAGGATTGTGTGTGAAGGCTCTCTGTCGACAGACGCTTCAACTGCCGCGTGATACAGCGCCAGCTGGCTTGGCGTGAGAGCTTGCCTCAACCGGGCTTCTCTGCCCTTCGCCTTGGGCAAGAGAGACTTGACGTCAGCCTCGGAGTAGCCCAGCTCCGCAATGAGGTAGTGCTTTACAGCAGCTCTCATCGGCAGAACGGTGCCTTGGGGCGTTCTTGCGTGGACCTTACTGTTGATCCACTGGACTAAATCTGTCTTCCCGGCAGACTGAATGATCTCTTTGTACTTCTGCCGCGTGCTGGGGAGAAGTGCCTGTTTCTTCAGCCTGGCGTCAAAGGCAGATCCCATGGTTCAGTTATAGCCCCAGATGCGCTGGCCGCGGAGTCACACCGTAGCGCAGACTCTGGACTTCCTCCCCGTCGTAAAGGATAGCTTCACCCCAGATCGCTTCAGCGAGGGCGTCAGCTTTTCTCTCGTCTGTGGAGGGCATATCCACGCCGACGGCGTGGCAGAAATCGGATAGCATCACGTCAGACAGAACAAAGTCGAGAACGTGACCGAGTTCATGGCGGATGATCGCATCAGAGCGATGCCGAGGAGCTTTGAGCATCTTCGTGGAGAAGAGCAGTCGACATTTGTTCCTGCCGTGCCAGAAACAGACCGCATAGCCTCTGGCCTTGGCGAAGTGAGGGTAGTCGTCGCCTACGGAAAACCCGAAGTCAATCAAGCCTTCGGGAAGACATAAAGCGGCTTGAGCTTCTTCCCAGCGAAGATCAACAAGATCCGAAAAAAGCCGGAGAGAAGACAAGACCGAACCCCCAGTAGACCTACCGGGTGAAGTAGTAATACGCCCCGGCAGCGAGAGCTACAAGCGCAAGGTTGCGAGGCGTGATCAGACCGGCCGCCGGGTTCGACTTGACGCAGCCGCAATCACTACCGTAGCTGCCGCAGCCGCAGTCCCCCGCCAATCCAGCGAGAGGCTCTTGCGCCGTAAGC
>JGI10211J14876_10000426_pt1 | contig 18132 bp, 17 predicted proteins | sample Etolagsediment_FD_14876 | JGI IMG/M metagenome (IMG submission 14876)
TTCTGAAGAGCAATGGGTGTATATGGCTTCAGCAGCTTAGAGGGGACATTTTTATTGCACAGTTAAGGGGACATATTGACAAAGCTTAAACACCTATACTATTTAGTATCATACATATTTTCGATTACAATCCTGCTATACAGAGCTTAACCTTTGAGAAACACACCTATTCATTGATATAGTATATTGTGTGAGAGAACAGTGATACATCACACAAAAGACATGAAAAACACTAATGGTTCCTATAAAGAATTCGTTTCATGGCTATTCGGCCTTCAGAAATATGGGATTCAATGAGGCCTTACTGATCCTCTGTGGCCTGGCAGGTTAGAGGATGTAGCTTCAGATACCACCATTCCTCTTGATGGTGCACATAATCCATCAGCCATGAGATCACTGGCACAGGCAATCGGTAATGATTTTGATTTCAAAAGACTTATTGTGGTTGGAGGTATTATGGAAGATAAGGATAGGAAACATATCCTTGTTGAGATTGTACCGCTGGCACACAGGGTAATCTACCCTCGACCAGCCTATCACAGGCCAGCCAATCCCCAGCATGTAATGGATGTGGCAAAAGAATTTAGAAACGATGGAAAGGTCCACGTTCCTTTATCAACAGCTATTGAGAGGGCTAGGGAGGTGGCTGATACAAAGAACCTGATAGTGATTACTGGGTCTCTGTTTACCGTTGGTGAGGCAAAATCATACCTTGATTCTCTACACTTCCCGCGTGAAGATGTTTGAATGTTTATATAAATTTCACAGAAAGTTATAAGAGGGCCTTTTAAAAAACTTCTGTAATATGAGCATAAACTTTTTTCGCCAGCCTTTTTGAGAGAACTGCGATTGCATCACTTCTGTTTTGTTCTGTCTCGATTTTGCCCGTTTCCACGTCATATTCTTCATGATCAGATAAGCCCTTTACAGACCACACGACGCTACCATTAAGTAATGTTAATTTCAAATTTACTGTTACTGTAACGCGTCTTTCAGATGACGTTTGTGGGTCTTTATGAGTGATTGTTTCAACGCTTATGGATGTAATAACACCGGAAAGAACACTATCAGCCTCACTCTTCCTTGGAAAAATAGCTATATTGTGCCTTGAAACTTCATAGATGAGATCATTGGTAATCGTATTCTCTATGCCGACCTCAGTAGTATGGTTCTTAAGGATTGGAATGCATACACTTTTTATCCCAGCAGGAAAACTTCCACCGCCCGCAAATTTATAACCGCAACCTAAAAGAAATATACATAAGAGAAAAATTGCAATCAGAGTAGTTCTTTTTACTATCAATATGATTACTCCCTTATTAAGGTACATCGTATTGCTATACAAGTATCTATTTATTTCAGGAAAAAATCTACATAATTTGAGTCGCTACTTATAATGCCTTTTGCATGGACATTTACTTTATAGATATAGCTATTTCCTGGCTCCAGGGTTTCATGGTAAATAAATTGGCTTTTATCCAAAACTCCTGATCTTTTCAATCCAATGGGAATATCGGCAACATGGGTAAAAACAACAGGACAATCCTTGCAATCGGCCGCAGAAAGGGGTGTTTTTGATCTAAACACGAAAAAACCCTCTGCACCCGATGATATAAGCTCTTTTTGTGGTGGAACAGTCCAGGTCAGGGTCAGGATATCACCCACAATATATCCGGATAAGTCTTTTACCCTCGGGGGCATTATTTGATGGAGCGGAACAGGAGGACCTTTTTTACCACATCCGAAGAAAATACAGGAAAAAAAAATCAGAATCAAAAATTGAAAGCAAAGTATTGTCCTAAAAGCTTTTTCCATTTCTACCTTATCAATGAATGATATATTTTGACTTTTATGACCCTTGTTATATTATTAGTCTTCAGTCTTTTCCTGGCTAAATTGTCTGCCGATTTCTCCAAGTCCGTAGAGTTTAAACATGAGTCCATAAGTTTTTTCATCTTCATTATCTAAGTAATGGAAATCAATTCCCCAGCATTGTGCCCTATACATAACACCCCAGCCTGTTTTAATATCTTGCCTATCATATAGGTTCCGCTCATATTCCGCATATGCTGCGATTGAATCGGATAGTTGTACAAGGAAATGATAATAGATTGATTCCCTTGAATCTCGTTTATATCTATGTTCAACATACAATTTATCACCGCGATTATCCCTTAGACTTAGCGTAATATTATGTGCGTCGAACTCTCTTTCGTAATAATTCCATGTTGCATCGGAATTTGTAGAAAAATATTTTCCAAAATTGACCTCTAGTTCACCATGGATGGGAGAAAATGGTTCCGGATTATCTATCTCCTTCTTTGCTTCTTCTAAATCATAACTCTGTTCAAGCTTGAAGCGGCAGAACTCAAGGTATGTATACTCTGGAGGTATAGAGCTTTCATTTTGAATAGGTGCATATACTTGTTCTGTCTTTTCTTTCAACTTGGCTGTAAAGGTGTTGGTAATTGAATATGTCAGCAGGTTTGTTCGTTCAGTCCGTCGCTCTGGATAAAAATCCTTTTCTTTTTCCTCTGGGATGTGTTCATATTCAACCTGTGGATTAATGGTATGTTTGATTCGGTCAATTTTTCGCCCTCCTATATCAAACACCTTATAGATGTCAGTTTCTAATTCCACCTCGAGATCATAGAGTTCTCTAGTATATGTTCCCTCCTTTAATGAACTTTTATATCTATTTATATCCCATACCGTTTCTCGAATACCAAGTGATGTCTCGAGGGATAAATAATGCTTCAGGCTCAGGGGCATATGAATTCTGGGATAAATATCCGTACGTTGAGTTTTTGTGCCGAGTTTTCTGTATAGGTATCTATATTCTGACTTTAAGTCAAAGTAAAATGGGGTGTCGAAAATTTTTTGTTTTGAGCCGGTAAATCTGATGCGTGGTAAGTAAAGTAATGGTGAATATGTATCATAATAGCGCCTTCTTATGACATCATCGTACCATCGGGTATCCCCATATAGGTTGAATTGAGACCAACTCTTTTTTAAAATGAGTGTGTTAGCACGTATTGTATCATCATATTCATCTACCCCTCTTCCAAAGGTTTTCTCAAAGGTTTTCTTTGTTTCGGAAAATCCTGTGTATCCACCTCGGAATTCGTGAAGGTAATCCTGATCACTTACAAAATCTGCATCAAGTTTTAAGGAAAAATCGAATGGCATTGCCTGATCAAGCTTCATCCTGAACCAGTACCGGTCGGAATAGGGACGAAGCACATTGTCCTCCTCATAACCCCATTTTTCACTTGAATCAGCTATGCCGTCATCCACCCTCTTGTCTTTCAAAAAGTCAAACATGATGGTTCCTCTTGACTCTTTGCTTAAGACATACCGGTATTCCAATCCATATTTTTCTCCACGCTCTGTCATATAGTCCAAATAGAATGTGGCATCTGAACTTTCATTGATAGCCCAGTAAAAAGGTTGATTAAACTCTATACCTTTTCGATCTGAATATCCAATTTGCGGAGCCAGTAAGCCTGATTGGCGTTTTAACTTTACAGGAAAGACAAGAAAAGGGGTGTATAAAACAGGAACTTTTTTTGTCCATAGAGTAGCATGCTTTACAAAACCGTAACCTTCTATCGTAACTTTAAGATTTCTTCCGGTTATCTTCCATGCCGGTTTGTCGCCGTCACAAGTTGTAATGCTGGCTTTTTCGACAGTATATGAATCTTTGCCAACCTTTTGAATTCTATTGCCTTTTAAATAAAAATGGTTTGCTTTAATAAATATGGTTCCATTATATACAGATCCGGTCTCTGTCTCTAAATCCATTTCCATGCTGGTTCCGGTAAGGGTATCTTCTCCTGATGTCATGATTACATGGCCTTTTGCATACACCTTCATGGTTTTTTGATCAAAATGGACGAAATCAGCGGTGAGTTTTTTATCCTCTTTTGTTATAGCTACATTACCTTTTCCAGTGTAGTAGCCAGTTTTATCGTCATAATCTATTTCGTCTGCAACAATATGCCATGGTTTTCTGGAATCATCGTCGAGTGATCGATTGCTATTCTCTGCTAAAGCATAAGCAGGAATCGAAAGCAGAATGAAAAGTGTAAAGAATAGGCAAAGGATAGCGTTGTAGATGTTATAAAAAGGTGGTAAAAACAAGATACAGAGTTTGGTCCATCTGTAAACAAAACAGTAGCATTTATTCCGCGGTTTATTCTGAAACATTGAGCCCTGTATTTGAAATATTAGCGTCGAAACTTACTATACTTTGTGAAAGACAACATTGAATATATCTAAAGTCATAATAATAAAACTGACTCAATTGAAAAAGTCAAGATGTAGTTGTGAAAATAGCTCCATTGAGGACAATGAAAATTTATATATTAGAGTTGTTTATTTTACTTAAACAATACAACATGGAGAATAGCTAATAAAATGTTTACTCCTCCAGGTGTTTGTGGACAATAGTTGTTTAATAGGTAGAGGGACGAACGCAAAGCAAACATGCTTTACTTTAGGCTTTTTAGTTTTGTATGAATTATATGGTTTTAAACCTGAATCGGCTGGAAAATTAATTATATAGCTCTTTCTTTTTCAGGTCTAAAATAAAGCAAGATCGAACCCAAGATACATATAACGACAGAAAGAGCTTGCCCCATGGTTATAAAGGATAAGATAAGGCCAAGCTGTGGATCTGGTTCTCGGAAAAACTCGATAAAAAAACGGAAGATGCTATAAAGGATGAGAAATAAACAGAAAAGTGTTCCTTTTTTATAATGGAAATCCTTTATCCACCACAGAATTGTAAAAAGGAGAATCCCTTCAAGAAATAACTCGTACAATTGAGAGGGATGCCTTGGAAGAACTCCACCTGATGGAAAGATCATGCCCCAGGGGAGATGAGTGACTCTACCATAGAGCTCTGCATTAATAAAGTTACCAAGCCTTCCAAGACCTAATCCAATAGGAGCAGTGACAGAAATAAGATCAGCAAATACCCAGAAATTGGCTTTGTGTTTTTTTACGAAAATGAGGCCAGAGAAGATAATGCCTATTAATCCGCCATGAAAGGACATTCCTCCTTCCCATATGGCAAATAGTTTTAATGGATGACTGAGATAAAAAGGAAGATTGTAAAAAACAACATAGCCGAGGCGTGCGCCAATAATTAGGCCGATTATCAGAAATAAAAAAAGATCATTTACCGTATTTATATCGATATTTAACCTTTTTTTTCTTATTTGATACTTTACCAGAAAATAAGAGGCCAGAAAGGCAAGGATATACATGACTCCATACCAACGTATCTGAAGGGGGCCAATTTTTATTATTGTTGGATTTATGGTTGGATAAAGCAACATTATGGGTATAAATTATATATGTAAAAGTGTCTAAGGTTAATGAATTAAATCATTGTAGCTTTTGCTCACCTGCAATTTTAGGCACGTATAGGGTATTTATTTAACATATTAGACACAATAGACAAGAGAAAAATCTAACATTGAGAATTGAGGAGTTGTTGCTGGGTAATTGTCAAAAGTTTCGTGGACTTGATACCTTATCCCACGTTAGTATCTGACTCCGACGCTGCACTTTTTAGTTATTCATGAAAGAAACGTTATGTTGAGCATGGAGATGTCTTTTTTTATTATGCCCCAATAAATGCACAGGAGTGGCCCCGATAATTGGGATTTAACAGGCAGAGCGTAGACTAGTATTGTCAGGGTGCGATAAATTTCGATTATCAGGGCCCAGCACGGGACCTTGTTTCAAGGGAATAAAACAAAAAAAGACATCTCCATGCTCTATTCCATGTCTGGTTTCTTAGGAGGAGCTTATTAGGAAAATGGATATTAGAAGAGGAGAGACGATAGAACTGAGTGTGGAAAAGGTTGTTTACGGTGGCAGGGGACTTGCACATCTGAATAATGTGGCAATTTTTGTGGCCAACACTGTCCCGGGTGACAGGGTTATTGCAAAAGTTGTAAGAACTAAAAAAAATTTTGCAGAGGCACGGATTTTAGAAGTGATAGAGGCATCACACTATAGAGTTATTACCCCTTGTCCTTACAGCGATTTTTGTGGTGGTTGTACCTGGCAATGCATTGAGTATGAAAAACAGCTGGAATATAAGCATGCCCTTGTTATGGAATTGCTGAATCATATTGGTATGGCAACTAATTTTACAATGCATCCACCTTTAGCATCTCCACAGATATTTGAGTATAGAAATAAAATGGAATTCTCTTTTTCAGATAGAAGGTGGTTGTTGCCGAAAGAGAGAGAGGAAAAAAAGGACAATAATGGTTTTGCCCTTGGTCTTCATGTCCCAGGCACCTTTGATAAGATCATAGACATAGAGGGATGCCTTCTTCAGAAAAAAGAAGGCAATGAGATATTACGTGAGGCAAAAAGATATATACGTGAGAGCGGAATACCTGTCTATGGGCTTAAGACTCATCAGGGTTTTTGGCGTTATCTTATGTTACGCCATTCCTATTTCTTTGATGAATGGATGGTGAATATTATAACGAGTGAAAAGAGAGATGCCCCTATTCAACTTCTGGCTTCAATCCTTAAAGACAAATTCAAAGAGATTGCCACTATAGTAAATAATATTAATACAAGAAGGGGGGGAACAGCAGTTGGTGAATGGGAAAAAATTTTTACAGGTGAGGGACATATTAAAGATAAAATAGGGACGCTCACTTTTGAAATATCAGCAAATTCCTTTTTTCAGACCAATACCTCGATGGCAGAGAGATTATGTCAGTCGGTAAAGGACTTTGCCTCTTTAACAGGAAAGGAGACAATTTTTGATCTTTATAGCGGGATAGGAACAATTTCTATCTTTTTGGCTTCCCAGGCAGCAGGTATAATTGGCGTAGATATATCGAATGCAGCAATAGCAGACGCCAAGAGGAATTGCCAATTGAATGGGATAGATAACTGTGAGTTTGTTTGTGGGGATGCGAAGATGTTTTTATCCCAATTTACTATTCAACCAGATATGGTAATAGTTGATCCGCCTCGAGTTGGGATGCAAAAAGGAGTGATAGACCGGATACTTAGATTATTACCTAAAAGAATTATTTACATTTCCTGTAACCCTTCCACTTTGGCCAGGGATGTTGCTTTATTAAAAGAAGGATATACATTGGAAGAGGTTCAGCTAATTGATCTATTCCCAAATACCTATCATATAGAATCTGTTTCGAGGTTAGAGAGGATTTAGTGGAAAAATAAAAAAATGGAAAAATAAAAATATTGACAATTGCTTAGTTACATATATAATTTAAGTTTTGTTGTGAAAATAATTAAAAGTGATGAGAGAAGGCTGGTACAATTTTCCAAAGAACATTTTTTAAAAGAGGGAGGTGAGTTGAAAAGGGGCTAAGCTCTTGGAAAAAAGGACGTTTCGAGTGATTAGCTACATGGATATGAAAGTAATTGTATACAATAATCAAATAGAAAAGGCTATACGAGATCTAAAGAGAAAGCTTTCAAAGGAAGGTTTCTATTCGGAGATAAAGGAAAGAAGATTTTACGACAAGCCGAGTGTACAAAAGAAAAAGAAGCAGGCAAAGGCTGCTAAAAGACTCCGAAAAAAGATTAGAAAATTTTAACCTATTTCCTTTAGAAATTAAGGCCAAATTTTAACTTTGATCTACAGTTAGTGGTATCAAGACGATTTAAAAGGGAATCCCGTTAAAATCGGGAACGGTCCCGCCGCTGTAATCCCGTACCTGATAAAATCAGGTAACATTACCTCGGGTATATCCTCAGTCAATGAGGGTTAACGTCACTGTCCCTGAATTAGCAGGGATGGGAAGGCTAGCCATGAGGTCGGGAGAGCCAGAAGACCTGCCACTATTGTAATATTTAAGGATCAAGGAAGCAGGGTGCAGTCCTTAAATCCATATGGATTTAAGGATTTTTTTTATAATATTGCTGAAAGGTCATCACAGACTGACCTTTATAACCTTAGGGACACGTCAATACATGATTATAACTCAGTTAAGGCCCCATTTTACTGCAAAGGTTTTTTTAAATGTGTTTTTAATTATTTTTATCTCCTTGGCACCTCTATTATCACATGCGGCTGTTTTCTGTGATTCTTTGGGTAGAAAGGTGGTAGTACCCTTTGTTCCCAGAAGGATTGTTTCTTTAGCACCAAACATTACAGAGATGATCTATTTTCTCGGATTGGGTGAAAGGCTTGTAGGCGTTACCCAATTTAGCTATTTTCCCAAAGAGGCCCAAAAAAAACCAAAGGTAGGTATCTATACAGGTGTAAATATTGAAAAAGTAGTTACTCTTAGCCCCGATCTCGTTATTGCGACGGCTGACGGAAACAAGAGAGAAGATGTCGAGATGCTTGAAGAGACGGGTATTCCAGTTTATGTTGTTAATCCTCGAAAGGTACATCAGGTTTTAGATACAATAGAGAGATTAGGTAAGATATGTGGTGTACCTGATAGGGCACAACATTTGGTTAATTGTCTGAGAGAAAGAGTCACGAAAGTTATGAAAGCAGTGAAAAACAGAGAAAGACCACTGATCCTCTTGGTGATAAATATGAAACCTCTTATAAGTGTAAGTCAAAGCACAATACATCATGACATAATCCAACTTGCTGGTGGAAAAAATATGACCGAAAATCAGCCTATTACATATCCAACATTAAGTATGGAAGAGGTAATAACAAAAGGACCGGATGTGATAATCGTTTCATCGATGGAAAGGGAAGGAGGGTTTGAGAAGGCACGAAAAGAATGGTTTCGATGGCCTACTTTGCCTGCAGTCCGAATGGGGCGAGTGTATCTTATAGATTCTGATTTGATAGATAGGTCTGCCCCAAGAATAGTTATTGGCTTAGAAAAGATGGCAAAATTAATACATCCAGAAATAAAATGGGGGAGCATCCACGGACCACTGACAATGGACCACTGACATTACATGGAATAACATGAAAGACAATGAAGAACAGACCCACACGCCTCGCATGCGAGATCGTTACAGGCAGAGAATAACGCCTTTAAAGGTACTATACACAGGGCTTATACTAATAGGGATGCTCGTCATTATAGCCCTTATTTCTTTAAGTATGGGTCCTGCAAAGATCTCTTTGAAAGATATTCTGGCATGGTTAATTGGCTATAAATCAATTGATCAAACGGAATGGATGATTCTGTTCAAGATACGGTTGCCAAGAATCTTACTGGCTGGCCTGGTTGGATTCACACTCTCTCTTGGGGGAGTTGTATTCCAGGCACTTCTGAGAAACCCTCTCGCGGAACCTTTTATACTTGGTATCTCAAGTGGAGCCGCAGTTGGAGCCATTACAGGGATTTTTTTTGGTTGTGGATTTACCCTTGGCGTGCCTCTTCTCTCCTTCATGGGAGCATTGTTCACTGTTTTACTGGTAATGGGCATAAGCAGCCGTCATGGAGGGCTCGAATCATCGACCTTACTTCTGACCGGGGTAATCATTAATGCCTTTTTTACCGCTGTGATAATGTTTTTTATTACCACTACCAGTGATAGCAGGCTTCATTCCATGCTTTTCTGGCTGTATGGTGATCTTTCACAAAGCAAATACGTTCAGCTATCAATCAGCCTTCCATGTATCCTCATCGTCTCAGGTGTAATGTATATCTTTTCTCGTCACCTTAACCTTATAGTAGGAGGTGAGGAATCTGCCCTTCAGATGGGTGTTGAAGTAGAATTGTTAAAATGGATATCATTCCTTGGAATATCCTTAATTATCGGTATAGCTGTATCTTTTTCTGGAATAATAGGCTTTGTTGGTCTGATTGTGCCGCACCTGATGAGGATGATTCTTGGCTCTGATCATAGGCTGTTGATACCGGCCTCTTCCCTTGGGGGTGCTGTTTTTTTGATAGCAGCAGATACATTGGCACGCACAATCATTTCTCCCAGTGAATTACCAGTCGGGGTAATTACTGCCTTTTTAGGGGCCCCTTTCTTTATATATCTTTTAAAGTCACGAGGAAGCCAATGGACTCAGAGTTGATCCTACGAGATATCTATTTTAGGTATGATAGCCAGTGGTGTCTTGAAGGAATCAATTTTGAGCTTAAAAAGGGTGAGATTGTAGGGATGATAGGTCCAAACGGATCAGGCAAAAGCACCTTGTTAAAGATTATGGATGGCCTCCTCAAGATACAGAAGGGTGAGATTCTACTTTTTAATAAACCTCTATCCAGGTATAGAAGAGGTGATATTGCCAGACGTATTGCTATGGTGCCACACGAGGAAACCTTTCGGTTTTCTTTTTTGGTCTCTGAGGTGGTACTTATGGGTCGTTTTTCTCATTTAGGCCTTTTTCCTTTTGAGGGAAAGGAAGATCTGGAGATAGCGAATCATTCTATGAGGCTAACCGGCACCCTTAACCTGGCAACACGCTCTATACATGCACTGTCAGGAGGAGAAAAGCAGCGTGTACTGATTGCCAGGGCATTAACCCAAAGGGCGCAAATAATCCTATTGGATGAACCGACATCTTTCCTTGATATACGGCACAAGGTAGAGATATTTGAACTTATTTCATATTTAACCCTGACACAAGGACTCAGCGTGATCATTATTTCACACGATATCAGTCTTGCTGCACAATATTGTCATAGAATGCTCCTTTTGAACAAGGGAGGTGTTTATAAAATAGGTGAACCTGCCGAGGTGATAACTGCTGACAATATAAGCACGGTATATGAGTGTCCGGTGCTTGTTGACAACAATCCGATTAGTAAAACCCCCAGGGTTACGATTCTTTCAAAAAGAAAAGAGAGCGAAAAGGAGACAGTATGATCAATTTATTCATTAAAGGCGGGCCTATAATGTATCCCCTTTTGGTTTGCTCAATAATAGCCCTGACAGTGATACTTGAGCGCACAATATTCTGGATAGGTGAGGATTATAGGAGAGACCAGGCCCTGGTTAATGAGGTTTTATCTTTAGCTGAACAGGGCAATTGGGAAACGGTAAGGGCAAGAATCGGAAATTCAAAGGATTTTATTATNAGGATTCTGGTAGCAGGTATTCTTCATAGAGAGTTTAGTATAGCAAAGGCAATGGAAACAGCTGCCTCGGATGAATTAGACAGAATGAGGCAGTATCTTCCCATACTTGATACCATAATCACTGTTTCTCCTTTGCTGGGTATTTTTGGGACGGTAATTGGAATTATTCTTTCCTTTGAAATGCTGGGAAGTGCAGGAATCGAGGAGCCTCAGGCAGTAACAGCTGGGATTGCTCAGGCCCTTATAACAACTGCCTCTGGATTAGGAATAGCTATTCTTTCACTTTTTCCTTTTAACTATTTTAATTCCAGGATTGAAAAGGCAGCAACAACCATAGAAAAGTACGCTACAAGCCTGGAGATAGTTTATGAGAGACTTAATCAGGAAAATAATACCATAGAAAAGAAAGAAATATCCCATGAAGGTTAATCTTGGGGCGCGAAGAAGGGCCAGGATTGAGATTCTCCCTTTGATCGATATTGTGTTTCTTCTGCTTGTCTTTTTTATCTATGCAATGCTTTCTATGGCTATTCATAGGGGTATACCTGTAAATTTATCCGTTTCTTCATTTTCCAGCATAGAAAAAGAGCTCGTATTATCTGTAACCATCAAAGAGAGCGGTGAAATATTGGTGGATGATGATCGGACACCCTTAAAAGGTCTTGCCCGGGTTTTAAAACATAAAGGAACAGGGCACGAGAGCCCAGGGGTTCTCCTTTTTGCCGATAGAAAGGTTTCATGCCAGTTGTTAGTCAAGGTGTTGGATCAGATAAGAATGGCCGATATACACAGAATTTCTTTGCAGACCACAATGGAGAGCCAGCCTTGAGCAGATCGCTCATTTTTGCTTTTGTATGTGCATTAATGCTCCATTCAGTTGTAGCATTAGTGGATTTAAACGCTTTTAAGAGGCCATTGTCTGTAAAGATTTCCCCAAAGACCATGACCATGAATATAGTTGTGCCACAACCAATCAAAAAACTCCCTATAGATGAAAATCCAACGATAGTAATTAAAAAGTCCCTTGAAAAAAAAAGGATAATAAAAAAGGTCAAAGCACTACAGAAGGTCAAACCAAAGGTTGCCACGATAAAAAAGATTCAACCTGATAAATCAGTAGTGAAAAAAACACTGCCAAAAAAAGATAAACCCTTTTCTGATATTGCACCTATCTCTTTTCCTCAAAAAATGAAAAAAGAAGATGATTTTATTGAGGAATATGCTTTTATACCTGATATGGTAGATATACCAAAAGCTATTCCGAACATGAACATTACGCCTCAAAAGGAAAACAAAGATGAAGTCCCTGATGTAGTTTCTTGTGTTCCTATTACCTATGCTCATCCTATCTATAAGCGCAACATTTCTCCACCATACCCTTTATTGGCAAGGAAAAGAGGATATCAAGGAACAGTACTCTTAGAGGTTTTGGTGAGCAAGGATGGTAAGGCTGCCTCTATCAAGTTAGCCAGATCAAGTGGCTATAACATTTTAGATAGGGCTGCCATAAAAGGGGTCAGAGATTGGCTTTTTTATCCTGCAAAGAGGGGAGACGAGGTATTTGAGATGTGGGTAAAGATACCCATTCGGTTTACTTTTAATTAGATTCAAAGATATTATAGGATTTTCTAAGTTTCTCCTCGCTTTGTAAAGCACAATTATTCACAATCTGTTTTGATAGATCATGAAGCGATTTTTCTGAGAGATGACATTAGAGAAAGTGTGAAAAAATATTCGAAGAAATCTCTAAAAACTACGATTTTGATACAGGCACCATGGAGACAACACAAAACCATGTTTATATTTTTTTCCTTTCCAGCATAGTATTCTACTTTCAGTGTGGGAGGAATGTTGAAGAGCACCACAGTGCCAGCGTGATATTTAGGATTATCCTGGGGTAAAGCACTTATTACGAAAATAAAGGAGAATACTTTGACGGCTTCATGTGTTATAAATTAAAGATTATGAGTTATTAGTTACCCTTTAATCACGAAACTTTTCCCTAAAAAATGTCAGATATTAATATCATTTACGAATATGGATGTTTATGAAGATCTTAGTTACAGGCGGCGCTGGATTCATTGGTTCAAATGTGGTAGATGGCTATGTTCAGGCTGGCCATGAGGTTTTGATTGTTGATAACCTTTGTACTGGCAAGCTATCTAACGTCAATCCAGAAGTTAGGTTGTATCAGATAGATATTCGTTCTCGGGAGATGGATGAATTGATAAAAAAGGAAAGGCCTGATATTCTGAACCATCATGCTGCACAGATCAGCGTGCCAGATTCTGTTTCGGATCCAATCCTGGATGCTGATATAAATATCAAAGGGTTGTTGAATGTATTAGAAAGTGCCGCAAGATATAAAGTCAGAAAAGTCATTTTTATTTCTTCAGGGGGCGCAATTTATGGCGAGGCATATGAGTACCCCACATCAGAAAATTATCAACCCAGTCCTCTTTCCCCCTATGCTGTGTCAAAATTTTCCTCAGAACACTATCTTGCCTATTACAAGCATCAATATGGACTTGACTATACGATACTGCGCTATGCCAATATTTACGGACCTCGGCAGATACCGTATGGCGAGGCTGGTGTGGTGGCTATTTTTATGGATAATCTTATGAAAGGGAAACGTTCAACTCTATATCACTTTCCAGACGATGAGGGAGGCATGGTCCGCGATTACTGTTTTGTAGGTGATGTGGTAAAGGCAAATCTGATTGTACTGGAGAGAGGGAGTGGGGACTATTTCAACATAGGTACTGGGAGGGGAATAAAGACGTTTGCTCTTTATAAAACTATTTTTAATTCCTTTGCAGAAGCTATGGGAGGCATATCTGAGGATTTTAGAACACCAACAAGACAGATAGCCCGCCTAGGCGATTTACCCAGAAGCTGTTTGATCATAGAAAAGGCACGTCGTTTCCTAGGATGGGTTCCAGAGACACAGCTCAAAGAGGGGATACAAAAGACCCTGGAGTGGCGACTAAATCAGCCCAATTAAAGGACTTAAATTTAGGCACTTTCATATAAAAAAACCCTCAAAACCAAGAAGGGTTAAAAGGAGGTTTAAGTGAAACATACAACCTGCTGTCCAAAAGCCCGCCTTATATTAATCAGTTTATTGCTAACCCTTGTGACCTTATTACATTTCAATCTCAGTGAATCCGCAGAGTCCATGTTAAAGATCATCAATCGAAATGGAAGGGCGGTCGGCGCAGTAGCTGCAAACGGCGAGATTCTCAACAATGCAGGGAAAAAAATAGGCCACGTCGATTTAAAGGGAACCGTTTATAATAGGCTGGATAAAATAATCGGAAAGGTGAATCCTGGCGGAGATATGTTTAATGTTTTCGGGAAAAAGATTGGAAAGATCGATGAAACGGGTGATGTGTTCAGTCTGCTTGGGAAAAAAGTAGGGAGCGTAGAGGTCAATGACACGCTTATTCTGAGCGGCGGTGGTGCCCTGATATTTTTTCTCCAGCCGGAATAGCCTGCTTCCACCTGAAACGAAGAAACCCGTATCCACTATGCTGGGAAGGATTTTATAGCCCTTTTATGAAGCTTCCGGGATTTTTTTAATCATTAAGAATAATTCCTTTTCAAGGATTCCATTATATTAAAGAATTTCGCGATAGTTCTTGAGAGGGTTGAAGAGTAAAGTGAAAAATATAGATCACATATTTCAGGTTCTTTTCTCTTGACAAAGAAGGGGACATTGGATAAAAAATCAGCAATTAATTATTGATAGTCTCGTAAAAAGCCCTTTTACTCGCTCATGATGCCCATTTTGGGATTCATGAAATGCTTCGCTAAATTCCAAAAACTCAGCCTAAAGGCCTCAAACAGTTTAGAAATTTTAACGCTCAGCATTTTATGAATATATTTCCAAAAGTGGACAAAATCGCTCATAAAAGACTTTTTACGAGTTTGTCAATTATTGATAAAAAGAGAACAGAAGAGGATCGTATGGAGGCTGATTCGAAAAAACCTGGCGGGCTTAAAATAAATGGGTGGATATTCTTCTTAGTAGGTTTAATTGCAGCCCTTATTGTTGGATGGATTGTGTTTCCTCTTGTTCTTTATTCTGAAAAAAGCCAGCAATTGAGCTTTTCTCATGCCAGCCATGGACCAGAATCGGATGCTGGAATGGAGTGCGAAGAATGCCATTTCTTTTATGAAGACGGAACCTTTTCTGGAATCCCTGGAATTAAAAAGTGTATGGAATGTCATGAAGATCCGGAGTCCCCACTAGGTGAAAGCAAAGAGGAGAAGAAGCTTTTTACTTATTATGTTGAACCAGAAAAAGAAATCCCCTGGCTCGTTTATTCACGTCAACCAGATTGCGTATATTTCCCCCACATTGCACATGTAAAAATGGCTCATATTGAATGCAAGGTCTGCCATGGCGATTTTGCTACAAGAAAAACCTTGCCCCTATACAAGGTTAACAGGCTCACCGGTTACAGCATGGATATTTGGGGAAGAAATATAGCTGGATACAAGAAAAACACATGGGATAGGATGAAGATGGATGATTGTGCTGACTGCCATACACAAAAAGGAAAGGAAAACAACAACGCCTGTTTTGTATGTCATAAATAAGGATAGACAAAATGGAATTTAGTCGAAGGAATTTTATTAAGTTTGCCGCAGGAGGATTAGGGGGAACCTTATTATCCCCGCTGCCATGGAAACTTATAGATGATATTGCCATATGGACTCAGAACTGGTCATGGGTGCCAGTGCCTGAGAGAGGAAAATTTACCTACATAAACACTGTCTGCACGCTCTGTCCTGGTGCATGTGGCATTCAGGTCAGAAAGGTTGGCAGCAGGGCAGTGAAAATTGAAGGGAGGAGTGATTACCCAGTAAATCAAGGAGCGGTATGTCCTCTTGGCATGGCAGGTCTCCAGGTTCTCTACAATGAAGGGATTCGGTGGAAGTCACCAATGAAAAGGGTGGGGCAACGGGGATTGCAGGAATGGAAAGAGATTTCCTGGGATGAGGCTATTAATATAGTGGCTGCCAGGATAAAGGGATTGAGGGATGAGGAAAGCCCGGAAAAGTTGGCTGCTTTTGATGGAAATCAGTCTCGGTCTACCATGGCCCTGCTCATTGAAAGATTGCTCAATTCTATTGGAAGCCCAAACTACCTTCATATACCACGAGAAGAAGATACCCACACAATGGTTAATTTCCTCATGCAGGGAATCAATAGTCCTTTAGCATTTGATCTGGAAAATGCTGATTTTATTTTGAGTTTTGGTTGTGGCCTTTTAGATGGCTGGGGTTCTCCTGGGAGAATGCTGAGTTTATGGAGAAAATGGGCTTCCAATGAAAAAAAACATAAAACGCATATAGCACAGGTTGAGCCGCGAGCCTCAAATACTGCAACAAAGGCTGACATTTGGCTTGCCCCATTTCCAGGAACAGAGGCGGCCCTCGCACTTGGAATGGCTCATGTCATTATTAAGGAAAAGCTCTATAGCAAAGAATTCATAAAAAATCATAGCTTTGGTTTTTATGATTGGTTTGATGAAAAGGGAGTGGAACATAAAGGATTTTCAAGTATTGTTTTGGGGAAATACTCTCCTCAGATTGTAGAAAATATCACAGGAATAAAAAGAAGCATCATTATTGAGGTAGCCAGAAAATTTTCATCAGCTCACGCCCCTATCGCCCTTGCTGGAAGAGGCAAAGGCACATTTCCTGGCAGTTTGTATGAGTTTATGTCTATACATGCACTTAATGCATTGAAAGGAAGAATAAATAACAAAGGAGGGACTGTCATAACAGATGATGTTCCGTTGGCACCGTGGGCAGGTGTGGAATACGATTCAGTGGCCAACAAGGGCCTTACAAAAGAAAGGCTCGATCGTGCGGGAACTTTACAATACCCGTTTACCAGAAGCCTTGTACATAAGTTTACAGAGGTAATAAATGGGAATCATAGTTCTCCTGTTGATACACTTCTGCTTTACTCTGCAAACCCTGTGCAAACTATGCCAGACAACCAGAGTTTTATCGAGGCACTGGCAAAAATACCCTTTATTGTGAGTTTTTCTCCATTTATGGATGAAACCTCTATGATGGCTGATCTGATTCTACCTGATCATAGTCACCTTGAAAAGATGGTTGATATTGTCAGACCAACTGGGATTCCATATCCTTGTTATGCCCTTTCTCAGCCAGTGGTAAAACCATTGTATCGCACGAAACACAGTGGAGATGTCATCATATCCCTTGCAAAGAAAATAGGTGGACCGGTTGCTCGTTCCTTTCAGTGGGCTAATTTTGAAGAGGCCTTAAAGGAGAGAGTCAGCGGGCTTTATGATGCAGGAAAAAATAAGGTTTCGTGGGAGGATGTTACAAAAAATGGATACTGGTATATTCCAAGGCATTCCTTGAGCAAAGAATCAGATATATTTAAGACGCCGAGTAAAAAATTTGAATTTTTCTCCACTGAGATAGAACTGGCCCTTAAAGCTTATTCAAGGGGGAAATCGTTTGATGATGCGGTATTAGATTTGGGCATAAGCACTACGGGAGATGAGGTATGTATGCCTCACTATGAAGAAATAAAATCACGTGGAGATAAAAATGAATATCCCTTGCTTCTTTTACCCGTTGAATTTATAAACCTTGCAACCGGATGGATAGGAAATCCACCATTCCTCAATAAAACACTCTTTGATCATCAGATTAAAAGAGGTGATCTCTTTGTGGAGATTAATCCAAAAACAGCGTCTCGCTATGATTTAACAGAAGGCTCAAAGGCGATGTTACAATCTCCTAAGGGCGAGTTATCGGTGAGAATTCATCTTTTTGATGGGGCTATGCCTGGCGTTATCTTTATCCCTTTTGGTCTTGGACATACCGCATATGATAAGTATCTTAAGGGAAAGGGTGTCAACCCAAATGAGATAATTGACCCAATTGAGGATCCTTTAAGTGGACAACCTGTGTGGTGGAATACGAGGATTAAGGTAATCAAGGCATAACATTCCCTAAGCAAAGAAAAGGCTATGAAAAAGGAAGAGAATAGTAAAGGCAATAGATACGGGATGGTTATTGATTTAGATAAATGTATTGGCTGTGG
>JGI10211J14876_10000427_pt1 | contig 18113 bp, 14 predicted proteins | sample Etolagsediment_FD_14876 | JGI IMG/M metagenome (IMG submission 14876)
GGGTTGGGGCTGGCGAGCCGGCTGGTGGCCGAGACTATGGGGAAACTCGATGTGGGGATTATCGAGGCGATGGCAGTGATGGGCAGGGTCAATCCGTTCTTTGAAAAGGCGGGGATGAGACGTTACGAGGCAAGGCCGGCAGCGAGAAGTGTTCGGCTCATCGAGGCATTAGGGATGGTGGGCATAGACGAAAGCAAGTTTATCGACCCATCGGCTGTGCAGGTCAAACTCGACAGACTGGCCAAGTTGGAGGCTGAGTTCATAGAGCAGCAGATCGGCAGCTTTTTGCAGGCGTACGGCAAACGAAGCCAAATGCGAGCGGGTATAGAGCGGACAAGATATGTCCTGAGTAAGCTGACTGCCCGGCCGGTTTACTACATCTGGTTTAATCCCGATGGTGAATGGTAATTGGTAATTGGTTATTGGTAACTGGTGAACGGGAAGTAAAGGCGAGCGTTACTCCGGATATTTCGTTACAAACACATATACGACGTAGTATAGAAAACACAGAAGAAATACGGGTTGCAACCATAATAGAACGAGGAGCAAGACTGAAGTGGTGGATTGGGCCACATTATGCTGGACGGAGACGTTTTCGATGGTTGATTGGAATTTGGGAAGCTCCACAATGATGTCGTGGGCCAAATTGCCCGCCGACAAAACGGTCACCAGGATGGCCGCCCATGCTCTTCTCATCCAAAGCAGCAAGGCGGAACCAAGCCACACTGCAGTTATACCGATCTCAAGAGGTTCTCTGTAAATGGGGATTAGATATATTACCCAGTAGATGAAGGCAAGAATTGCTATGGCTCTGGCACTGAAAATGTAAGGCAAATACATAAGCTGAGACTCCACTTTACAGCTAACGTTACCAAGGTGATATTGAATTTAGCACAGGACGTGAGAAAGTCAAGAGATGAAAAATGGAAATATTTCAGAGGTCGAGACGAATACCGAGTCGGGTGCCAGATGACGGGCCCGAAAGAGGTGGGAGAGCAGAGAGAGTAGGAGTGTAATGGAACAGACAAAAAAGATTGAATCGATTGGGATTGATAGGCTTGTCGCACATCCGGCCAATCCGAATCGGATGAGTGGCGCAGCTTTCAAGAAGCTGGTCGGACATATCGAGCGGACGGGCAATTATGAGCCTGTCATCGTTCGGCCACATCCAAAAAGGGCGGATTGTTTTGAGATAATCAACGGGTATCACCGGGTCGAGGCACTGAAACAATCAGGACGCGAAACATGCGACTGCGTTGTGTGGCAGGTCGATGATACCGAGGCCCTGCTGCTGCTTGCGACGCTGAATCGGCTCTGCGGCAGTGACAAGCTGAATAAGAAATCAGAGCTTATAAAATCCTTAAGCAAAAGATTCAGCACGAAAGAGCTTGTGGGCAAACTTGCCGAGAGCAGAAAGAGTATCGAACGGCTGAAGGAGCTGAGCAGGCCGGTGCCACTGCTGAACTTGCGACAATCCGCTAAGCACCGTAAGGTGTCCCTGGCGGGAGGACGCCTTACGGCGAAGGTCTTTCTGAATCCGCTGATGTTTTTCTTAAGCGATGAGCAGAAGAAAATAGTTGACGAAGCCCTTGCAAAGGCGGCCGGACCTAATCAACCGGGCACAGGCGCTCAGAAGAGAGCCGGCGCAATTGTAAAAATTGCGGAGACATTTTTAGGAATCAATGCCGAGGAGAAAAGAGCTTATGAAGGGTAAGAAGCAGCAACATTTGAGCAAACGACAATTAGCGGTAATCGAAGACCTGTTCGGGGGCAGCATGGAAGAGCTGCAGGTATTGGAAAAGCATAATGTAGGTACCCGGCTGTATCGCAAGTGGTTAGCTGATGAGCTGTTTGCGGATGAATTAAGGTTCCGCATAGAATCAGCCAAAAGGACCGGCGAGCTGATTATCGCCAGATACACTCCGATGGCGGCGGCGAAACTGGTGGCGCTAACCGAGAGTGATAAGGCAGAGACCGTTCGCAAGGCTTGCATAGACATAATGTCGGGAGGTTTGGTGAAAAAACGGACAACGCAGATGAAGGAGGCCGGTGGCGGCGAAGAGGCCTGTGAGCTTGCACCTGGGCTTGCAGGAAAACTATTAGAGGTTTTAGCAGAACATACCGAACAGCGTAGCGCGGGCGCGTAGAATAACGTAAACACGTTGATTGTTCCACGCGGAAGGGTATGGTATAATTTGGCCGGTAAGCTGAGAAGGATGGGCAAGTATGCTGATTTAATGGAAGGAATAAGTCATGAACGAAGAGGAAAAAACCGAGCAAACGGAGCAAACCGAACAAAGCGAACAAGCTGAGCAAGTCGAACAGCAGGCCAAGCAAGCACAGGAAGGTCAAAAGCCGAAGATGAGCAAGCTTGCGGTATTGTCGATTTTGTGTGTAGTTCTGGCATTTGTTTTTGGCTGGATGCTTCTTTTCCTGACTGAAGGAACCCTGCCGACCTGGGTCGAGGGAAATTTCCTGCCGGGCGGAATAGTTGCTTTAGTTATTGCACTGGTCTCAGGTGTTGTAGCACTAATAAGGATCAAACTAAGCGCCGGACGGCTGGCGGGCAGACGCCTGGCATGGCTGGGGCTGATAATTCCGGTGGTTGTCGGCGTGGCTTTTGTGCGGTCCAAGGGGCCCGAAGAAGAAGCGCAAATTATGCCGGAGAGGGAATGTCAGAACAATCTTCGTCGTCTTGCGGCGACGTTTTCTATGTACCAGCAGAACAACGATGGGCAGTTTCCAGCGGTCGAGAAATGGTGCGATGAGCTGCTCAAGACGGCTCCTGGTGATGAAAGTATGTTTAAGTGCCCGGCGACGAAAGAGGGGCGGTGTAACTATGCACTGAATGTATATGCGGCAGAGTTGGAAGGCGATATATCTGAGGATATGGTGTTTCTTTTTGAGTCAAAGCCCGGGTGGAACCAGATTGGCGGGCCGGAGCTTGCGGTAGCGGGGCATCAGGATAGAAGCAGTAGAAAAATTTGCCATATCATCCTCGGCAACGGCAGGGGCGTGGCTGTAGATATAAGCGAGATCAACGACCTGAACTGGGAAGGTGGCGAAGACAGTGAAGAGACAGAGGAGGAAGAAGAGGAGGAGGGGGAGGAAAACATCTAACATCCAACATCGAATGTCGAATGATGAAGTGAACAGAGATTCTGAACGGAGCGTGAATTTACAACACACAGGTGAAAAGATAAGCATATCGAGGACGAATGTTTACAAGCTCCGCAGCGAAAAGCAGATCAAGGCGTGGCGGCGGGCCGCGGCCTGAGAGGCGAAAGTGCGGTGGATTGGATTTTCTCTTTTTTGTATTGAATTCGGTTTTCATTTTAAGGTTCCTTTTAGGGTTATGATTGCGTTGGCTAAAAACCTGAGTACAAAAAAAAGACCGAGACCGATTTTAGTCGGCCGGCGGTCCTCGGCTTTGGCTGGTCCCTCTATTCAATTTTGGTTTTTCAAGAGTCTTCATTTTTATATCCCCATTACTAATTATCATTATATCAGAACGTTGGGTAAATGTCAATATCATGTTAAGGGATTATGAAAGAATGTTGTTTTTTCTTGAAAATGGGTAATAAAGGGCTGTAGATATGGTTGTTATAGGGCATTTAGGCAAAATTTTTGGCAAGGGCCTTAATTATTTTAGGGCAGAAAATGGTGTTCGAAGCAAGATACAGCCATGTCATTCTGAACGGAGCGTATGCGGAGTGAAGAATCTCATGAATACGAGAACCTGAGATTCTCCCTAAGGGATAAATTCGCTGCGCTCAGAATGACGGGGGCAAAGTAACATACTAACGGGGGAAGGTAAAACATTCATGAAAGGAGTGGGAGTATGAATCAGACGGGGCAGGCCTTAGCATCTTCGGATGTTGTCAAGGCGGCGAGTGTTTATGATGCGCTTCGGCGGACTCGGCCGAGGAGGAGGCGGGATTTGCGAAATTATGTGAAGGTGTTTTTGGGTATTGATGTGCCGGATAAGAGAATCTGCGGTGAGCACGACACGCCGATGGACTATCTGTGGCACGCTTACAGCACCGAAAGGGATCTGACCCCTTTTTCTTCGGCGACAAACGGTGACTGCGTCGTCTGGGCGAATCGGGGAGGTGGGAAGACGGAGCTGGCTGCGATAGCGACGCTCCTGGACTGCGTGTTCAAGCGGAATTGTCAGGTGCGGATTTTAGCCGGCTCCGGCGAGCAGGCCGGGCGAATGTATGAATACCTGACCGAGTTTCTTAGTAGGGGTTTCGAGGCATTTTTGGCGGGACCTGTGCGAAAGGAAAAATGCAGCTTTATCAACGGCTCATCGGTCGAGGTGCTGACGCAATCGGCGAAGAGCGTTCGGGGCAGGCACATTCATAAGCTGCGCTGCGATGAGGTTGAGTTATTTGATGAGCGTGTTTTCGCAGCGGCCAAGTTTATCACGCACAGCACAGGCGGAGTGATCGCGGCGATGGAAACGATAAGCACGATGCACCGGCCGTACGGGCTGATGCAAAAGCTAATTAACGAGGCGGGCGAGAACCGGACGCCGATTTTCAAGTGGTGCATGTGGGAGGTGATTGAAAGGTGCAGGGGCAGAAGCTGCTCGCGGTGTGCGCTTTGGGGTGATTGCGCCGGTAAGGCAAAAGGAGCAAACGGGTATCTTAAAATCGACGACTGCATAACGCAGATGCGGCGGGCCAGCAGAACCTGCTTCGAAGCGGAGATGTTGTGCAAAAGGCCTTCGCTTGAGAACGTGGTTTTTGCCCAGTTCGACCCAGCCGTGCATGTCGGGGTAGTCGATTACGATGCGAATCTACCGTTGTATCGGGCGATTGATTTCGGGTTTGTAAATCCTTTTGTGTGTCTGTGGCTACAGGTCGATTCTGATGGTCTTGTGCGGGTGATCGATGAGTACGTTCGCAGCAGGGCGGCAATTGACGTGCACGCAGACGAAATTAAGGGGCGGACGCCATGCAGTGAGGAGGCGGTGGCGGCAACATTCTGCGACCCTGCGGGATCAAGCAGGAATGATGTTACGGGCACGAGTGCGACCAAGGAGTTAGGCTCAATGGGGATACGCACCCGATATCGGCGAAGCAATATTTTAAGCGGTATTGAGCTTATTCGCAGGGCGCTGCGGGCGGGGGACGGGGCGATCAGGCTGGTTATAAGCCCGGGGTGCGTTCGGCTGATTGAGGCGATGCAGTGCTACCATTACCCTGATAAGACGGGTGATAAGGCGGAGGTGCCGTTGAAGGATGGTGTCTATGACCACCCGATCGATGCCTTGCGATATTTCTTTGCCGGATATACGACTGCCAAAACCACAACAAGAAGATACTGAAAATGGCTAAAAATGGCCATAAATTAATGATTTGGCGGAAAATAACCGAAGAAAAACAAGGAAATTTCGATTTTTCAGAAAAAATTTGACCAAACTGGGCCTATATTTGGTATAATATTTCTGGACACCAGAAAGGAGGTGACACAAATGGATATTGCTAAGAGATTAAGGATTGCTCGGAATGCTGTCGGATATACCCTAAAAAAAGCAGAAAAAGAAAGCGGAATCGGGTATACTTCAATCAGTGATTTTGAAAATGAAAACAGAGAACCAAGTTTTTCTCAACTGAGCAGGTTGGCAGAAGTCTACAAGAAAAGCATCGATTTTTTTCTAACAGACACTGTACCTACTGAAGCTGTGCCGCTCTGGCGGAACGAGCCATCGACCGAGGAGGAAAGAAAAGAAACTGAGGCAAGATTTCGCCAGCTCTGCGAGCAGTATCATCGCCTTGAGGTATGTACGGGACAAGTCAGAAAAGCAAACCTACCCAAGCCGGATACCATCGAGCGGGAAAGCTTTGATTATGCTCAGGCCGGTAAACTGGCTGAAAAAGTGCAAAGAGAGTTGCTACCGGGTGACGTTCCAAGTAGTTCACTAAAGCAGATATTGGAGGAACGGTTTTACGTTAAAATATTCCACCTTAAATTCCCCGGCAGCAAAGGTAGCGCTATCTGTATCTTTGATGAGAGCTTTGGTGGGCCAGCTATTCTATTGAATAAGGACAGCAAGTTATGGCGGCGTAACTTTGACCTAGCTCATGAGCTATTTCATCTTTTGACATGGGATATTTTCAGGGTTGGTAATGGAGAAGAAACTAAACCAGGTGAGCATGAGGAAAAACTAGCCAATGCTTTTGCCAGCCGACTGTTGCTTCCTACAGACTCCGTCAAAGATAAAGTTGATTCAGCCCGCGACAGCGCGGGTAAGATAACCCTTGAAGCGTTGGATGAAATAGCGAGAGAGTTCGGTGTATCATTGGATGCTTTGCTCTGGAGGATGCTTTACCTTTATAACATGCCAAGCGAGAAAATCGCCAAGTACATTGACATGGCTAAGAGACTTAAAGCAATACGCCCACCGAGGAAGTCTGATGAGCCTGACGAATTATCGGAACGCTACTGTAGTTTAGCGATAAGAGCTCTCAGGGAGGGTAAACTGTCACTGATGCAGTTTAAAAAGTACATGAACATCAGCTATAGGGAAGCTGAGGAGTACCTCACGGAAGATGACGAATTCAGGAAAGAAGAAATATCAATTCCTGCTGCTTGATGCCGGGCCAATAATCAAGCTCTTTGAGTTAGGTATCTGGAACACTTTCATACAGCGGTGCGATGTTACGGTATCAAAGATCGTCGCAAACCAAGCAAAGTATGCAAGCCAAGAACTACAGGATATCCGTATAGATCTGGAACCTTACCAAGACAAAGGATTAATTCAAATTTTAGACACTGGATCTTCAGTAGCTAAGGCCTTACTGGACAAGCTTCCTAAATCGTATGCAGATATTGTACACGATGGGGAAAAAGAAACTTTAGCTTTCTTAATAAACTCGCCTGAAGACTGGAAAGTATGTGCGGCAGACAAGGCTGTTTTCAGAATTCTTGGTTACCTCGGAAGGTCTGAACAAGGGCTTTCTCTGGAGGAGATTCTCGATGCCATTGGGCTCCAGCCTGGTGTGAACTGGAACAACGTGGGTCCGAAAAACCGGAAGTGGTGGAGGTATTCTAAGAAGTTTCGTGAAGCAAACACGGAACTTGGCAAAAGAGATTTCATTCAGCGTTAGATATCTCACACCTCGCAAGACCTCAAAGTTTTATCAGGCGGATTCAGTGCACGATGAGCGCATAAGAAATGCCCACGCATGGCGACGTGGGCATAACCCTAAGATTTAACAAAGAAGAAGGGGCCGGTAAGGAGCAGGCCGGCCCCCTTACAAAAGGAGCAGAAAGTCAAGTTTTTTGGAAGAATCAAAATATCATCGAGAAAAAGAGCAAAAAACGCTTCCCTGCGCAACCATAATCCCGGTCCATCACCATTGTCCAAATGCCAGCCGGCAACCGCTGTCGGGCAGCGACGGCAGCGTTTCATAGCAGCCGACTTCAAGACCATGCAGGGCCAGCAGAAACAACCCGTTTACGGCCGGCTCAGAAAAATCAAATCTCAAATCCTCCTCTTCACAGCCGCCGACGGCCGTCTCAATAGCCCAGCCACTTTCGGCGGTATTATCCAAAATTTCTACAAGGCTTATCCATCCGATCTCGATATCACTTGGCGGCGGGGCGTCGAAACAGGCAACCTCCAACGAAGCACCTATCTTAAACAAGTCGGCGGCCACCAGCGATGGATTATAGTCCTCGGCGCACACGTCAAACCCACTGTATGTCTGCAGGCGTGGCGAAATGGACGCAACGGTTTTTGCCATGGCAGGCGGCGCGAGCACCACCGCCACCGATAATGTAAGTATGGCGATTCCTGTCCTTGTCATAACGACCCTTTCTGTACCTGTGGATAGAGAGCTTTTGCTGCGGGTGTTTGAAGCACCATTGTCATCAGCGCAGCACCTGCCAACACAGTATCAGTTAAAGAAGCAGCAACACAACAAAAGCAAACACAAACGGCGGCAATACGAGCATTGACTTGTCAATGTTCATCATCCTCTCCTTAAATTCAACCTGAATACGTTATGCCGTTTACCTTTGGGGTAAACCTGCACGGTCTACACACCTCTGACAACACGTATAACAACCTTACGTTTGAAAGTTCAATCTGATAAGCGTACTGCCCAGCCCCCATTCTGAACTGATACTGACATTATACCACAAAGGGCGATTCAGTTCAACAAAACAGCCGCAAAGCGGCTCTCGGTGGGTATTAACCTTTTTTCTGTGGAGGAGGGGGCGTTGTTATCGGGCTGGGGCGAAATTTTTTTGCCTGTCGGATACGGATGTTTTGCGGACAATTTCATGGCCTGGCCAAGTGCTCATCGGGCAAATTCGTCGGACTGGCCGAGTGAAAATTTATCCGCAATTGGGTATTGACCGGCAGTAATCCCTGGTTATAATCGGCCTGAATTAAGAATCGCTGTCAGCGGCGAAAGCAATCTTGGCACTGCACGTGCCGAACGCACGGAGGAAAGGAAAATGGCCAGAACAGTAGATGTTCAGATAGGCCAGGTCAAGGTGGACAGGGGGCAGGTGGTATTGAAGTCGAGCGCTATAGGCTCATGCGTCGCTGTTGTCGCCTATGATGCTGCAAAGAAAGCCGGAGCGATGGCGCACATCATGCTGCCCGGCCAAGCCCCTGCCGGCAAGAAGGGGGCCGAAAAGACAAAGTATGCCGCCAATGCTATTGACGCGATAGTGAGCAAGATGGCCCGATTAGGCTCTACAGGCGCCGACATCAAAGTGGCCGTGTTGGGCGGGGCAAATGTGCTCGAAAGGCAAGACGATACCATTTGCGAAAGCAACATCAAATCAACGATAGAGCACCTCAAGAAGAAACATCTCGAGATAGTAGGCGAGGCGACCGGCGGGACGGGCAGGAGAAATGTTTGGCTTGACATAGATGAAGGTACAATATATTATACCGAAGGTGACGGCGGCAAAAAGCAGTTGTGGCCGGGGCAGTAAGAAGGAATATTGTCATGGCGGACAAGGCCCGGAAAAAGGCACAGGACAAGGCCGGGGGTAATTCGGAAAGGCGGGATACCACCCAGCTCAGGCGGGTTGCGGACCGGATTTTGCATAAAAATCTGCGCCTGAACGAGATTTTGTTGGACAGCCTGCCCCATCCTGCAATGCTCATCCGAAAAGACAGAACCATCTTGGCCGCCAATCGGATCGCCAGGCAACTTGGGGCAAAGGTCGGCGAGTATTGCTGGCAAAGCTTCGGACAGAGCGAATTCATTCCCGAGAAGGATAAACAATACATCAACGACCACAAACAGGTTCCGCCGGGCGGCACTTGTTGTGTTTTTTGCCAAGCAGATGAAGCGTTAGACAAGCAGTTCCGCACCGGAAATGCTGAAGTTAAGGCCTGGGACAAGATATGGGATATGCACTGGATTCCTCTGGATGAGGAAACATACCTTCACTACGGCATAGACGTGACGCACATCAGCCGGGAGGACGAGAAAGTGCGAATGAGCGAGCTGAAATACCGCAGCCTTGCCCAGAATATTCCCGGCCTGGTTTACAGGATACTTACCAAGCAGAACAACAGGATGCTGTTCTTCAATACAATGCTTGAGGCGATGACAGGGTTTACGGAGAGAGAACTGGAGAAGAGCAAAGTCTGCTCGGTCGAACCTCATATCTTAGACGAGGACCGCGACAAGATTAAAGAGGCCGTAAGACATGGGTGCGATGAGAAAGAGCCTTTTGAAGTAGAGTATCGTTTCAGACACAAAAACGGCGATATTAAATGGTTTAAGGAGATTGGCAGGCCGATTTTCGGCCCGGGTGATGAGCTGCTTTTTATCGACGGCATTATCACCGACATCACCGAGCGCAAGGAGACCGAGGAGGCGCTGGAAGAATCAGAAGAGAAGTTCCGAAACCTTGCTGATCACTCACCTAATATGATTTTCATCAACCAGAAAGGCCGCGTAGTGTACGCAAACGATAAGTGTGAGGAGCTGATGGGATATACAAAAGAGGAGTTCTATGCCCCTGATTTCGACTTCAGGAGTTTAATCGCTCCGGAATTTCGGGACTTGGTAGAAGCGAATTTCGATGCCCACTTGCACGGCGAAGAAATTGCACCTTTCGAATACGAACTGGTCAATAAAAAAGATGAGAGAATATACGCAATACTGACAACCAAACTCATCAAGTACGAAGGTCAGGATGCAATTCTCGGAACAGTGACGAATATAACCGCGCGCAAGCAGGCCGAGGAGCAGCTGCGGTCAAGTGAGGAGAAGTACCGCGTACTTTTTGAAGGCCATGCTGAGCCGGTTACTATACTCGACAGAGATGGTATTGTTCTTATGGTCAATGCCACTGGGGCCCAGAATATAGGTCTGACACAAGAAGAGTCCGTCGGAAAATCAATATTTGAAGTACTGCCCGGCATGGACGATTCTCTCCATGAGGTATATCAACAAGTAATAGACACCGGGATTTCGGTGACTCGGGAAGACTTTTTGGAACTTCCGTCGGGCCGCCGATGGTTCTGGTCGGTTCATCAACCGGTCAGTGACATAAACGGCACGAGATACGGTGTTCAAATTATATCGTATGACATCACGGAGCGCAAGCAGGCGGAGGAGGCGCTGCAAGATAGGGGGGAGAAGTGGCGTTCCTTGGCCGAGACTGCACCTGTTGTCATCATGAATGTGAGTCGTGATGGTACGATTAAGTTCATTAATCGTGTTCTGGAACGACACACTTTAGAACAAGTGATAGGGACACACGTTTATGACCACGTGCCGCAGGATCAGCATGACATAATGAGAAAATCCCTCGAACGAGTCTTTGAGACAGGCAAACCGGACAGCTTTGAAATCTTAGGGGACGGCCCGGAAGGTCCGGCAACGACATGGTACGAAAATCATATCGGGCCGATCCTTGATCAGAGCGGAAAAGTTGCAAATGTTACAATGGTTGCGATAAATATCACGGAGCGCAAGCGAATCGAGAAGGCGCTTAAGTCAGAGAGAGATTTCACGGAAACAGCACTGAATGCACAAGAAGACACCTTTTTCGTTTTTGAACCATCAACCGGCAAAGCGTATCGATGGAATAAGGCCTTTAGCGAGATTTCCGGATATAATGACGATGAGATTCGGTCTATGAAGGCCCCCGATAGTTATTATAGCCAAGACGATTTGAAAAAAGCGGCGGCTGCAATTGAGAAAATACTAAAGGGGGAAACGGTTGTCATTGAGATGTCACTGATCACCAAGGATGGAAAATCGATCCCAACGGAATACGCCGGTTCTGTCATCAAGGACGATGAAGGCAATCCCAAATATATCATAGCGCTCGGACGTGACATCACGGAGCGCAACCGGGCGGAGGATGCGCTGGCGCGGCGCGCGGAATTCGAGCGGCTGATCAGCAAGCTGTCTTCGGACTTCGTGGGGTTGGGCATGGACGAGATGGACGCGGACATCGACCGCGCCCTAGCGTCCATCAGCACCTTCACCGAGGCCGACCGTGCCTATGTGTTCCTGTTCAAGGACGATGGTGCGCGCATGGATAACACGCACGAGTGGTGCGCCGAGAACATCGAGCCGCAGATTGAAAACCTCAAGGACATCCCACTTGACGAGGAACTGCCGTGGTTCGCCGAGCGCATCAGGAAGCGCGAACTCTTTCACGTGCCCGACGTGGTGGCCCTGCCGCCCGAAGCCCGGCTCGAGCGCGAGCACTTCAATGCCCAGGACATCCAGTCGCTTATCGTCGTGCCCATGGCGCTGGGCGACCGGCTCATCGGCTTCCTTGGTTTCGACGCAGTGCGCCAGCACCGAACGTGGTCGGACGACGCCCAAGTCCTGCTGCGCCTCGTCGGCGAGGTCTTCGCCAACGCAATCGAGAGAAGGCGGGCCGAGGAGGAGCTGAGAGATAGGGAGGAGAAGTGGCGTTCCTTGGCCGAGACTGCACCTGTTGTCATCATGAATGTGAGTCGTGATGGTACGATTCAGTTCATTAATCGTGTTCTGGAACAACATACTTTAGAACAAGTGACAAGGTCACGCGTTTATGACTACATACCACAAGATCAGCATGACAGAGTGAGACAATTCCTCGAGCGAGCCTTTGAAACAGGCAAACCGGACAGCTTAGAAATTTTAGCAGTAGGCCCGGAAGGGCCGGCCACGGCATGGTACGAAAATCATATCGGGCCGATTCTCGATCAGAGCGGAAAAGTTGCAAATGTTACAATGGTTGCAATAGATGTCACGGAGCGCAAGCAGGCCGAGAAGGAATTGCGCGACGAAAGTGCTTTTCGCGAAGCTGTCATAGAACGTGCTGCTGAGGGCATTTGCGTATGCCACGCAATCGAGGAGCATCCGCATATAGAATTCACCGTGTGGAATGAGCGCATGGAAGAGATTACCGGCTACACAATGGACGAGATAAACCGGCTCGGCTGGTATCAGACGATGTACCCCGATCCTCAGCTACAGCAAGAGGCCATCGAGCAAATGGAACGTATGCGCCAAGGCGATGACCTTGTCGCAGAGGAGTGGGAGATTACCAGAAAGGACGGGCTCAAAAGGCTGCTGGCTATCTCCACCTCGGTTATCGTCACTGAAGGCAATAAGAGCCACGTCCTGGCGTTAATGCATGACATCACGGAAGAGAAAAAGGCGCAGAAGGAACGCGAAGATTTCATCAAGAGTCTAACTGACCAGGACAAGTAGCTCCCGAGTGCTCATGCGGTTTTTTCAGCGTCTTTGAGCAGTTTATATTCGACGCTGTCAACGAGTGCCTCCCAGCTTGCGTCGATGATGTTCTCCGACACCCCGACCGTGCCCCAGAGGGAATCGGCGTCGCGGGATTCGATTATGACGCGCACACGAGCGGCGGTGCCGGCGCGGGCATTGACGACGCGAACCTTATAGTCAATCAGGTGCATATCCTTGATGTTCGGATAAAACCGCTCAAGCGATTTACGAAGGGCGTTGTCGAGTGCATTAACGGGGCCGTCGCCTTCAGCCACGATGTGCTCGCTGGCACCGCCGACCTTCAGCTTGACGGTTGCCTCGGTAACGATTTTGCCGGCGGTATCCCGCTCGACGTTGACGTGGTACTTCTGCAAATCAAAGCTGGGCTTGTATGTGCCCATGACCTTTTTGACGAGTATATCGAAACTGGCCTCGGCGGCCTCGAACTGATAGCCCTCGTTTTCCAGGTCCTGCACCTTTCTGAGAATCTTGCGTGCGAAGGCCTTGTCCCCGGCAAGTTTTTTGTTTTCGAGCTTGGCCAAAACGCTCGACGAACCGCTAAGCTCGCTCATCAACAGTCGGCGTTTGTTGCCCACCAGCTCCGGGTCGATGTGTTCGTAGGTACGCTTATTCTTGCGTAGAGCGTCTATGTGCATGCCGCCCTTGTGGGCGAAGGCGCTTTGGCCAACATAGGGCATGTTCATTACCGGAGCCAGATTAGCTATCTCGAAGACATACCTCGAAAGCTCGGCAAGCGATTTTAGCCTGTCGCGGTTTGCCACGTCGAAGCCCATTTTGAATACGAGGCTTGGTATTATTGTGCACAGGTTGGCGTTTCCGGCCCGCTCGCCCAGTCCGTTGATTGTGCCCTGCACGTGCCGGGCGCCGGCGGAAACCGCGATAAGTGAACCGGCTGCGGCGCAATCGCAGTCGTTGTGGGTGTGGATGCCGATGCAGGCGCCGATAAATTCGGTGCAGACCTTTTTCGTTATATCGTAAACCTCATTGGGCAAAGTCCCGCCATTGGTCTCGCAAAGCACTAATACATCGGCACCAGCCTCGGCAACGGCGCCGAGGACCTTCATCGCGTATTCGGGATTTTCCTTGTAGCCGTCAAAGAAATGCTCAGCGTCGAAGATAACCTCTCTGCCCTTACCCTTTATAAACTCAACCGACTCAGAACAAATGGTCAAATTCTCATCGAGGCTGCACCGAAGCACATTGGTTACATGCATATCCCAGATCTTGCCGACGAGCGTTATCACCGGCGTTCCGCAATCGAGCAGCGCACGGATGCCGAGGTCATCGCCGACCTTCATATCGGTGCGCCTGGTACTGCCGAACGCGGCAACTTTGGCGTTTTTAAGCTCCATCCCACGAACCTGCTCGAAGAACTCGGCTTCCTTGGGATTGCTCAGAGGGAAGCCACCCTCGATATAATCCAGGCCGAACTCATCGAGACGTTTTACGATGAGCAGCTTATCCGCCAAGGAGAAACTTATCCCTTCGGCCTGCATGCCGTCGCGCAATGTCGTATCGTAAATCTTTACTGTTTCCATGGTTACATCCACATTTGCTATTGTTACCCAGCCATTGTATTTATAATGCGGCCAAATGTAAAGCACAAAACTCACACGATGCGGCTCTGCGATATTAGTCGTTAAAATTGGTTGAAATGTGAGGCGGTGGTGCTATAATCATAGAAAATTGGTGCTAAGGGAGGCTCTATGCCCAACATATTGCTGGAAGAAATCGAATACAAAATCGATGAGACGAGCTTCGGCACGTGGCGGCGGTATGGCTATATCGACGGCACCAGCTACCACGAGTTCAGGTCCCGCTCGAGGATACTTGGACTGCCGTTAGTGCACTACACTTACGGCAGGAATCCCGAGATCGGCAGGCGCAAGTGTGCCAAGGGTATTATTGCCGTCGGGCGATTTGCCTGCGGCGTCATCGCCATCGGCCATGCATCTTTCGGCCTGGTAGCTATCGGCCAATTGGCTATCGGTATCATATTCGGCCTGGGTCAGCTGGCGACGGGCATATGGGCTATCGGACAAATCGCTATCGGATTCGTATTAGGCCTGGGCCAGTTCGCCACAGGCTATATTGCAATCGGCCAGTTCGCTTTCGGCAAATATGTGCTTGGCCAGTTGGGAGGTGGAGAATTCGTCTGGAGTATGAAGCGGGCCGATGTGCAGGCAATTGAATTCTTCAAAAACCTGCCCGTCATCAAAGACTTCCTACCGTAACATAGGAAGCGCTGTCAGTCATTCTGGACGGAATGCAATGGAGTGAAGAATCTCATGTGTGCGAAGGATTGAGCTCCTTCGTTTCACCCAAGATGACGTGGTTGCGGGTCAGAGTGGTTGATTTCGAGGAAGAGAATGTTTATAATACGCTTGTTATGAAAATATGGAGAAGGTATGCTGACAGACAATATCTTGGATTTGATTGGAAATACGCCCTTGATTCAGCTCAAGGGTGAAAATGTCTTTGCAAAGGCTGAATTCCTCAATCCCGGCGGAAGCATCAAAGACCGTGTCGCACTGGCTATGCTGGAAGGTGCGGAGCGTGACGGCCGGCTCAAGCCCGACTCGATAATCGTAGAGCCGACCAGCGGCAATACCGGTATCGGCGTGGCCCTGGTCGGCAGACTCAAGGGATACAAGGTACGAATTGTCATGCCGGAGAGTATGAGCGTCGAGCGCAAAAAGCTGATAGCGGCGCTCGGTGCGGAACTCGTACTTACCCCGGGAGAAGATGGCATCAGCGGCGCCGTCAAGCACGTAGAGGAAATGGTCGCGGCGGATAGACGTATCTTCGTCCCGCAGCAATTCGAAAACCCCGACAACCCGCGTGTCCATTATGAAGAAACGGCCCACGAACTATGGCGGCAGATGACCGGCGATATTGCCTGTTTTGTCGCAGGCGTCGGCAGCGGCGGCACGCTGCAGGGAGTGGGCAAATTTCTTAAGGAACACAAAAGCGATGTGAAGATAGTGGCGGTTGAGCCGAAAGATGTCTCGGCACTTCTCGGCCATGAGCCGGGGCTTCATCAGATACAGGGTATTGGCGATGGCTTCATACCTACTGTGCTTGATGTGTCGCTGGTTGATGACATCATCGAGGTCACCGATGAAGAAGCCATTGAAACAACCAGGCAATTGGGCACGGACTACGGCCTGTTGGTTGGTATCTCTTCGGGCGCTAATGTCTGGGCCGCCCGCCGGTTGGCCGCCCGCATAAAGGGTAATATCGCCACTGTTCTTCCCGACCGTGCAGAGCGCTATTTCAGCACCGCTTTGCTATGACAATCAGAAACCAATTGATCATTTATCCTCGATCATGGCTTTTGTCTTTTGGGCGTCGATGAATTTTTCAATGGCCTTTTGCCGGGCCTGCTCTCTCAGCTCTCGCACGATGACTTGGCGTACATCCTCGAGCGAGCACGGCATGGCAGGCTTTTTATCGGTAACCCGGGCAATGTGGCAGCCGAACTCGGTCTCAAAGACATCACTTATTTGGCCCAGCTCCATGGCAAAGACGACATCCTCAAACTCAGCGACCATTTTGCCCCGGCTGAAGTATCCAAGGTCGCCGCCATTGTCGGGGCAGTCTGAGTGTTTACCGGCTAACTGGTCAAAATCCGTCCCATCGCGAAGCTCCTTAAGGATTTGCTGCATTTGGTTCTTTGTATCGTCGGGATTAACGCTCGGCTTATGATATTTGACGATGTGTGAGGCTCTTACCATCTCACCAATTGTAAACCTAGCCGTGTGCTTCTCGTAGTATTTGCGAATATCCTTTTGGGAAGGGACCTTTACGCTGCCGGTTATCCTACTGATAAGTTTTTCCAGGGACATACGCTCGACGATTTCTTTTTTAACCTGTTCTTCATCATCGCTTTTGCTGCCGTTTTGTTTTGCAAGCTGCTCGTACGCTTTGTCAACGGCTTCGGGAGGAATGTCCTTTTGGTCCTTGCTCGCTGCCTGGCGCAGCAAAACCGCTTCAATCAAATTCTCGCGCGACCATTCATACAACTGCTTTTGGCGCTCAGCCTCGGGTTTATCAGCGAAAACTCGCTCATAATCAGGCCGAAGCTTCTCTACTTCCGCCTGGATATCCTTCGCATCAATCTTTTCCCCGTTAACATACAGCGTCATTATTTTCTTCCTTTTGCTTTTATACTTTTCTGTGGTTCAACCAGAGCCGGCCGGCCAGTTGCCCCGGTTCAAACCCCACAAGTAGTTTCAAAACTCACTGTTCTATGGATGAGCCGGCAAAGTCCTTGGAAATAAACATATAATCTCCTGAACCTATTTCATAAACGGCTGCTTTATCTTCCATTCGGATAAATTTTACGTCTTTGGATTGCGCGGCCGGCTTGCCGCTTTCCGTAACATTTTCGACAGATATTGTCGGCACATAGACTGTTGCAGTGGTGTTCGCCGGGATAGTAACATTCAGTAATAGTGTGCTGTCGTGGATTCTCCATTTGGTGGCGATTTTCCCGTTGATGGAATTGTAGTTTGTCTTTGCCCAGTGGAGCCTGCCCCCAGGCTGTGGACGTATGACAATCTTCTTAAAACCCGGACCATCGGTGTCGATTCCGCCGATTGTTCTAAACATCCACTCTCCAACGGCTCCAAAGGAATAATGCGCAAAGGAGTTCATGCCGGGATCCTGAAACCCTTTTTCAGGCGTCCAGCCGTCCCATCTTTCCCAGATGCTCGTTGCGCCATGCCTGATGGAAAAACCCCAGGAAGGAAATGTGTCATTGTGTAAGAGCCGATACGCCACGTCATTCCGGCCGATTTTAGTAAGGACAAGCATAAGGTCCTTTATGCCCACAAAGCCGGTCGAAAGATGCCAGTTACGACTCTTGATGTCATCTATAAGATGCCCGGCGGCAAGGTTTTTCCTGTCGGAGTCAAGAAGGTCAGAGGAAAGAGCCAAAGCATAACAACATTGTGTATTGCCCTTAATCCTGCCGTCGTCACCCACATAGGCCTTGTTGAAAGCCTTTTTTATCTGCTCAAAAAGCTGGGAGTATTTTTGGGTGTCGGCATCTTTTCCCAGGGCTTTGGCAATACGGCTCATCAATTTTGCACTGCGGGCAAAGTAACAGGTATAGATTATGTCTTTGGGTGTGTCGGCTTCGATATTCAGCCAGTCACCATAACAGTGATACTCCTTAGGCGGCAAAAGCTCTTCAGTACTTCTGTCTTTGTAGAAGTCTATGAAGCGCGCCATCCCCTCATAATATTTTTGCAAAATCTGTTTGTCGCCATAAACCTCGTAAATAGTCCACGGACAGATAATGCCGGCGTCCGCCCAAGCCGGTCCCCCGTCATTGCCTCCGGTTTTGACTGGCGC
>JGI10211J14876_10000428_pt1 | contig 18110 bp, 25 predicted proteins | sample Etolagsediment_FD_14876 | JGI IMG/M metagenome (IMG submission 14876)
CCAACAATTACATTTACTCCTCTGTGGAAACGGAGTATGGTTTTTACATGGGATTCAAGATTTTTAATTAGTAGTGATTTTATAGCCATGTTTAATAGTGTCCAACGTGTGATTTAACTGAAATGGTTAGTAGGGCGGTTCATTCATTAATATTTGTTTTTCTTTATATATTTCACAAGCTAACTCCGCTCCTTTTTTCATTTCTGAAGGTGTAATTAAAGAAGTTTCAAAAAAACTGACCAACGTATTTACTATAGCAAAAAAAGTCGGATCGTTATTGTATTTTTCTATGGTCTTATTCATTTATTCCCCTCTTCTAGTTTTACATCTTTATAATTTTATTTTCTCCTTTTGCTGAGGTTATTACCCTTTTTAATTGATCTAAGAGTTTTGGCATATTTGTATTAGTTAAGATCAAAATACAGGAAAATAGTTTACCACTACAATATGGACATTTTGACTCTACTATTTTAGTGATATTATCCTTAAACATATCAATATTAAATATCATTTTTTTTCCACATCTTGGACAGATAGCAGTTGCTGGCCCTGGACGATCTTTATCTACCAATTCTATCTTAGACATTTTCTTCTCCCCTCTCTTTCTATTTAGTCTTAATGAAGATTAGTTTTCTTTTTTTTATTATATTTTTTCCTTCCCATACCCCAAATACTGCATGAGGAAAACCCCCAGGTCCTTTTACTATTTCGCCTGTATAAATTAAAGAACCATCAGGAAGACTCATAACAGGCGTGCCCTTCCTTGTAAATCTATAAAGTTTTTCTTCAGTTACGAGATTCTCACTTGGTATTTCAACAACTTGGCATTGGTCAATGGTTTTTATCATTTATTTATCCTTTATTTGACTTTATTATATAGGATGAAATTATTTTCTATTAGGATTATTTTTGTTATTTAAAAAGTGAAGTTTCTTTCGTGGAAGATTTTACCCAAAGTGTTTTCTTTTTCTTTTTAGGATCTATTGTTATTACATAAGGTTTGCTTGAGCATAAACTTCTCCCTTGAAAATGGTCTTCCCATTTCCTGAATATCTTTTCTTCTGATGATCCTATTATAGCGTCTATAAATGGTATTAACGAATTTATTGGTATTTCTTCATAACTACTCCACAAATAGAGTTTAGTTATATATTTTTCTTCAAACAAATCTCTCATTATTTACTCCTATCAAGAAGAAATTTAATCATCGCCTCCTTATCAATTTTCCACCTTCCTACAAACTTGAATCCAAGATTATATTGTTTTGCCCAAGTAATAATGGTTGGTAGACTTGGGGCTGACTTTGATAGAAATTTGTCCTTGACCATTTTTCTTGCTTCAGAGGTGGTCAAGTAAACTTTTTTTTCTTCCATTGTTTTTTACCTTCTATAAACAGTTTCATAGATTCAGAAGAGCACCATTCCAGAAAGGGATATAAAGGGACTATGATAAGTGTAGAATCAATAGAGACAAAATCAATTTGGATTAAATTGGACATTTTCCAGATTCCAGCATATTGTTCTAAACAACTAAATAATACTTCATCCATCATAATGCAGGGATGTCTTCGGTTTCTCTCAAAGATAAGTATTCCAAATTTTCTGTTACTCTCCCTCTTGATTTTCTCATTTTTCTTCCACCACTTCAACAAAACAGGTTCTTTTTGTCTTCCATCAATTAGTAGAAGAACACCTATATCTTTATCATATCCTTTTTTGAACTCAGTAAGGATAAAGCGTTCAAATGGCTTCCCAGATTCATGAATGGCCATCATATCCCCATATGATCCAGCGGTTTTCATTCCTTTCTTTTTTCTTTCAGTTGCCCGACCACCTGATTGGGATGTTCTCCAGAAAATATCATTTCTTCCATTATCAGACTCAGACCACCAAAGACTTAAAATCTTACACATTTTTCTTTCAAATTCGCCGCCTTTTCCTTTTCCTTGTCCTTTTGCCATGTTTAGTTTCCTTTTAGTTCAATTCAACGCAATCCAACACCATGAATATCCACACACAACTCCGATAAAAAACCATACAGAATATAAAAAATAATTACCCATTCCGCCTCCTTTTCTTTGCACTTTTACTATAATGTATACCCTTATATACCTTTCTAAAAGATCTCCTTGTATACTCGGTCTCCGGCCGGTTAAAATTGATTTTTACAAAAGGTTTTTACCCATGAATCCAACTCTTTTTTCTTTAGAAAACTTTCAAATCCAAAATCCATAAAAACGTCAATAAATTTTTCTTTACCAAAGGAATCTTCTTTAAAATTTATTCTTATTGGTTTTACTCCTCTGTAAGGTATATCAATTAGTTTAACGTTTCGTTTAATCAGATCTTTACTTTCCTCAATCCTTGATAATATCTTACCTTTTGGTAATGTTCCTTTGACATACTGGATCGCTTTCTTTTCTCCTACTCCCTCGATTCCAATTATATTGTCCCCTGAATCCCCCATCATAGATTTAACTTCAAACCATATGCTGGGGGAGATGTCGTATAATTTGGTAAAAGTCTTTTTTGTAATGATTTTCTTTGTTCTTTGGTTATAGATATCACAAACATTAAGTAGCTGATATAGATCTTTATCAGTACTAACAATATAGAAGGGACCTTTATACTCCTTTCTTTTTTCCAATACAATGTAGGCTATTAGATCATCTGCTTCATAACCGTTCTGCCAGAATATATTACCAAATCCAAGACCAGGAAGGACTTTTAATCTCAGTTCATCAAATTGTTTAAAAGCCAAAGCATAATCTATCTTCTCTTGCTCAGTTAGATCTTTTCTACGATTTTGCTTATATTCGGGATAAATAATTTTTCGGTAATTCTTTTTCGTATCCCAGGTAAAGATAAATTTATTGGTTTCAAATTTCTTTGCTAAGAAAAGAACCCTTTGAAGAAAGCCGAAGATGACGCCTGTTTTTTTCTCCTCAAAAGATAGCTCTCCAAAAGTGTGGAAACTTGAATAAGCTATATTATTACAATCAATAATTAAAGTAGTCAAATCAATACCCCTCAATATATAAACAAATTTTCTTCGAAGGTTTCATATATCTTTTTCCAGGTTTTCTTTCTTGGTCGCATTTTACAAGCCTCCATAATTGCCTCATGAAGATTTTTTGCTTCTTTTTGCTTTAGAATAATAATCGCATCTCGATTTTTTTCATCTGTAAATATTCTCATATGAATTTTGGTTTCCTCCCTAATTTTAAGGATTCTTCAATATCATTCCAAACAGTTTCAGCTATTTGTTTAAGATCATCTTCCAAAGAATTATCTTCAATATATTTAACCAAGGCTTTTTCTTTTAAGAAAACACCTAATTCTTTAGCATCAATTGCAGTTGTAGATTTACCATCAACTGTTCTTGTTCGGGTCTTCCAATGCTCCTTTCCATATTTGGAATTCAAAAAATTAATTATAGAACCGATATCATCGACCCCATAATCATAGAAAAGAGGAGTTATGATATTTCTCCTTTTTCCTGAGAATTTATTCTTTACAACTTTTATCTTAGAGGCAATTCCTATTTCTCTTTCTGTTTTATAAAAACGTTGTATGATAGTTAACCACACTCGATGAGATGGGAAGAATTTAATAGCATTCCCCCCAGTGACTATCTTGGGATTAAACATAGCATCTGGGCCGAAGTTATCCTTCGTCTGAGAGACAATAACCCAAAGGGAGTTAGTTTGTTTTATTTTACCGACATTTAGTCGACAAAATTTATGAAGCATTTTAGCTTTCCCATCTCCATAAGAACCCTCTTCCTTCTGGTCTCTTTTCCTTTTACCAATATTAACCTTTTCCTTTGCCTCCTCATATTTAGATCTTAAAACATCCCAACTATCTGTGATGTAGATAAAAGGTTTTCCATCTTTTTTCAATGCCTTTTTACAAGCTTCATGAATCTCATCACCAGTCTCCTCAGCATATACAGAGTTTTTAAGGATCAGACGATCGGTAAATTTTACATCTTTTTTATTAAATAAGTATTCAAGATCAAATTCATTGGTTTGTTCTGCATCGTCATAATAAAGATCATAATTATCAAACCTTTTGTCGTAACAAATTGTTGCTAGCATTGTTAGAGCAAGGAAAGATTTTCCTGCTGAGGAGTCCCCTATAAGATTGACAATTCTTCCGGGTCTATAAGCACCTTTACAGCTATCAGAACAAGCCAGGTCCAACATTGTAGATCCAGATGGTATTAACAATACTGGACCTGGCTTTTGAGAAGAAGGGCTTTTTTTATATTTCTTTTTTATCCCTTCTATATGTTTTTCTGTAGAGGTTCGAGATAACTTTCTTTTTTTATTAGAATGGGATGTCATCTAGTTCCTCAGCTTTTTCTGCACAGGCTGTCCAAACATCTTCGGGACAGTCATCGCAATCATCTGTTTCATCCAAATCTTTTCCAAACACATGACCAAAGGGACATTTTCCGGGATCTTTTTCTTTTTTGGATTCTTTTTCCTCCTCTTCAAGTTTTTCTTTATGGTCAAGAATTGCTTTGATAATATCCTCTTCATCCATTTTGGGCTTGACGGAGATTTTCAGATTATTTTTTCTTATATACTTCTTCAATTCAATTCTACTCATTTTTCCCAATTCCTCCTCAAGAGTAAGATCACCTTCCTCTTCTTCTTTTTCTTTCTTAGGGGGTTTGGGCTTTTCTTTTTCCTTGGTTGGACTGGTTCTAACCTTTTCTTCTTTTTCCTCCTTCTCATCTTCGGGTTCTTCTCCATGTAACCAGGCCAATTGTTCCTCATAAGTAGGGATGCGAATACATTTGTCGAGGGTATGAGCAGATTTCAATAGTTTTTTATCCAGAGCATAGTCCCTATCTTCTAAGCAATGAGCCACAAACTCGAACTTGTTTTTTCGTTTGAACGAAATAGTTTTACCTGTCTCATCTGAGGCTGGGTAATAAATAAAAGGATCAATCTGGGTACTTCCGGGTCTGGGGGGTCTGTTTGCTAACTCTAACAGATGGGACTCGATGGTAAAGTGGGAAGCATTGAAGATCTGAACCCCTTTCTTCTGCTCTTCTTTTGAATCGAGAACATGTACATTGTAAATAGCTCTCGGATTTCTTTGAACCTGCAGTGCTTTGATCTCATCTTCGTCCTCTTCATCAGCGATCATTTTCTTAACATGTTCACAAATAGCACATTTTTTACCATAGGTTTTTGCTAAACATATAACATCTCTTTCGTTTGGGCCAACTCCTCTATGAACATAGGGTTGGAAGCAGTAGGTTTCTTCGCCCTCTTCCACATCAGGATCATATGGTCCGGCGATGTAGGGAATAATATCAAACCAATGTTCCTCTCCTTCTTTCGGAGCCCAGAACTCTGCATCAAGCCCCCCTCTGAATATAGAAGTTCGTTCAAAATCACCTGCTCCTTTTTTCTGACCTTTTTTCATTCTTTCTAACAGTTTTTCTTTTGCTGATTGTTTTGCCATGTTGTTAATCTCCTTTCTTCTCTTCTATTATTTTGATTAATCATCTTCGACCCATAGAGGGTCGACTTTCTTTATCGCCCAAACAACTGAGTTTATGGTCATCTGATCTGATTCCGAATCGTTCGAAAGCCGCAGGCGTTTAAGAGCTCGCTTACAAACCCTCAGTAGCTCATTCTGTTTAGCCATCATCTCCCTTTTTTGATCATATAATTCCTCCAATGCAGTTCGGCAAAATCCTAGCCTACTAATCAACTCAATTTTACTTAACTCTTCCAAATCACCCATCACGACTCCTTCATTTCTATTGAGGCCAACCGGGATTCGAACCCGGACAAGGGGACGCCGTCTCTCTCGTCCAACCCATTCAATCTACAATGTAGATGCGTTTTGTGTCTACCAATAATAAAATTTACATCTCTCAATCTTATTAATTCCACCATTGACCTCAATTACTAAGTACTATTTCTCCCACCCAATCTCTTCCTTAGTTTTTTCTGGACTTTCTTTTGACCCTGTTCGATATAAGTTTTTGGAATTTTTGGATCTGAATAATATTCTCCTAACCAAAGACTGATCTCTCCTTCGATGGCAGCTTTCCTATGGATCATAGCCATTACTGCTGTATCAAACAATCCAAGAGACTCTATTACTTTAGAGAGTTCTAAGGTCTTCTGATTTATCTTCTCGTTCATCTCTTTCTGTATTTGGATATACTCCGGATGAAGAGTAACAAAGGAATTAACCATTGCCTCAGTTATTTTTTTCTCACAAGATTCTTGGAAATTATCAAGGATCTCTTCATAATCAGGATATTTCTTTTTCTGATCCTTGTAAAATACAGCGTAAGTGTGGTTGGTCCTGAATAAAATATCTATCTCAGCTCTTTTTTCTTCGATGACTCTCTTACACTCTCCTTTGAGAACTTTTAACTCTTCCCTGATAAGAAACTCCTCCTTTACAGCCTTTGATTTTCTTCCACCCCATTTGGAATATAATGAAGCTTGTTTTTGATACTCCATATGTAAGTTATAGATATCAATTTTTGAATCTCTATCTAACTCTGTTCCCATTTGATATTACCTCCTTCAATAAAATCGTTTGATTCTTGGGCTTGTTTTTTCACTATATTGACATATGCCTCTTGACATTTTGGACATACAATCCTCCAAACACTGAAGATGCTCATATATCTATGTTTAGAATGTCTCGTAATAATTTCTCTGATGTTGAGATTTCCAATATTTTTAACACTAATAAATTTCTTCCCATGACATCTTTCACATTCTATTATAATATCAATATTCATACCCCCTCCTTACATATTGCAGATTGCATAACAAGCAGCTACCAAACCAGCTTTTTTGGTATACATAAATGATCCTTTGAATTCTTCGATTATAAGAAAAGCTCGATTACTCTGTTTATTGATAAGGACAGCCGCCATGTATCCAAGTATTGCGTATCGAACATCTTCTGGTTCCTCGTCTAATCCTTTTATAATACCCGAAACTTTCTTCCATTTATCACCATTGAGTAATGCTCTACATAGTTCAATAACTTCCTTCTTAGCAATAGAGAAATCATTTATAGCTGATAGCAACTTACCTTCATCCCTTATATCAATAACGGAATCCAAAACTTTCAAAGCTTCCCTTGGACAACCATCAGCAGCATAGGCGATTTCTCGGACTCCTTTCTTTGGAAATCTTTTGTTTTTTTCTTCTGCCAATACATAGATGATGAGTTTTGTTATCTCAGACACTCTTAGTTTTCTGACTTGATAAGTAGTACATCTGTTCGTAACAGTAGGTAACAGTTTATTAGGATCGGTTGTACACAGAATAAAATAAGTGTTTCTTGGAGGCTCTTCCAGAATCTCTAACATAGCATTTTGAAACTCAGAAGTAGCTTTGTGGACTTCATTTAATATATAAACATTACAATCCCCACTAAAGGGTTGGTATTGAGCATTTCTTATTATACTCCTTGCTGCATCTATACCCCTGGTATCTGATATATTCAATTCTTTTATATACTTATCTTTTGCTCCAAGATGTTTTCCTATAATCCTTGCTAAAGTGGTTTTCCCACAGCCGGCTGGCCCCTGGAGCAGAAAAGTGGTTATACCTTTTTCTTTGGATAATGCTGTTTGTAAAGATTCGATCAAAGATTTATTACCAATTATTTGGCTGAAATCAGTTGGTCTATATTTTCTGTGTAAAGGAAGGTTTTTCATCTAATCTCCTTATCATTTCGGGTAATAGAATATACCAGAAAGTTGAATCATATGTTGTAGCCGGATAGTCTTTGTCAAAATGTTTTCTTGGTTCTCTCATCTGGGTCATAAAATATTTAACAGATGCTATTAGATTTTTCGTTTCTATATTTCTATATTCAATCAACCGTTTCTCATAATATTCGTCCCATTCAGCTAATTGTTTTTGCTGCTCTGGTGATAGAAGTTTTCTAAAGTTAAATTTTTCCATTATTTATTCTTTCTTAATTATATTATATATTATAAATCTTAGTTTTATTAGAGTTATTTTTTTCCATACCAATTTCCATCTATTTCGGTGAATTCTGATTCTACATCAAGAGGAACAATTATCCAATCCCAATGCTCTCTAATTTTGTTGCACATTATATCCTGGGTTACTTCTAATACTTCCTCTTCCTCGTCAGGATAAATATCCTCAATAACTTCATCATGAATCTGACCCACAGCTTTTGTTTTTGTTTTCTTAAAATACTTATCTAATTGGATGTATGACCATAACAAACAATGGAAAGCTGGACCTTGTATAGGAGTATTTAAGATCATATTATTAGATAGGTATCCTTGTCGTTTGAAACCAGTTATTAATTCAACATAACCTTTTTTCTGATATTCTATTATAACTTTTTCTTTCCATTCTCGATAGTAGTGATACTTATCCCAGAATTTACCTTCCACATTCTTTACATGGTTTTCAAAATCTTTATATGTTGTTATTCCTTTACTTTCCAAATGTTCTACCACAGAAATTTTATCATTGGTTTCTAACCCAAAACAGGTTTCGGCTAAACTTTCAGCACATGCCTTATACCAACTCCCATAAAACTCAGGAAACACAAACTGATTCTTTGCATAAAATCTAATCTCTTTATTGACTTGCTTATCATTAAGAAGAAATAATTCCATTGCTTCATCTCGATGCATATCGGATGTAGAATCTTTAATATAAGCGATTAGGACTGGATCTTTGGTTATGCAGGCTGCGATCTTAACTTCAATACCCCCATAATCATGAAAACCCAATTTATTTCCTGGAGATGGTTTTATCCCTCTACGAACCATCTTTTTAGCCAGTTCATCTCTTCTGGGTATTTGCTGAAAATCAGAAGATGATCTATAAGTACGAGGTATATGTAAGTCGAAAAATGGATGTAGTTTACCATTTACAATTTCTCTGATAAATTTTACTATATAAGTATTTTTTATTTTAAATAATTTCCTCCTCTTTATTATCCGGTTTGTGAAAGGAGTATCAATTTTGATTAATGTCTCATGATCAACAGCAGCTACTTTAGCTTTGGCTGTTAGTTTGGTTGGTTTTAATTTCATTATATCAAACAATAAAGTTCTCAAATCTTTGGTGGAAATGTCTCTATCTATTTTTAATGGTTCACCTGTTTTCTTTTCAAATAGTTTCGCCTCTTTTCCTTTTAAGATTTTGCTTTCTATTTTTTGGATATCCTCGGTTAATATTTTTTCTTGTTCAATAAAATACTTTTTGTCAGCACAGATCCCAAGATGTTGAGAATTACTAAGCGCAATCAACCCATTTTTAAAGAAAGTAGAGGCTTTTCGTCTCTCATCCTTCTGTTTAGAAAAAAATTTTTGTTGATCATAATATAATTTTTCACCTATTCGAGAATCCAAAGCATTGTATCTTAACAATTGATCTAAAGGCATTTCATCTAAGCTATTGAATGGAGTACCTGGTTTGGTTTTAAGATATTTTTTGAATTCTTTATCATATCCTTCTATTCCATAATTGATATATGCCTGGAATTTTAGCTCGGTAAAATTTGGTCTATCATCTATTATATGGGCATCATTCATAGTACAAGTTGCCCATCCAACTGTATTAACTCCGAATATTTCCTTGCCCCACATATCCTCGAATTTTAAATTATGAGCTACTTTTTTAATTTTTGGATTTTTTAATATTCTAATCCATAGAGATTTTATTAGGCGTTTTGCTCCTTTACTCCATGTGAGGTATTTACTGTCTTGTGGGTAATCATAAGGAAAAGCCGTTCCATTGACTGATATAGCCCAAACTTTATGTCGATCCACCCAGAATTTGGGTAGGTATGGTTTAAGTGCAGATGTTTCATAATCAAATTCAATTAGAGGTTTTTCTTTGATTATTTTTTTTAGAAAATCAATAATATCTTGAGCATCATATAAACAGGTTATCTGAGATTCAAAATCTATAAATTCAGGAGGTTTTCTTTTTAATTTCTTTACAGCCCATTCTAAATCCCTATCATATGTAGATTCTAAATTTTTATCACGTTCATTTCTTAATAAATATGATGGGTGGTATAAAGGAATAACCCAAACACCTATTTTCTTATCTGGTATACAAAGCTTCCGCCATCTTGTTATACCCAAGTTGGAGAATCGGTCCATATAAAAAGATTCAATAGCAGATCCTCCTAACAACCAAATGAATTCTGGTTTTAATTCTTCTATAGTTTTAGTAAGGTTTTCTCTGCAACATTTTAATTGTTTTTTAGTTGGTTTTTTATTGCCTTTTGGATGGCAAATAAGTGCATTTGTTTTCCAACAGTCTTGGTCCAAACTAATGTCATGAGCTTTTAATTTTCTTCTCAGTAATTTACCAGCTTTGCCAATAAACTGTGTAGGTTCATCATATCCTAATTCTTCCCAGTTTTCATCTTCGTCTCTTCCGGGGGATTCTCCAATAATAAGGATTTTCTTTTCACCTCCCCCTGTATACCTCATCTTTGGAGATTTACACTTTTTGTATAAACCACAGATTTCACAAGGATCTTTAGGAGCTTGAGGAGATGATCTTCGCACGGAAGATTTTTCTCTTATGATAATTGCCTTTTGTAAAATATTTTTCTTAGTGTAAAAACCTATTTGTTTCATTATTTTTATAATTCCGTCTCTTGCATTAGCCCAACTAAAAGTTTGTATGAATCAGATGAAAATAAGATTCGGTCAGTTCCTACTGCTACCTTTGTTGATTCATTTAAAGCTCTTTTGAAGAATTCTGGGTTAATATGGAAAGATGTTTTCTTTTTTACTTTAGTTTTGTTATAAAATTCTTTTATTATATTTCCGGATACATTTGAGCTTTCTAACATAATGGAGTTATCTTCCAAAGTTACCTTTATTTTTCTATCTACATCTTGTTCTCTTAAAGTAAAAGTGGAAGCAACTTCCACAGCATTTGATAGTTTTTCAGGAGTTGGGAAACTCACTACTATATCAAATACAAAGTAATCTGTATAATCTGGATATTCATTATAGGAAAGTCTTGAACAAAAAATTCTATCGTCTGATGTTTTGAAACAAACCCAAGAATCTATAATACAATAACTAATTACGTTATCTATAAAAGATAATTCCTTTGCGGATTCTTTAGGGAGTAAAAAAGGTTGGTCAATTTTTTCATCCATAGTATATTCTGATATCTGAGCATCGTCACAAGAAGTTATTTTGTCTTTTAAAATTTCTAAGAAACAAATATCAGAAAGAGTAGCATTATCTGAAGCAGTTGGATAACAGAGTCGAATAGCTTCTATAAAATTTTTCGGTAATGGATACCATAGGTTCTTATCTCCTATATTCACAGGGATTTCTTCCAATAAATCATCAATTTTTATTGTATTAAATGTAGCTTTTATTTTATCTTTAAAAGCTCGAAGGGTAAGTTTTGTTTTATCTTTGGACACTATCAAATGGGTTTCTGGATCGGTAATTCTGACTAATGTTTTATAGAATTCATCAGAAGCTACCCCGATATGGAGGTTAGATAAAAAGAATGGGGAGATTATACATATTCTATCGTTATATGAATATATATGTTGATTATGAAATACAAAACAATTTGATCCTTCAATATCTTCTCCTTTGCCTAATCCGGACTTCAATAATGAAAGAGTGTTAAAAAGTTCTTTGGTCTTTATTATCATGATTCAATTCCTCGTTTATAAAATTTTCTAAAAGTTTAGGATCGGAATCTTTTATATCCCTTAAACGGAAGTAGGATAAAAGAATGTTTTTAGTGTTGGCTTTGTCTCCGATTTCTACAAAAGATCTCTCCATCGATGTAGCTAAGAATATTTTCATTTTCTTTTCCTCATAAAGTAAGTTTGTTCTCTTTTATATTTCCACGGCCACTTAGGCATTGCTGACTCTAAATCTTGGTAATATAGAGCATTTAAAATAGAACGTTGTATGTAATTATTACATAAGCCCTCCTCAACTACAACTTCTTCCACTATAGTATCACCATTTTCATCTATTCTTTCTTTAGTGGTGGATTTGCCAATTTTAAATCCTTTCATATCAAAATAATTTTTTATTTGTTCCTGCTTCTTTTTTGTGTAGGTATTAAAATGTTTTCCCACTTGCTTAATTAATGGAGACCGGATAGAAAGGAACACTCTTAATGCTCGCAATTTTCTTGTCTTTGATTCGTAGTGAACATATTTTCCATCTTTCCAGATGGGGATCAATACACCACCAAACCTTGCAGTCTGAATCCAAGAAGTACTATCTGCAGAAAACCATGGATATCGAGGAAGGAGAACAATAGAAGTAATACCAAAGGCATGAACTTTTACTTTTGGGTACCCTTCAGAATCCACTAGATATCTGGACCAGAGTCTGTCCAAATAATCTCTCTGAACTTGTATAGTTTGTCCAGTACCCGCCACTCCTCCAATAGCTATATAATCAGATTTCTCGATATATTTTTTAAGGAATTCCACAGGTGATCCTACATGAAATACAGGAAGAGGATCTACCCCTTTTGATTTCATATACTCCCAGTTTTTATAACTGGCTTCTGCATTTCCTATTACATCAAGATTAGCATATACGTATAACGATTTTTTGGTTTTCTTTATATAATTTATGTAATTATCAATATTTATTTCTGCGTTCTGAGTCATAGCTGAATATGCCCCAGAATCTAGAAATATGTTTCTTTTTCTCATTTTACTAGCCCCAAAAGTTTTTGTATCTTGTATTGTTTAGGATTTGTCCATGGATAAGGATCTAGTTTTTGATCAAGGTAAGTTTGAGAATCTGTTAAACCCGCTCTTTTAAAAGCATATCTTCTAGTGGTACAACATCCACAAACTCCACAGGGACGGGAAAATCCTTGGTCACATGACCAGGTTTTATCATAAGGAACTTGTAAATATGTTCCAATATGGAGAATTTCGGGTTTCATTACTCTTCCAAGAACCCGTTTTATTTTTACCCCTTTCAATGTTCCATAATCTAACAATTCGTTGTAGAGGTAAATAAATTCCAAATCGTTATCGGAATAGCCAGTAGCTTCTTCTTCCATATTGTTACCATAATAAATCCACTTTATTCCTTTGGCTTCGGCAAAAGCCGCAGCATAAGCTATCATTAACATATTTCTTGCCGGAGTCCAACATAAGGTACTTTCTACTGATAGCATTCCCAAGGGAAGATTGATGGAAGAATCTGTCAGAGGACTGGATCCCCACTTTCCAAGATTTGTTAAATCTACAAATTCTGCGGGGACTTTTAGATCTTTAGATATATTTTCAACAGCCTCTTTTTCCTTGTTATTTGATAACTGCCCATAATCAAAATGAATTAAAGTTAGATCATGTCCATATATCTTTTTACCAATATATGCTGATGTAGTTGAGTCAATACCCCCACTAATTACCACAACTGATTTATTTGGGTCGAGATCAGGTGTTGATGACCAGAATTTTCTTTTAATTTTTTTGGTTTTAGCAATTCCAGAATGATTGAATGTTACTTTATAGTTTTGGGGAAACCGTCTTGGATAATTCTCAGTAAATATGTGATCGGAATCTTGAAATATAAGAAATTCCTTCTCTGAGGCAAAAAGAAAATAATCCTTTGTTTTTACGAACCATAAAGTTTTAAAGTTTTTAGCTATAGTTAATAAATCACTCTTTTTATTGTATACTCCAAAGGCAAAACCCCCAACAAATTCTTCACAGCACTTCCAGCCCAATATAGCCCAAAGATTAATTGCTGTATAGGTATCTACTTCTTTAAATGGTAAGTTATATTTTTCTATTAAGTCTCGATCATTAGATAACGTTCCATTATATACCATAACTAAATTATGTTCTTGTAGTGGAAGTGGTATGTCATCAGCCTCTGGGAGGGGTTGTGCTCTAGAAACCCCTATATATCCCCACCCCCATTCATATCTTCCGTGACCATCTCGTCCTCTTAGTCGAGATGTTTGTTCTAATCGAGGTTTGTACTTATTTATAAAGATCTTTCCCCTGTGGGAGAAAGCTGCCGCTCCGTATATACCACACATAATAATAACCTCTATACAAAAGGATTAACTATATTACCAAGATACACCTGTTCAGCAATATAAGTACAATTCCATACACACCCATTACAGTTTTTCACTTCCTCTCTGATGTTATTAATCATAGAATCTATGTTAAAAAATGGATCGTTAATATTGATTCCAGTTTTACCAATGTAGTCCATACACGCCCATATCTTTCCATCTGCATCAATAGCAGGGTTGGTGCCCGTTTTGCACTTCCAAAGTTTTTTATCATTAGCTCGATCAATAGCAAACTTTAGATATTCTAAAGGGTCAGCGAAGGTTGTTTTAATAGAAGGGTAGTTTTCAATAAGGTAAAGAATAAAATCTTTGGTTTTATTACCCACAACTTCCATCTCTGGGATATTTCCTGAAGGATTTGATAATCCCCTGCTTTCTTGGTTGTAACTCTGCATAACACAGAATACCCATTTACAGTTAAACCCCTCTGCAAAATTGAGAACATCATACATTTCTTCTACAACACAGTCTCTCAAAACAGATACAAGAACAATCTCCCCTTTGTACTTAAGAGTTTGGCGAAGATACAATACAAGATCCTTAGCTGCTTCACTTTTGACTATATCAGAAGAACGTTTTTTGTTTTTAGTGTTATGATAATCCATCGACAAAGAAATGGATGACAATCCTTTATTAACTAGTTTTTTGTAAACTTCTCGTTTTGAAGTACTATTTGTAACCAAAGAATAAACGGCATCAATATCTTCCATGTAATGAATTATATCTTCTATTCCAGGGTATAAAGTAGGTTCACCACCTATGATGTTGTAGAAGGCTGTATGAGGAGTAATAATATCCAAAGCTTTTTTCCATTCTTCGATACGCATCTCTGGAACTTTATTTGAACGGACTCCACAGTAGTGACATGCCAAATTACATCTCCTTGTAATATAAAGCGACATAAATTGAAATAGTTTCATATTTTATCTCCTCCTAATATTTGTGTACATAGTTGTCAAAAGAAGAATACCCTTTCTTTATCAACCAAGCATCATAATGTGTGGTCCAAAAACATCCTGGACATTTACTTTTAATCTCTTTTCGATAAAACCCAGTGAAATCTGAGAAGGCCTTTTCATCTAGATTCCATACTTTCCATTGTCTACTTGTATAGAAATCATCACATGGAAGGACTGTTCCATCTGCGTCTATGGTTATCCAACTTGGAAATTCTTGGTTGGAACAGTTCCATTGAAATTTGGAAACAATATTGGGATTTTCAACCATGTACTGAAGAAGTGGGTTTGATGGGTGGATTTTGAATCCTTGGGATTTATAAGATTGTATCCCTTTACAAAATGCCTTTACCCCATTTGGTTTCATTAAAAGATTTAATGCATCTCCTCTACATTTAGTTCCAGACTGCTTTCGATCAGGATGGATAAAATCGAAACTGAACCATATTTTTTTATCAATTACTTTCTTCAGATTTTGTAGTATATCTTTATAGTTTTGAGAGGTAACTGTAGCAACGATTTCCACATCCCTAATGTTTGGGAGAGAGTTGAACCAATGTACTAAAGGTAAGGCTTTTTCTGTTTTAGTTTTAGAATCATTATCATACGCGACGAAATCATAACTAACTGTTAAAGATCGTAACCCATGATGATATAGTTTTTCAATTTTTTCTTTGCTGTTAGAAACTATACCATCGGTTATTATTGTGGTTAAAATTCCTAAATCTTCTGCTGTTTTTATATATTCGGGAAGTCCTTCGAAGTCGTGCAAAGGAGATGCTCCGTAGATTGCTATGAATCGACAATCTAAATTTTTCAACCGGTGTAAACCTTCTATCATTTTGTAAGTAGGCGCACGAGGAATTGGTTGTTTCATCGCACAAAAAGAACAATTCAAAGGACACTTACGAGTCCATAAGATTTCTGCTTTTGTTAAATTAGCCATTGTCTCATCCTGTCCTGTCGTTCTATAGGATACTTATGCAATCGGTTAAGGTAATAGATTTTAATTTCCTCTTGCAATTCATATCCAGGGTGAATATTATTATTCATCAAAGCTACATACCTTCGAAAACAAGAACCACAATTACCACAATGTCCTTCTTCAGAGCTGAAGCATCCAACCGTTGACAAAAGTCCTTTAACATCATTTATATTCTTTACAAACCATCCCACCATCTCTGTTTTATCCATGTGACAGAATGGGGAAGAAACTTTTACCTCTCTTTCTGCTAAGAAGGTCAACAATTTAGAAGATGAAGAAAAAAACTCGTGAGATCGATCTGGTATAGACATCTCGTCTTTTTGCACGATCATCCATACTTTTGAAGCCCCTTCATTAACTGCTAACATAGAAAGATATAAGTTCCTTAGAGGTATGTTAGCGTCATCTTCTTCGTATTTGCCAATGGTGGACATTTCCATAATTTTAGTTTTTGGGATTGTCTTTATTACGGCCTCAAATTCTTTAAATCTATATCTATGCCCAAGATTTGCAAACAAAGTTTTCGGTTTTCTTAAATAATGCCATGCTATATAACTGTCCATCCCTCCACTATAGAGCAATATCTCTTTCATTACCCCTCCTTTGGTATTTTAACATATAAAGCGGGGTGGGCTTTCCAAGTGGTTTGGTAAACTGGATACCTTTTTTGTATTCAAATCCCTGACTAATACAATAACGTTCTATATCAACATTGTGTATTGACCCATACAATTTTTTAACACTCTTATTTTTGTTTTTAGCCTCTTTTGGAATATAAACTACTTGTGATTCTGGATCAATGTAAAATATAATTCTTTCTGGATCTCCGTTTACTTCTCTTACTACAAACCCCACCCCGGTTCTTTCTTTTGGAAATACATTTTGTCTTGTAAAAACGATACCCGTATCCTTTTTTAACTTCATAGTGCTATGGTTGGGTAGAAGGCCTTCTTCTTTTTTTGTCCATCCTTTTGGAAAAATATCTAATTTTTTGTATTTTACTTTTTTGTTTTGCACTTTAACCTCCTATTTTACCTTCTCACTCTCTATTATTGGTAAAACCATCTAAAGATTCAAAGCTTGAGACTGCCTTATCATCTATATAAATATCCGCTTGGGGTTTACCCATAAATAAGGGGGCTATTGGAAAATTATGTAATCTCAACCATCTCTCTGTGATGATCCTGTCTATCTCTGGTCTCGAGGTGAAGTAAATTATAGAATGGGTTTTGGATAAATGGTTAACTTTTTCTACCACCCCTGAAAGAGGTAGGGCTTCAGAATATTTTGTATGCCCCACCTCTTCACATAAGGTCCCATCAATATCGAAGCAAATAATCATTCATTCATTCCTACTAATTGTAAGGTATTCTCCTCCACTAAGAAAACACCTAATTCTTTAGCATCAATTGCAGTTGTAGATTTACCATCAACTGTTCTTGTTCGGGTCTTCCAATGCTCCTTTTTAAAAATCCAACCTCTTTTTTCTCTATCTTTTATATGAGCAAGGATTTTCTTTTCTGAACAATTGGCATAATCTTTTATTCCTCTTTTTTCCACCTCTTCACTTACTTTCTCACAAAGATTGTCCATAGAGATTTTCTTGAGGAGCAAGGCGTCTACGAAGGATGTCATCATTGTATCTTTCGTTTTCTCGATTTTACTGGTCAGATTTTCAAAAGCATCTCCACTCAGATCTTGAGGGGCTCCCTTCTCTTTCTTCTCTTCCTTTTCTTTCTTCTCTTCCTCAACCGTTTCTTCCTCAACTTCTTCTTCCGGTTTTCCGATAAGCTCTTCGAGGTGCTCTTCCCAAAAGTCAATACAATCTTCGGGGGTCTCATCAATCAGTTCAGCATCATCAAGGGCCAGCATTATCCTTTTGAAATTTTCCTGCATCTCTTCGAGCTTGGTCCCTTTTCCAACGACTGGGATCTTTTCTTCTTCGATTTTTTCCAAAAGGTCTGTTTCTTTGTTTAGCACTTTTACAATTCTCATCAAGTCTTTTCTTTCCATTTTTACTCTCCTTTTAGTTTTTAGTTTTTCATTCATT
>JGI10211J14876_10000429_pt1 | contig 18103 bp, 17 predicted proteins | sample Etolagsediment_FD_14876 | JGI IMG/M metagenome (IMG submission 14876)
CAACCAGCGTGACGCTGCCTGTAGCCGCAACGATGCCGTTGGTATCGTAGTTGTCAATCGTGTAGCTGCTCACGTCCCAGACCGCGCTGGTAATCACCGGAGAGTCATTGACGTAGCCGATCAGAACTGCGTTGGTTTGGCTCAGGGCGTTGGTCACGAAGGGAGGTGCGCCCGAAAACACCGGAGCATACGTCCCGGCGCTGACCAGCACCTCGATAGGGTCCAGCCGATCAACGTCGCTGTAGTCCCACTCGTAGTAACGCCGGACATCACCGCTCCCGTCCTGCAGCGCCTTGATGCTGGGCCGCACGCCCTGGTTGAGGTAGTAGCTGTCAACGGGGATCACGCGGGCCGTGGAGCCACCGCCTGCTGTGGAGCCACCGCCTGCTGTGGCGGCAGTAGTCTGCAACGTGCCATCCGGGAAACGGAAGCCGGTATCTGTTTTGATTTCATCCGGGGAATAGATGCCCACGGTGCCGCTTGTGGCCTCCCCTACCAAACCGGTATTTGCAGCCTTGAACCAGCCTCCCCATGATCCGGCCGCGGTACCATAGACGGCGTAATCTGTGGCAACGCCATAAAGGCCGTAGGACGTGCCCGCGATTCCATACACCCCATAGTTGGCCGTTGCGTTGCCGTACACCCCATAGCTTGCCGCGTAGCCATAAACACCGTACTGACTGACGGCCCGACCATAGACACCGTAATTGCCGGAAGACGAGCCCCGGACAAAGCCATTGTTGGGATTGGTGCCATTGCCAAACATCACCCAATTGGTGGACGTGTTGCCGCGGTTGACTGTTGGCGATATCCCATCTGTCACGTTCACGGTCACATTGCTGCCATCATCGGCAATGCCAACACCGGTGCCGGGGACAAGTGACTTGAATTGCAGGTCAACACCTACCTTGCCGGAAAACAGGTTGGTACCGGTGCCAATGTTGGACGCTGTGTTGGTTTCCCCTCCCCCGCTGGCTGTGGAATTGATGGTCACAGTACTGCCATCATCGGAAATGGTCACACCGGTACCAGGCGCAAGAGACTTAAACTGAAGGTCAACACCCACCTTGCCGGAAAACAGATTGGTGCCGGTGCCAAGGTTGGACGCTGTGTTGATTTCGCCAGCCGCTGCAACCGGCAACTGCTGAATCTCAACCGTGACCGTCCCGGAAGCTGCCCCACCCACAGCGGCATAGTGACCGCCGTCATATTGGGTACTGCCTCCGTCGACCGTGAAAGGACCATGGGCGCCGGCAATCTGCCAGTATGTTGACAGGGCTGACTGTTTGTAGATTTTCCATTGCCCATAGGTGGACATTGCATAGAAGAAGTAAGGCCCGCCGCTGACACCATCACCGGTCCAATACCCGGTTTCCGCGCCGTACACGGTGCCGGTTGGCTGCCAAGTGTAGGTCCCGGCACACGCTGCCCCGTTGGTGGAGGTAGCCACCAGATTGAAACCCATGCCGGAGGTCTGTTTCAGGCTTCGCGCCTGGTCGGCTTCGAAGAGCAAGTGTGAATCCACATAGGCAACAAGCGCATTGCTGACCGCGGTATCCGCGGCACCGTAGGCAGTCACAAGGGCATTGCTCAAACTGGTGTCAGCCGCCGTGTACGCCGTCACCAAAGCATTACTCAAGGAAGTGTCCGCCGCTGTGTACGCCGTCACCAGCGCATTGCTTAAAGCCGTGTCAGCAGAACCATAAGCGGTCACCAAAGCATTACTCAATGCCGTATCCGCGGCCGTGTATGCTGTCACCAGCGCATTGCTTAGAGCGGTGTCAGCGGCCGTGTATGCTGTCACCAGCGCATTGCTTAGAGCGGTGTCCGCGGCCGTGTATGCTGTCACCAGCGCATTGCTTAGAGCGGTGTCCGCGGCCGTGTATGCTGTCACCAGCGCATTGCTTAGAGCGGTGTCAGCAGATCCATAGGCGGTCACTAGTGCATTACTCAAGGAAGTGTCCGCCGCCGTGTACGCCGTCACCAGGGCATTACTGAGGGAGGTATCCGCCGCACCATAGGCAGTCACCAGCGCATTGCTTAGAGCGGTGTCAGCAGATCCATAGGCGGTCACTAGTGCATTACTCAAAGCAACGTCCGCCGCTGTGAACGCGGTTACCAGGGCATTGCTCAAAGCGGTATCCGCCGCACCATAGGCAGTCACAAGGGCATTACTCAACGTGGTGTCCGCGCCCGTGTAGGCTGTAACCAAAGCATTGCTCAAGGCGGTGTCCGCTGCACCGTAGGCAGTCACAAGAGCGTTACTCAAAGAAGTGTCCGCCGTGGTGAACGCGGTCACCAGGGCATTGCTCAATGCGGTATCCGCCGCCGTGAACGCGGTCACCAGGGCATTACTCAAAGCAACGTCCGCTGCGTCTGTGTAGGCCTTGGCTGTATCGCTGGTGAGGATAGACCCGGCGCCGGCATACTGTGATCCGGCAAAGGTGACAAGGCCGGTGCCCACGATGGTTTCAAAAGCTCCCTCCAGGACCACAACGGAATATGTCCAGTTGGTGTAGGCCGTCCCGGTTTCGTCACTGTCCAGGGGGATTTCAAAGCGGTGGGGCACGTTGCTGGTATAGGTCAGGGAGCTGGCAGCGCTGATGTAGTTGGTTGAGTCCGCGGTTTCGCGCGCGTCCCACCGGGCTGTCAAGCCGTCCAGGTCCTTCCAATTGCCGTCAGTCGTGATGCGTACATACAGCAAAGCATGCCCGCCCTGCTGAATGACGATAGGCTGCAACTCCTGATCCTGCTGGTAGTCACCATCAACATCAATCCAGATTGGCGGGGGGGCTGCATAGAGCAAGCCTGAAAGCTGAAATGTGAAAGCTGAAATTAGAAGCAAGGCAAAGCGTTTCATGATGTCTCCTTTATGCTGCGATTTTGTAAGCGGTTTGCAAGTCTACGATTGCGCCGGCAGCCGTTCCGGTCACCTTCCCGGTGATAGACGTGGTGCCGGATGGTATATCAATGCTCACGTTTGCAAGGTTCACGGTGATGGTCCCGCTGTCGTAGAGTTCCACGCCGGCTTGGTCCCAGAACTGCAAGCGGGTCCCGGACGCATGCACACCAAAGTGATAGATGAAAAGACGGAAGCCGCCGCCGTGCATGCTGTAGGGTCCAAGGTCTGTGGCGTCACCTTCCGCCCATCCGTTGGGACCATAGAGCTGCTGAACGTCTGTGCAACGGCCGGACGTGAAGGCAAGCAACTTCTGCTCTTCCCCGCTGTACTGGTAACCGCTGCCCCGATGGCCAATCACCAGCCCGGTGTAGCCGTCAGTCTCGTTGCGGCATCCAATCCCGTTCATTGTCCAACGCCGGGAAAAGCCGGTCCACTTGGAGGTATTGAAGAACTCTTTGAGAAAGCGAAACAGCGGACCAGACCGGGCCCCGATCAATTCACCCTCTCTGAAATTCTTTGGCAGTGCCATTATGCATCCCCCACGCTGATCAACCGGCCGTCTTCAAAGGCAAGTGACTTGATGTCTGTGCCAAACAGGTCTTCTGCAAGCTCCACAGTTTCCGTCTCTCCCTCGGTGCGGATACTGCACCCGCGGCCGTTGGCCGTGAACTTGACCACAAACCCAATCCACGAGCTGGTATTGAAGAAGTTGGACAGCCATGTGGCATCACTGGCAGAGATAGCATGCAGCGGCATGCCTTTCCGGTAATGTCCTTTCAGGTAGCGTGGCATCAGGATTCCTCGGGCTGGTCAATATCCTGGTAGTTCGTTTTGAACTCGGTGTTGACGGTTACGGTGTACATGCTGCCGTCACCGGCTGACCGGGTAGCCGACACACCGGTGGGCTTGAAGAAGTAGACCGGCACATCACTGCCAAGGGCATTGGCACCGGCTGTGATGTTTGGTGAGACTGACAGCGTGGCTGTCCCGGCTGCTGATAGATCCAGCTCATAAATGGTGGCATCATCACTCAGCACATAGAGCTTGTCATTGGCAAAGTCTCCGGCAATCCGCGCCGGGTTGGTATCGGCATTCAGTGCCACGGCATTGCCAAGCCCGGTGGTTGGGATTCGGTAAACCGTTTCCGTGCCCGCCCAGGCGCAGTAGTAGAAATATCCGTCCGCAATTTGCAAACCATAGGCGGCGGCGTAACCGGTGTCAAACACCTGTGTCACGTTGCCGCCGTCCGCCGCGTCACAGCGGTAGATATAGCCATCAGTTGCTGTGTAGTACAGATAGGAGCCGCTTGCAACAATGGCATTGATCCAGTAGAGTCCCGGCACGGGCAGGATCTCAACATCACCGGTGCCGCCTGGAATAGTAATGCGGCGGATGCTTGCGGAGTGTTGATAGTAGAGATAGGACCCGGAAACAGCCATTGCCCTGGGGCTATATGTTTTGGTGATCAGTGTGCCGGGGTTGGTGCCGTCAAGGTCGCAATACTTGATATTGGTGCCATCAGAGTAATAGATCCGATTGCCTGACACATCCAAGGCAAGGCTAAAGGATATGCNGCTGAGGGTTGCAATCGTGGCTTTGTTGGTGCCGTCCTGATCACAATTGTAAATATAGTCAGTTATAGAAACGCGGCCGGTCCAATACAGTTTGTTGTTGGTGTTGTCGCTGTCAATAGCATAGTTGCGCAAGACAGTCCCCGTGGTGACGGTCAGGTCTGTAGCTGTGGCATCGGCAACCGTGGCATCTGCCGTCAGCCGGTAGATGGTGGGGTCTATGCTCTCGCTACCCGGAAGAGTGTCCAGAATCATCAGGTGCCATCCTTCATAGATCGTGGCACCGATCTCCAGGAAATTCTTGACGGCAAAGCTGCTGGCCGATGTCACCGGGGCCCCATCGGTCAGAAGCGCAATGCCGCTTTCTGCGGCCGTATTGATCAGACAAGTTGCCGCGCGATAGGTCATAACCAGAAACCGCATGCAAGCCTGTGTCACGCCGGCCCATTCAAAGTCAGCGCTGAACACTTCCCGCATGTTCTGCTTTGCCGTGTCGGTCGCATCGTCCCGGATGTCCGGGTTGACTTCAAACGACTGCAACGCCGGATCTTCAACCGCCGCTCTCGTGGACCAATCTGCCGGGTCTGCCATGTGTCACCTACCTGCTGAAGCTGATTGCTTCGCGTAAGATTCTGTTGTTTTCCTGCATTTCAGAGACAATGCGGTCTTGTGAACTGATGATGTCAGAGTTGTCTTGTTTCGCGGCTGCCAGGGCACCTTGAGTCTGGGAAAAAGATAGCTCCCCGGCTTCAAGGCGGGCTTTAATATTCTCAGGAAGCATGTCACCGGCCCGGCGATGCGCGGCGGCGGCGGCTTCAATATCAAGAATTTCTTTGGTACGGGTCAGCACATTGTCAGTCAGAGAGATACGGGGGGCCGGGGCACCGGTTGCAAGGGCTCTTTGTACATCCGCCCGGGCCTCTTCAGCCGCCGTCCCCAATGCGCCCCCTACCCGGCCAACGGTTTGGGCACCACGAAAAACAAAGCCAACCGCACTGCCAGCCTTGGCAAGCCCGTTCATTACATCTGTAAGGCCCCGGGCAAACTCCCGGATGTCGCCTTCCTTTTCAAGACGGATCAGCGCGTCTGTTACGTCTTTGATATCGTCCGCGAACTCTTCAAAGGTGGCTTCCCCCAGCGCAAGAATCAGATTGTCTATGGCCTGTTGCCCTTTGGACAGGACCATGGCTTCATCCATTTTGCCGAAAGCTTCCGTGGCATCGCCGGCACTCTGTTGCACTTTCGCCAGGTCACTGGCTGCCATGCTGGCATTCGCACCGGTCAGAGCCAGAATGCCAAGGGTACCTTCCACACGGCCGGTCAGTTCTTTCAGTGCAGACGCGGACCCACCGGCCTTGTCGGACATGGCCTGCATACCCTCCTGCAGTGTCATGGTCTTGGTCCAGCCATCGCCCAAGTGTTCATTCATGGATATCAAGGCCGCGCGAATCTGCGTCATAGCCTGGGCGGTCGGTGTGCCTTGCTTGGTGAGAGTGGCAGCCGCGGCCAACACCTGATCCAGTGCGACGCCGGACGCGGATGCCAACGGGGCAACCTGGGCAAAGGATTGGGCAAGCTCGGACATGGTGGTCTTACCAAGCTTGATGGTAGCAAAGAGCTTATCCGATATCGCCCCGGCATTCTTCACCGGGATGTTAAAGGCATTCATTGCCGTGGTCAGGATGTCGACACTTTCGGCTGTGGAAGCCGCGCCGGCAACCGCCCCTTGTGCGGCTACGCGGAGGAATTCAAAGACATTCTCTTTGGGTACGCCGGCAGACAGTGCATCATACAAACCCTTGTTCAGTTCATCCTTGGCCAGCCCGAATTCAGCGGACAGGGCTTTCACCTGTTGCTTGGCCTTGGGGATGCTGATGTCTGCCAGGGTGGCAATCTGTCCAATCTGCTTGTTGAAAGTCTCGGTCCGCTTCGCAGCGGCAAGCATGGCGCCGCCCACGGCCGCAACACCTATCGCGGCTGTACGGGCATGACGCAACCCGGAAGAAAACGACTCCCCAAACTCGCGACGGAAACGGCCAAAGCGTGTTTCCGCCTTTCGCGTCCGGGCTTCTACAGAGTCAAAGGCCCCCTTGGTCTTGTCAGATCCACGGAGGATGATGTCCAAAAAGCGTGCCACTATTCACACTCCCCTTCCGTGCCTTCCGTGCCTTCCGTGGTTGCATCTGGCAGTTCAGTTGTTCCGGTGTGCCACTTGCGGACCCACTTCTTTGCAGCGTACAAAGCCCCAAGCGCTTTTTCTTTGGGGCCATCGGAATGGCTGCCATTGTCTTGGTTGAGGTTGCGCAAAGACCGGATAAGCTGATCCTGTTTCACGATAGAAACGCACGTTTCCCAATAGTCCGGGGGGGTCCCGGGGTAGGCCTTGGCAAGCGCCGTGTGTATGTTGTCCACATTGACCGGGCCAAGGGGCTTTGCCTTTTCGTCAGGATCCCTCACGCTGCCGGCAATGTCATTAAGCTGCAGAACCTTGTCGTAAACAGCCTCATATTGAGCCACCGGCCAAGCAATCCCCTCGGNCCACTNTTTGACCGTTGCTTGGATGGTGTACCAATCGGAGAGCTCCCGGAGGGACGTGTCCCCGGGACGGCTACGGACACACGCAAACAGGAAGATGAAGGCAGAAAGAACCTTGTCACCCTCAGAACGCTTGTACCAATACCGCCACCAATGATCAGCAAGCGGGGTCAATGGCCAGAAGATAGAGTCCCCGTAGACGATGGGGCTACCGGCCTGCCAGGGGATACCGTTTTCAAGCGGCCGGTCCGCCTTGTCACACAGCAAGGCCAGCCAGACAACCTCTTCCCGAGTCAGCGGAATAGACGCTTGGTCATATTCCGCAAAGACCTTAGCCATGCGCGGGGATAGTTCCGGCGCCGCCTTCAGTTCTTTTGACTCGTGAGACATGCATACCCCTTGAGCCGCTACTGACGAGTTACGCCCTTAACAAAAGCATAATCCATCTTGTTGTAGTTAGACACAAACCCCAGCGCGTTTTCACTCATTTGGTCCCAGCCCGTGGTGGTCAGGGTCGGGGTGCCAAAGTAGTTCATGCCGATCGACTCAGCCCCGCCAAACGTCTTGCCGCGCCGGATCGTCGCGTCTGCGTTCAGGTTCGTGCCAAAGAACGCCTGCAGTGAATACTTGGCGCTGATGCATTCGCTGTCGGCATCGCTGTTGGTCAACAGGTCCGGGATGGAGCCAAGCGATATCGTGACCGTAATCGAAGGCTGGTAGATGTTGCTGTCAGCGCTGAAGCCATCCACGCCATGCAAGGTGATCACGGCAGACTCACCACGTCCCAGCGGGTCAAGGTCAACTTCAATATGGGTGATCAGGTAGGTACCGGGCTTCTGTCCCACATGGCAACCGGCTGCGGCATTGGCTGCAGACAGTGCGGCGGTGAGTGTGGTTTCCGCTCCGTGATAGATAAACTTTGAGAAGACCGTGATTTCAGTTCCATAGGTGGAGGATGCCCGTTCGTCACCATCTGCCTTCGGGGCCGTCACCCGCTGCGGGACTGTGTTTTTCCCGGAGTCCTGGACTTCCCAATTATTGCCCATGCTGAAATAGTCTACTGCGCCTAATGATCCTGCTGCCATTGTCTCAACCTCCGGTTAGGATTTCTGATTTCTGATTTCTGATTTCTGATTTACCTTGCGTGCGGCTGCCATGGCCTTGGAAATGATCACCATGTCAGCGGCATTGATCGTGTGATTCACCCACAGCAAAGCCATAACCTCTGCCGGAAGCTTCGCGGCCTCAGCCTCTTTCATCCGAGTTTCCGTTACCGTCTGCCCATACTTCAGCCATTCAAGTTGCTTGCTCATGATAGCTCCATTTCAGTTTTCAGCTTTCCAAATTCAACTTTACTCCCTACCGTTCATCGGCCGGCAACAGTGCGTCACAGGCAATGTCAAATTCCATGCTCTGGTAGTGGTCCAACTTTTCAGGACGCGGACGGGATAGTGACCGCAAAGCCTGAAACGTGGAACTGTTCAAAGAGAGCGTGGCCGTGGCCAACCAGATTCGAACCTTGCGCGATATCCAATATAGTTCCCCCTGGTCCCGGTCTTTTTGGTAGAGCGTGATAGGTTCAATCTCCACCCCGAACTCATAGCGCCGGCTGTTGTGTTCTTTGGGCATCCCTTCCCCTACCGTCACGCGGACAGCCGGGAACTGTGGTTCATCGCCACTTGGTGACGGCCGGTTAGCAATGCCGTCAGCAACAATGAAGATACCAGAATCATCAAGCGCCGTAGTCAGTCCATCCACACACGCCGCCGCTATTTCAAGCGTATGAATGCCGGATGTCCGGGCCTGTGCCAGTGTGTACTGTTTGCGCTTGCTCATATCAGAACCCCGCTTCCAACGTTAGCTTTCCAATCTCCCGGTCAATCTGCCCCGTCATGGCATTGGCTGCCTTGCGGATCGCTTCATCAACCGCATAGTTGCCATTGATCAGAGCTTCAGTGATGTACCGTAGATGGTTGGAGAGTTGGACATAGGGATGGTCCCCGGACATTTGCTGACGGTAGATCACCCAACGCCGTGCCGCCTTCTTCATGATCCGTTTGAAACGGGATGCCTGATCAAAGCCTTTGACGCGGACGCGGCCCCGGGAGCCTAACGCATTCCAGGATTCGGAAGCCAGACCACGCATGGCAATCACCACCGCCCGCCGCCGCTTCAGTTCCCGGACGTTCTTTGCCCAAATCACTTGGTCACGCCATGGACCCTGCCACGATCGCCGCAACGCCTTGCCCTTGCGCTTCGGGGTGGCATACTTCGTGCGGACAATGAACTTCTTGTTCAGCCCGGACCGGGACGTTTCCCCCGTATCCCTAAAGTCACGGTATTTCTTAGCCGTCCGCGTACCGGCAGCCAGGGACCGCAACACATGCCGCTTGCCAGTGTGCAACGCCTCCCGATTGCTTGCCCCAAGGTCACGCTGAAAACGCTGCATAGCCCCATTCAAGGCCGCAACGCTCTCCCGCTTAACCTCAACTCTGAAGTCCTCTTCAGCCATTACGCAAACTCACTCCCATAATCCAACCGCAAAGTTGCCCGCACCCCATCAAACCTTGCCGCCAATACCAGCCGCGATATCCACTTTTCCCCGGACACTTCCTGAATCTTCACCAGGTCATTTGACAGGGGGTATGGTTTGGTAAGCTCACTCACCAGGAGCCGAACGGCACCGATTGCGCCGGGAATAGGTCCAAGGTTGCTGACGTCTTCTGTCTCTTCAACGGATCCCCGGACACCGTTAACTGTCCGGTTCCGAATGCGCACCTTGACGATGTTGTCCGGCATTTGGCGCCGGGCGGTCTTGAAAGCCGCTTTAGCCATCTGTTTTTGTGCGCTCATAGTAAAGGTGCCCCCGCCCGGCCCGTAGGCGGGCCAGGCAGGAGCGTGGGGGTAGTAGACTATCCTGCAACGCCGTCAAACACATACAGGGCACCGCTGTTCAGCAGAACCGTGTCATACCACAGCGTGGCGTCATAGTGGTTGTCCTTGGCCTTGCGGTCTGGGATGGACTCGATCAGCCAGGGGTTGCTGCCATCCGGCAGGAATTGGAACGTCTTACCAAGAACGGGCTTCCACTTGTGGGAAAGCTCGTCGCTGCCATCATCCAGCTTGCCAATGGCAAACCGGCCATTGATGGCCGTGGCGTTCCAAATGGTATCATCACCGGCAAGAACCTGGTCCACGCCAAAGAAGATGGCCAAAGCCTGCTTCCATGCATTCAGGCTCAAACCCTTCACGGCTTCCACGCCGTTGGTGCCGGTGGCCAGACGTGCAAGCGCCGGACCATAGGTGGCGTCTGCAAGCATCTGCTGCATCATGGCCTTGATTGTCCAGGTGGACCCGATCAAAGAGGAGCGCCCTTCATACAACCGGACTTCCTGCAAGGCATCCTGCACCATGGTCTGAACCTTGGCCGGATCAAAGGAAGCATCCGCGTCGGAACCGCTTGCCAGCGTAAGCGATGCGCAATCATCTTCCTTGTACTTCATCACCTGACGCTTGGCCCACTTGGCGCCAACCATGTCAGCCTTTTCAATCCCGCCCATGGTCTTGACTTCATCCGGCGTGATGCTGCCACGCTTGACGGCTTCAGCGGCCGTGAAGGTGGTATCGCTCGCGCTGATGCGCGTACCGGTGGGGGCCACGCCTGCGGAACGCCCGGTCTGTGCGGCAGCATCGGCCGTGATCGTGGCGTAGTAGATCACACCCGTCTTTTCCTTGACCGGAACGTTGGGGAAGATCAGATCCGCAATGTACCCCTCCGGGGCATTGACTTCCAAGCCTGCCAGATCCGAACGCTCGCCCATCTCTGTGTAGTATGCATCATTCATTCTCAAACTCTCTTTCTTTATGCTCTCTCTGTTCTCTGTGGTGAATTCTCTCTTTTTCCTGCATGCCCCGGATCGATCTACTTCAGGTAGATCAGCGTCACCCCATAGGTGTTGGTGCCGGAAGATTGCCCAATGACCGAAACAGTCACAGAGCCCGCCATGGTCGGCGCTTCATACCACGCATTTGCCGTGTTATTCGTGCCACCCACAAAAGTGGCAGCCGCCCCGGCCGTGGTGTGTGCCGCTACCTGTGGATGGTAGACAGCATCCGCCGCAATATCCGCCAGGGTAAACAGCGTTTCCGATCCCGCAACGCCGGACGGCGAATGCGTGACCGTCACCGTACCGGTGGCGCCCGTGGGAACGTCAACAAAGACGCTCTTTAACTGACCACGCAAAACAAAACTCTGCGTGTTGGTGGCAGTGTCAATGACCGCAACCGAATAGTCCCGATCATCCATGCCCGCAAATGCACTGCCGGAAAGTCCGATCACGGAAACCAACAGCAACGCGATAATCAATGCTCTCTTCATAGTCTCATACCTCACTTGGTTGTGTTCTTCTGGTTGTGGGCTACCTTCAGTTCAGGATAGGCCTTGGCCGCTTTGATATAATCATTGTCGCACGCCTTGAGCGCTTCGTCCCACGTCTGTGGCGTGGAAGCAAACGTCAAGCCGCCGTCAAGATGCTTTGCCAAGCGGGCATTAGCCTTCCCGAGTTGGGCAGTCAAATCGTCAATAGACTTCGTGTGGGCAGCAATAGCCTTGGCCAGTTCCGCCCGCGCCTGGTCGCGCTGACTCTGCAGCTTGCTGGCATTCTCCTGAGCTGCCGTCAGCCGCTTTTTCAGCGCGTCCATCTGTTCAGTAAATTCAGCCAGGGTGGACTGCCGGCCCTCTTCGCGTCCGGCAATCCGTTCCGGTGTCAGGTCTTCCGCGTCCCCATCACCATCATCATCCCCGGCGCCGTCTCCGTCCCCTACGCCTTCCCCTTCTTTGCCGGAGCTTTCTTCGCCGCCTTCTTCGTCTCCGTCTCCGGCGCCTTCGCTGCCTTCTCCGCTTTCTGCGTTTCCGTCTCCGGCGCTTTCGCTGCTTTCTCCGCCTTCTTCATCAGCGTTCGCGGATGCACCGGCGTTGGCTTCAGATTCGTTGCCGGGCTGCAATGAATCGCCTCCCCCGTCAGAGCCCGTTGTCCGTTGCTGCTCACCGTCCCCCGATGCCGCGCCGTCTGCGTTTTCTTCGCTTCCATTGTCTGCCTCTCCTTCTTCATCGCCGGCAGCTTCACCATCACCGGCATCAGTTTCCGAACTTTCGCCGTCTCCGGCGCCATCTTCCCCCGCGTTGCCATCATCACCATCGCCGGCACCATCATCATCACCGGAACCGTTCCCACTCACCACTGGGCTTGCCCCAGTGGAAGCCTGATCCCCGGCCCCTTCACCATCACCGGCAGAGTCAGCCAGCATGTTGGCATCCAGCAACGCCGCAATCCCCAGCCCACGCTGTTCAATGTCCTTGATTGTCGCATTAGAAAACTCGATCGGTTCCGCATTGTCCGTGATGATCTCACTGGCAATACCAGCCTGGACCATCTCTTCCGCCGTTAACCAACCCTCGCGCCCCTCGGCAAACCATTCACTGACCGTTTCCGGTGACAGGTCATAGCGAGAAACCAACCGCGTTTTGATGTCCGCGTTAATCTTCTCCAGGAGTCCGGCTGTATCTTCGTGGAGCTTCTTACCGCCAATAGAAATGGTCCACGCACCGTGAAACATCATTTTGGCATTCTGGTGGGGCCGTACATCATCGCCGGCCATGATGACAAACGCCGCCGCCGCACTGGCTGCCCATGCGCCAACAATCACCGTCACTGTCTGGTTGTGTTCCGCTTTCCATTCGCGAACGGCATTGATCATCTCATTGGCGGCAAAAACACTGCCGCCGGGAGAATTCACATAGATTTCCAACGGGGTGCCCGTATCGGCTTTGGCAAGCGCACGGCGGAAAGAACTTTCCGGCGTGATGATGCCACGCTCTGTGTACCACTCATAGTCATAGTCACTCGGAACGATCACACCACGGATTTCAATACGGTTCATATCTCTATTCTCCTTCGCCTTCGGTCGGCTCTGCTGCTCTGATTTTGGCTTTCTGTGCCAACATGGCCTCAAGACGCTTTTCCCAATCCGGGCCAAGTAGCTGGCTGTAGTCCGTCGTGAAGTTGGAAAGCCGTTCTGATGTCGCCTTGGATTCCTTCCATTCGTCAACATGGGGCATGGTTGGCCAGGTCCACGAAATGGCCCGCTCCCAACCCTCCGGCAAAGCATCGATGAAGCCCCGGCGCATAGCCCATTTCAAAGCCCGGATCCCCACCCAATCGGCAAAAGCCCTTTCTAGCCATTTCTGTGTGGGGATGAAAGCGCCGGCCCATGTCAAAATCATGTCACCGCGGAAAGACGTGTAAGAGCTGTCAGCCTTCAGGAGAGAATAGGCCCGGGCCAATCCAAACGCGGACCCACACTGACAGTGGACAGCCTCAATAAATTCAGGCATGTGGACATTCGGTCGGTCAGATGGGGCAAAGGTAATTTTGTCTTGAGGGTCACCGTAGTCAGTGTATCCACCCGTAAACGCTTCAAGACTTTCATAGTTGCGCGCGTCCGGGGTGGTCGCGCTGTTGGCACCTTCCGCGGCCGTAGTTTCTGCCGTCTTGCCGTCATTCTCCGGGAGCACTTCCGGTGTGTCGCCTGGTGCATCCCAATCATCAACAGCATCCTCGCGGTTGACGTAGGCATATTGTCCGGCTGCTTTCTTGCCGGTCTGAAGCTCAATAGAAAGCATTTCGTAAACATCCAGGAGAGAAGCCGCCGCCGATATCATAGGCGGGACACCCCGGCCCTGATTCAACCGCCACGGATTCCGGGGGAGGCATGCATTGTCAGCCCGCCAGATAGTGGCCTCTGCCTCTTCGCTGATCACCGTGGACCCGCGCTTGCCCGTGGTCACATACGCAATGACCCGGCCCCACTTGTCACGGATGATGCCGTTGTCCTGCGTGGCCCCCGGATACTTCTTTTCCAACAGGTCTTTGGAGAGTGGGACAATCTGGTCAGACTCCCACGTCAAGAGCTTGCCGCTATCCTCAATCAAATCATCATCAAAGACAGCCAGCATGTCACCCTCACGGATCGCAGCGGCAACCACGTTCTGACACATCGTAGACCAGTGGATAGGCTCCCTGAAGTCACAGTCTTTCGCCCAAACCTCGTTGAACCAGGACGCAGCCTGCCCCCCGCCTTCGACATTCACCTGCATTTTACCAAGGGCGCCAACAACCTGCGTCCGGAATTGATGGATGATGGACTTGCCAATAGGATAGTTGCGTTCTATATCCCGGCCATAGTTGGTACCCAGCGCGCGCTTTTGCGGCGAGTAGATCCCCCCCTCACCCTTGCTTTCCCGTTTAGGTGTCCGTCTCAGCTTGTTGGTCTTTAAGACATCATATTCACCCTTGATCGTGCGGGCACGCTTTTCCCACAGTGCCGCTTTTTGAGCATCAGTCATTTCAGGTGCATCACTCATTAGTAGCTAAAATCCGGGGTTGTGCGTTTGCGCCGGTTACGTGTGCAAAGCCGTTTGGCGAGGATGATTTCACGCTCTTGCAGGTACTTCATCTGATTGGCGGCATAGCTATACATCTGCCCATCAATCATGAATTGAACAACGTCACGCCGGTTGCCGTCAGTGTCCAGGGTAGTAAGCTGCTGAAGAGCCTCCCGGACCGCGTCATATTCCTGCTGCGTTGTCAGTGCCGCCATTCCCACTCCCCGTGTAGCGTTGGCCGTCTCGGCCAATTCCCTTTGCCAATGACAGCCGGACACAAAAAAAGCAGGCCGCGTGGAGGTGTGGCCCCACACGGCCTGCTTAAAAGTCGTTCGGACTCAAAGTGATGATCAGTCACCATGCGCCCGGCTGTCATTGTCAAAGGTCTATCAGCGTCACATCATGCGCCCCGTTCAAATGTCTTGCACGCTTTCACACTAATAGCCCAACACACCCCCCCACCCCTGTCAACCCCCTCACCCCGCAACATTCCACACAGTGGAATTATCTTTCTAGCTCACAAACAGGGCTTGCCATGTCCGTCCACAACCTCCAACCTCTGCCCAACCAGCGCATTCACAAACACCCACGCCGGCCGCTGCCACCACTTCGAAACCCGATACCAGACCTTACCATCCCCCGCCCACCGGCGATAGACCCGGAAAGCCTCCCCCGGTTTCAGGTGCCACAGCCTACGCCGCCGCCACTGCCACCGCGGCAACCGCGCCAACGAAACAGCCGGTATCACCGGAGTATCCCGAGAAACCCGATACCACTTCCCAACCCCCAACCCATAAACATCAATCTTCACATCAACCATCCCACACCCCACTTTCTACTTTCTGTTTTCTACTTCACTTCCAAAGGTCCCGGCAACCCGTGCCGGACCCGTTCCGCCATCGTCATTGGCCGCGCCGTCACAAAGCGCCCTCGATGCTCCACATCAGCCCGGCACGTTTCCCGCTTGCACTTCCGGTACCGCCGCACCTGGGCATTGACCAGGTCGATCCGCTTCCCATAAACCCGGTTCACCGTATGCCCGCAATGAGGACACACCACAACCGGTTCCCGGATACAAGGCAACGGCGCCCGGCCAACCGTTTCCGCCTTCACTCCATTAGCCATCCCCCACCCCTTTCTAGCTGCGTGCCACTTGGCACTTTCTCCGTTCCTTGTAACGCTTCTTTCTAACCACCGGCCCCGCCGTCCCAATCCCCAGCCACGCACACCCTACATAGGCCTGGTAGAGTGAATCAGAATAGTCATGCCGGCCCGGCGCCGTGTGCCACTTCCACATGACACCTGTCTTGCCGTCGAACTTTTCAATCAGTCTTTCCCGACAAATCTGTTCCGCATACTCCCGGTGATTGTGGGCATCATAAAGACTGCATGCGCCGGGAGCTCCAACGCTCCCAAGCCATGCACGCTGCATCACTTCACGCCAATAGCAGGCATTGAAAGCAATGCCCTTGCCCATCGGCCATTCCGTCATGTGGCACTGTTCCTGCGGCTTCCCAATCACGTTTTTTCCGGTGGGCCGGTAACGGTCCCCGGAGAAGCCGCGGCAGACATGCACATTGGGTATGATCTTTGACCCCACCGTCCTGACATACCGCTGCACAACCTCATGCTCATAGCCACCGTCAACCATCCAGATCCCCACCGGCAGCATCTTGTTTCCCAACATCGGGACCGCTGCGGCAAGCTGGTTGCCATGTTCAACAAGAGCCTCATAAATCAACTTTTTCCGGACCGCCTCCGGGCTATTTTTCGGTACAATCCATTTTCCGCCGCGGTTGAAATTGCCATACCAAATCACTGCGGAACTCTGGTCATTGCCCATGGCCAGGATGGACGTATGCAAACCATAGTGATTCAAGTCCGTACCGGCCGCCACGATCCGCCCGAACTCCGGCACCTGTAGCGGACGCCGGCCCTTGTCCACCCGGGATATGATCAACTCCGGCTTGATGTCATAGATGCTCACGTCCACCCGGACAGGAGCGTTTTGACGTTCCGCCATGAAAGACGCATGCCCCATCCTGAAATAGTCAAACATCGCGCTGAAGTAAGCATCCGGCTGCAGCCTTTTCCGGTCATAGCGTTCAGACCATGAAACCTGCATGCCCTTGATCATCACCGCCCGGTGTTTCTTGTAGAACGCTCTTGCCGCCTTGCCGCCGTCCCGCGTGGTAGTTCCATGCAACCGGATCCGGTTCCACTCCACCCAAAGCCCCCGGACCTTGCCGTCTTCTTTTTCCCANCCCTCTGGCCAAGCCTCTACCTGGGGAACAATGTACGACTCCCAATCAGGACATTCATCACTGAGGTAGTGGCTGCTCACATCATCCGGGGTCAACACCGTGCAAGCCATCAGCGCCGGCAAAGTCGTATCCGGTCCCGCCATTCCCATCACGTCAGTGTCAATCACATCAATGGTCAAACTGGTGAGCTTTGCCGATCGCGCAACATCCTTGTCCTGTACATCATCCAGGAAAACACAATCCGGCCGGAGGACTTCCCCGCTTTCCGTGGTCAGATTTAGCCCGCGTGGATTTCCGTTGATCGTGGAGGAACCCATCACCCCCAGCCCATCCGGGAAAACGATCATCCCGTCACTGACTTTAATCTGTGCCCCGGTAGGTGTGCCATCATCCCACAGCAAAGCCAGGCAGCGCTGTGCCGATCCCTTCGAAGCAATGAACGGGTCACAGTATTCTGGATAGTCCGCCGCCAAACGCCGATTGAAACACAAGGCATTCTTCCAAAACCGCAACCCGCGTTTCATCGCCTTATCATCCCACGGGCAATAGGCCGGGAAACGGAGCTCCCCCGTCAGGACGTAATACAGACACAGCCCCCAGAACACAGCAGACTTGCCCGTCCCCCGGGGGGCAGCCATAACAAATGATCCGCCCGTCTTGATCGCATACCCGGACCGCTCAATCTGTTCATGGTGTGGCGTCCCGAAGTCCAACTTGAACGCATGCGGAAAGTAATATTTCAGCCAGTCCGCTGCATCCTTCTCCAACCGATCGCGCCGGCTCTGACTTTTCGGCTTCCGCCTGTTGACAATCCGTTGCGACTCACGCCAAACCGCAACCGTCTTATTGTTGTTCCCTTTTTGCCGGAGCTGCTTTTCCGGCTTCTCCCTCACAGCTTCCGGTGCCGCATTCGCCAACACCCCGGCCGCCACAACAGAAGCCACCACTTTATTGGCCACACCCTTGACCCGGCTGCCGACAGACCTCTTGCCCGCGACCTTCTTCCGCGATGGTTTCACCTTGGCTTTGGCAACCTTCTTTGTGGCAACCTTCCGCCCGGCCGGCCGCTTCGCTGTCACCTTCTTTGAAGCCGCCTTGCTCCTCGGTTTCCCCTTGGCCGGTTCCGCCTTTTTTGCCGGTTGCTTCTTGGCAGCTTTCGCCTTGACCTTAGACCCCTTCACCGGTGCCTTGGCCTTCACTTTCCGCACGCTCTTTTTCGCCGCGGTATTCCCCTTCGATTGCACCTTGCGCACACAGCGTTTCACAGCCGGTTCTCCTACCTTCCCTGTCACCCTTTTGGCCCTTTCAGATTCTGCCTTGCTAGCTGCCATACCATTTCAGTCTATATTCTGCGCGGGTCGTAGTGTTGGGAAAGAGTGTAGATCTC
>JGI10211J14876_10000430_pt1 | contig 18095 bp, 20 predicted proteins | sample Etolagsediment_FD_14876 | JGI IMG/M metagenome (IMG submission 14876)
GGATGTGGAAAAACTTTTATAATTCTCTATACAATTTTGGAAGAATTAAAAAACGATGAAAATTATAAATTTATAATTTTTATTCCATGGATCGATTTGGCTAAACAAACACTGAAACTTTATGAAAAATTTAATTTGAAGTGTGAGTTTATCGGAAATGGAAATACAGAAATAACCGATTCAAATTATAATGTTTTGATTTGCATTAACCCAAGTGTTGTTAATGTTGATGAATCAATAGAATTTCGATATAAATTTATTGATGAAGCACATCATATAGAAAGTTGTGAATCATTAATTAAAGATAAAATGGATAAAATTTATTCTGATAAGGAAATTCAATTTACTGCAACTTTTCATAAAACATCAGATTTAGATTATAATTATCCATTGAACAAAGCAATTGAAGAAGGTTGGATTACTGATTATGTCTTACATTTTGCATTTTTTACAGATGGAGATAGAATGGATGCTATGGTTGAAATGTTAAAAGATAAAACAGATTTCTTTCCTTTGTTTGTATATTTCAATACAACTGAAAGATCTAAACTGTTTTGTGAAAAGTTAAAGAATAAAGGATTTAAGGCAGATTATCTTGATGGATATTCAACAAATAGTAAAAGAGATCTTGTAAAATATAAATTGTTGAATAATAAATTAGATATTTTATCTCTTTGTGGTGTTTATAATGAAGGGATATCTATTGATAATTTGAGAACAATTATGTTTGGTGATTTGAGACATTCAACAATTAATAAAATTCAAATTATGATGAGAGCAAATCGATTATATCACACAAAACCATTTTATAGAGTGATTATTCCACTAAATAATGAAGATATGGGTGGTCATGATATGAAGGGAATGGTTAGAACTTTTTGTGATATAGATCCGAGATTAAAAAAGGGTATTGAAAAAAGATCCATAACAAGAATTAAAATTACTGGAATTGAATATGATGAGGAAACCAACAAAGGTGAATTACAATATGAACAAATATACAGTCGTATTGGAAAATTTCTTGAGGGTAAATCTAGTGAAACAATTTGGTTTGAGAGAATGAAACAAGTTGAAAAATATATTGAGGAAAATGATAAAATACCTGCTCAAAGTTCGAAAATTAAATATGATAAATCTTTAGGTGAATGGGTTCAAAAACAGAAGTATAACTACAAAATTAAATATGGTATGGCTGGTGTAGAATTACGACATGAATGGGAAAAATTTGTAGAAAAATATTCGGAGTATTTCAAGACAAATCGAGAAAAATGGCTTGATATGTTTTGTAAGGTTGAAAAATATATTGAAATTCATGGGAAAAAACCAACTGAATATGAGAATAAAAATGATATTAGTAAAATGTGTACATGGATTACATCAAACAAAATTAGTTATAAATATTGTAAAAATATAATGAAAGATGTCAAGATAAGAGAAAAATTTGGAATGTTTTTAGAAAAATATATTGAAATTATCGGAGATTCAGAAGATAAATGGAAATATAAGTTTAACCAACTTGAAAAATTTGTGGAATTAAATAATAAATTACCCAATAAATTAAATACAAAATTGGGTAAATGGATGTCACTACAAATTAAAAATTGTAAATTAAATGAAGGATTGGTTTACAAGGATAAATGTATTATGAATAAATGGAAAATATTTGTTAAAAAATATGAAGAATTATTTTTGACAAATGAAGATAAATGGATAATAATGTTGAATACATTAATAGAATATATAAATAAGTATAATAAATTTCCATCAACTAAAGATGAAACTAAATTAGCAAGATGGGTATCACACCAAAAACTCACTTTTGTTAAAAAAGATAGAATTATGTCAAATGATAATATTCGTAAAAAATGGATTGAATTTCAAGATAAATATAGTCATATGGAAAATACCAAAGACAAAATATGGATTAAAAAATTAAATAAAGTGATCAATTTTATTGAAGAAAATTATGATATGCCAAGACAAAGAGATCATGATAAAGAAGAACGAGCATTGAATTCATGGTTAAAAAGTCAACAACGAAATTATAAAAATAATAAAGGATTAATAAAAGATTCCTATATTAAATCGAAATGGGAAAAATTTACAAAAGATTATGAAATTTATCTTTCATAACTAAAAAAATTGATTTTATTAATCACTTAATAAAATGATTATAATACAAATTACAAATGAAATTGAAATTCGAACCTATTAAAGAAGTATGTGGCAATTGTCCTTTTGGATATTATCTTTCTGTAACAAATAAGGAACCTTATTTTTGTATGGAATTTCCAGATATGAATGTTGATATTAATGATAAAGGAGAAGATTTTTTAAAGGATGATTTCGGATATACTATCTATTACGATGATGAAATGCGTCACGAAACTTATTACACATTTTCTAATCCAGAACCTTTCATTAAACAATTAGAAAATAATGAGGAAAAATGTAGTTTTGATGGACTAGGAAGATATTATTTTTCAATTACAGAAAAACATATCCAAATCACCGTTAATGATGATAATTTGGGAACTATATGTTCTGTTTTTACTGAACGTACAGAAGAAATGATCAACAGTATTATTGAATTCTTGAAAGATTTCCGTGGAAACATGATTGAAACTAAAAATTTAATAGCGATCAGAAATATGAAGAATTCTATTGACGGTAACTGGTTTAACAAGGATAATCGAAATAAATATTTCCAACCCTTTTATGATTCCGGTCAAGCTGATGAAGAGTTCAAGAAAATTTTTGAAAATCCTTTTTATTATTCGGAAAATCGCAAAGGGTCACGACCTGTTTTTAGCAAGAAAAAGTCTAAGTTACGAAAAAAGTGTAAATCTATTAAAAAATGATTTTATTTTTTTATAAACATTTAAAATCATACCAATTATAATTGTGAAATGAGTATTAAGTATGAAGCAAAAAGACACAGTCATCAAACAACGATTATGTTTTCTATCAAATTTGATAACCATGAGTTATACTTTGAAGATATCAACTTATTGACAGAAGATTTAGATATAATTTATGATTTCGAATATTATGATAATACCCGTTTTAAAAATTCTTTGATTAAAATTAGGAAAAATAATTATGATTATTGTGATGAAGAACCATATGATCGTGTTGATTTCTTTGATGTCACAGATAATACAAAAAAGTATGAAATTGGTGAATATATATTCAAATATGGAACACGATTAGAAATAATTAAAGGCGGTTTTAGATATGTTGATGATTCTACTCAAAATCATCGAAACTTTTTGGATTTTTTAACATTTATCAGATCTGAGATTATTCATCTTCAAAACAGATGTTTAATCACTTATCTTGAAACATATCCAGAACATTTTAATAATCTTAAAACATTCTATGAATCTAACTACTCATCTGAAGAGTTTAAAGAGTTATATGAATCTTATCAAGGATTACGATTAGAATTTAAACGAATTGATGAGTGTTATTTACCAACTTCTGAAATTATGAGTAGTGTAACATACGAACTTTCGATTAAAGACGATTATGGAAATTATTTCAAAATGAGAGATTTCGTCTTAAATTTACCCAGTGAATATAATAAAGAACGTTGGATGGAAAGTTTGAATGGAGTTATTCATTACAACAATAGCAACATTGTAAACGATGAAAGTTCGAGTAATGGGCAAATTATTAATAATGGTGTTGTTTGGGAAGGTATTCAAGACAGTTTGTTCTACTCTTGTAATAAGTTTGACGATGATTGTTTTTATGAAAAATACCATATTTGTTATCCAGATTTGGAACAAATAAGGGATTTAGAAAACGATGAAGATTATGTTAGATTTGATAAGTTAGGAGGATTATTCATTAAGTTTGATCCTGAATTTGCACATTTTCATTGTTATGAAAGTGACATATATAGAGAAACGAATGAATCATCCAATTTTAAGATCAAACGAACGAAGCTTGTAAATAAACAAGTTGCTTTGTTTTTAAAGGATATTCGAAAAATTATGATTAAAACACATAATAATTTTGTCATGGATTCCTACAAAACTAATTCCAAAAATACGGAATTATTAAGACCAACGTTCGAGTATTTTTCCAAATGGAAACATTGTGATCCTCAATTCAAAAAGTTGTTCAAAGAAGATGAACCACTTTCAGAAGGTATCACTATTTAATCTTGATAAAATTTTATAAAATATTTCTTATACATTCTATTGAACTATTGAAAATCTCCATAAGAATCAGTTACTCCTTGTAGACAATCTCCATAAGAATTTGTTACTTCTTGTGGACAATCTCCATAAGAGTCGGTGACTTCTTGTGGACAATCCCCATAAGAGTCGGTGACTTCTTGTGGACAATCCCCATAAGAGTCGGTGACTTCTTGTGGGCAACCCTCAATATTGTAAATCATTTGTTGACATTTTAGTATATTTGATTTTAAAATTGGATTTGATTGTACAAGAAGTTCTTCTAGAAATTCACTGATTTTTTCTTTTACCGTTTCGCGGAATTTTTTATGTTTTTCCAGAAACATGTCAACATTGTCATGTGTAACCAAAAAATCAAATAATGAATTAATCGCAAAAGCTCTACCGTGTGATGTAGTATGTTTTTGAGCATTATCAATATGACCTTGAATAGCAGAAGTAATGTAATCTTCGTTGCTTCCAATAATTTCATTAATCATTTTTTGGCACCGTCTCAAATTTGGTTCCAACTCTGGACATAATTTAATATTATGGTCAGACAATAATTCATATATTTTAGCTATAACAGTATTGCGGAATTTTTTGTGATCTCTTAAAAAATAAGAAAAATTCTCATGTGTATTCATGAATTCAAACATTGAATTTGCAACTTTGGTCCTTTCTACAGAACTGTAAGCCATGGTACAATCATCTAACATTTTTTTGATAGTTTTAACAATATATTGTTTATCGTATAATGACATAATATAGTTATAATAAATTATAAATATATTAAATAAAAATCAATTTTTTTTATTTTGATTGTCAATAAATTTCTGCTTGTATTTTAGAAGATTGCTAACAAACCATTGTTGATCTTCTGTATAATCATCTTTCAATAATTCTTCGATTTTATTCAAACATGATTTTCCAAACTTTTCATATTCAATGCAATAATCCAAAGTCGTTTGATGACATGTCATAAAATTCATTAAAATATCTGCAATATATATTTTATTACATTTACGTTTAACATCACGGATCATTTCAAGGTATTCTGTTATAGCATGAAACATATATTTTTTCATTCTTACTTTTGAAGAAAGCATTATCAAAAAAAACAAACTGAACACATTTAAATAAATAAAAAATCATTTTTTTATTTAAAGAATTTTTGAAAATAAATGGTATAATGTGTTGGAATAAAATTGTTGATTTTTTTAGGAAATTATGTCCCCGTGAGCAAAAACAATACCCATATTTAAAATATAGAAGGGTTGATCACTTTGAGCATGCATTGAAGAAAAAATGTGTGATTTCAGAGGACATTCTTGAACGATTAAGAGATAGATTTAATGAGGTTTCAAGGGTTTATTCAGATATAGCCAAACTTTATAAAAGGGTTAATTTTTTAAATTATTCGTATATTATTAGAAAATTATTGGAGCTTGAAGGGTATATGGAATATATGAATAAGTTTGAACTTTTAAGATCAAGAGAAAATATAGAAATACATGATATGATTTGGAGGGATATTTGTCATGAATTAAATTGGGAATTCATTCCATCGATTATAGAAGAATCTAAATATTTAATTCCTGTTGAAGTAGAAGATGACGAAAGTGGTGAAGAATCTGTAATTGCAACTAAGTCAAATTACCCATCATTCTATTAGTTTACAACGTCTGGTTTTCTTAAATCGTTATTTTGAAGATCTAAATTCATTCCGTTTGAATTGCAAGCTTGTCCAGTAGCTTGTCCATTATCATCATAAAGACCGTATTGTCCATCTAAGGAATCAAAACCGACAATACCACCCATATCGCCGCCGTTCATAGGAAGTTCATTTTGGTATTTCCAGTAGTCTGGTTGGTCATTGGAGCTGTTTGTTTGTCTTCCGACGCATCCGACTTCGTTAACAAGTTTGTTGGAGGTGTCTAGTTGTTTTAGATCATTTTTAGAGAGGTTTTCATAATTATTTTTGTAAAATTTTGACATATTTGCAACATTCGATTCGAAATTTGGAGTATTCTCATTTGATTCGTAATAATTCATGGGTAGTATATCAGTACTTGAATCGAATTTTATACTTTTTGCGTAATCTAATAATTCATTTTGGAAGTCCTCTTTTGTTTCTTCGTCTTCGCTTGAGTTATTGTCACCAAGTTGTTGGTCGAGAAGATTTTGTATATTTCCGTCTTGATCATCGTGGGTGTTATCTTGGTATCCTTCGACTGTTCCAGTAGATGAAAAATCTAGGATTTCTTTAAAATCAAGATTTACAATTAGTAAATGAATAATAAGGATGATGATAAGGGCATTAAATATTACTTTGTAATTCATATATCTATTATTAGAAAATAATATAATGTTTTTTTACTAAAAATAATAAAAATGATTCTGTTATTACATAATTTAAAAAATCATTATGGTAAAATATTATGAAAAGAAAACTTGCACTGTCTGGTCCAATTTGTTCTGGAAAATCAACAATTACAAAAATGATTATGGAATATTTTGAAAAATGTGAAGAAATCAACTTTTCAAAATATGCTTTCGCCGATGGCGTTTACGAAATCGCCAGAAATGTTTTCGGCATGACTATTAAAGATCGCAAATTACTCCAATTAGTAGGAGCAAAAATGCGAGAAATTGACAAAAATGTATGGGCAAAAAAAACCATCAATACAATCTACAAAAACAAACACAACTATGTTATAATTGATGACCTAAGGTTCAAAAATGAACTACAATACCTACTTGACAATAACTTCTTCACAATTAGACTTACCATTTCAAAAGAAGAACAACTTAGAAGACTAAAACTTACATACCCCAATACATGGCAACAACATCAAGAAAATCTCGATGATATCTCTGAAATAGACCTTAACGATATTGATGACTCATTCTTTAACATCACAATAGATGTAGGAAAATACACCCCAGAAGAAATTAGAGATATGATCATTAAAAAACTCGAAATTACTTAGCTCCACCACCTGAAGGACTTTCAGGATTAGATTCTTCTTGAGCCATCTTTCTCTTTAACCATGGATCCATCTCCTCTAATTTTTCCATATTTCCACTGGCAAAATTATTCAATGTATTCTGAGTCTCCCTATTAGTCTCATCAACAATATCTTTCTCCAATTGATCAGTCACATCCTCAATAGTCTCTAGACCAACTTGACTTCTAGACTCAAACTTATCTTTTTCAGCCTTAATCTTAGCTTGTTCAGTCTCATACACATTCTCATCAATCTCATTAAGAATATCCCTCAAGTTTTCAATCTTTTCTACGGCCTGAGTTTCATTATCAAGTCTCAATGGTTCTTTAACTTCCTCTTCACGTCTTAATCTCTCCTGTTCCTGTCTTCTTCTTCTAACTTCATCTCTTGCTTTTTGAACCCTATCTTCCCTATCCTGTTCATACATGAAATCTCTGTTCTCAGCATTCTCCTGATATTTCTTCATTAACTCATTCAATTCACCCTCTTGATATTCCTGATCCTGTACATCACTTGCTTCTGGATCCCATGGTAACCAATATCCAACTTGACCAACAAATACATGGAAATTAGGATCTCTCTTTCTTAGCATTTCAGCTCTTCTCTTAGCTTCTCTTAAACTCTCATATGTACCTCTAACTTTAACACCTCGCATAGATGTAGCATAGTCGTTCATTTCAGAAAACTCTAACTCCAAATCATTAGTTCTGTTAAACTTCCAATCTGCGTAAAGCTCACTAATATTTTTATATGTAATGTTTTTTCCTTCTAGTAATTTTTCACGAGTTTCTTTAGTATTTCTTTCCTGATTGTTAAACAAATAGTGCATAAATTTAGTCACGAAAAAAACTTCCTTTTTTTTCATAACCTTCTCTGGAGAGAGAAATGATAAACAACAATAGTTCTGACCCGGAATACGATTATCAACTTCGAGAAAATCTTCTTTGACATTAGACATTTTATTATATCAAATCTTTTTGATTAATCTTTAAATTGTTTAGGAAATTTATTTAATTATTTATTTTTCTCGAAAATTTTTTTCTTAGATACATTATAAAACAAATGTACGGAGGTTTAGATTTAGGAGAAATCGTCAAAAGAATTCTTAAATACTTAATTGAAGGTGGTGCAGTTGCTCTCGCCGCTTACTACGTCCCACAGGGTAAAGAAAAGTTGAGTCTTGACTCTATCTGTATTATTGCTGTAACTGCTGCTGCGGTCTTTGCAATCCTTGACATGTACACCCCAGACATCTCTGCTGCTGCTAGATTAGGTGCTGGTTTCGGTGTCGGTGGTAACCTCGTTGGTTTCCCCGGAAACAAATTGCACGTCTAAACATGCTTTTTTAGAAAAAAAGCATTGGCAAAAAAAAATTAGTTGAGTTTGTTATTTTTATAAAACAATGATTCATTTATTGTTTTATAATTGTTATTATTATTTTAAAGGAGGAAGACTTCGTTGTGATAACTTTTCCTCAAAACCGAATAGGTCTCTTTGAAAAGAATATCTTCATATTCCTTTTTTAATACATTTCTTATATCTGAATTATACCAATTATCCCAATCAACATACTTATTCCATTCAGAAATAGTCACTACTGAATCAAAACCCTCTAAATTATGATTATAATAACTTTCAGAACCAATAAATCCATTAGCATTTTGAACCAATTCTGTCAAACAATTATTAAAAACAAAAAAACGATCCATGGTAAAATAATTATTTCTTATCATTAAATTAGGTACTTTTCTACACAAAATTTTAATTGACATTCATATTTAACGTAAATACTTTTTTAAGCATTTTTTTCACCATATGAAAAATTGATTTTTTTTTTACATAAAGAGTTAGCAATAGTAATATTATTACATATGAGCGTTGAAAATCGTATTGGTGTAATTGGAAATGTTGACAGTGGTAAATCAACACTTACTGGTGTAATGTTGTATGGTGAGCTAGACAACGGTAAGGGAAAAGCTCGAGAGAAAATTTTTAACCATCCTCATGAGAAGGATAAGGGTAAAACCTCTAGCATTTCGCATAATTCAATGAAAATTGACAAAACGTCTAATCGATCGTTGGCTTTTATTGACCTCGCTGGTCATGAGAAGTATTTGAAAACAACTCTTCATGGTCTTTCTGGTTATTTGATTGATTATGGTATGCTTCTGGTTAATGGTAGTGAAGAGGGTGGTGTATTGAAGATGACACGTGAGCATTTTTCGATCATTTTAGCTCTTAATATTCCTATTATGATCGTTGTAACTAAAATTGATATGGCACAGGGTGATATTATTCAACAGACTCTTAAAAAGATTCAGAAGATGGTTACCAACATGTGTAAGAAGAGAAAGATGAAGAGGACCATTCATATGGTTAACTCTGAGGAAGATTATGTTGAGCTTGTGCCTGACGTTATTCCTTTATTTCAGATATCTAATAAGACAGGTGAAAACATTGAACTTCTCAGGAAGTATCTTTATGGTCTTAAGGAGAATAAAATGATAAGGGATAATAGTAAATATGATAAATTGTTTTCTATTGAGGGGCGATTTATGGTGCCAAATATTGGTAACGTTGTTTGTGGAAAGATGTTAGCTGGTAAGATTAACAAAAATGACAAGTTGTTTTTGGGACCAATTGACGGTAAGTGGACACAGATTGTAGCCAAGTCTTTCCATGATAATTTCAAAAATACAGTGGAGTCTTTAAATATGGGTGAAACTGGAACAATTGCTTTTGCTTTCAGTGATAAGAATTACAAGAATACTTTCAAGAAGAGGAAGAACAATACTAAAGGTCTTGTTATTGTATCTTCGAAAGATGATTTGGATTCTCTTCACACTAGTTATTTCGAGGCTATGGTTCGTGTTTTGGTAAATCATTCTACAACTATTAAGGAAAAGTATCAACCTATTATTAATTGTGGGAAAATTGTTCAAGCAGCACAAATTGTGAAGATTTATGATAGTGATGTCTTGAGGGCTGGTGATTTCGCTCGGATCAGGTTCAAATTCTTGTACAAACCAGAATTCTTAGAACTTGATGATACTTTCTTATTTCGTGAGGGTAAGACAAAAGGTATTGGAAAAATTGTTAAGATTGGTTGAATTCTTTCTTATTTTATAATGTTTATTTTATTTTATTGTAAAATAATATAGTAATGACAAACAGTTCCCTAGCTTCGTCATACTCTTATTTAGAATCAAAGATCGGAGGTAATATAAAACTCTCTGATGATTATATCAAGGGTATAATCTCTGCTTACGAAGAAACACATAACTCAAGTGATTTGTATTTTTATTTATTGATGATCTTACCACTTATTTTCTTCAACTATTTTCCGGAATTAAACTTACAAAAAATCGCTCAGAATTTTGGGGGAGGGGCATGGAATATAATTTCAAGTATTCTTATTTGTATTGTTGGTTTCTCACATATTGGTGGTTCATATTACCTCACTGTACCGGCTGATAATAATACTAATACTAAAATATTGAAAGAACTTGTTTACCCGCTTTTAGTTATAATTGGAATTTTCATTTTCTCATTAGTTACAAGTGAAGACAAAAGTAAACATTTATTGTTCTCCTCTATTTTAATAATTCCAGCAATTGCAATTGTTATATTAAACACTATTTCAATGTTTGAAGAAGATGTTTCAAAAGTAATTGGAATATTAAATGGAGTTTTCATCCCAGTAATCACAATTATCCTTATTATTTATTTTATTCTATTCCAAAAAGGTAAAGGTCCAGAAAGTATTTCTATGTTTTATTCCTTTCCACTTTGGAGTATGTCTTTCTTGATTTTAGGAAGATTTTTCAAGGTTATTAACAAAGTTATAATCAATTATAATGCAAGTAATGGTGTTCTCAAAACAAACACAGATACTTCAACAGTTCTCAATGACAACATTACATCAAGATTAAATACAATTATTGAAGATTTGGATATTAAAATGACAGCAAGTGAGCTTTACAATGTTTTAACTTCTTACAAACTTAGTGATGAAAGTGATTTAAGTACATGGGATAAATACTCAAGTTCGATTTATTATTTCATTGGATCAGCTTTGAACCTCGTATTTTATTGGTTATTTGGTAATGCTATTAACTTCAATATTAAAGATGATGTTGTAATAGATAGAGCTAATCAATTAGCATTCCCAATTTTAGGTTTCAATATGGTTGATAAAGGGAATAAAATTATTGGTCATCTATTGGGTACGGTGTCTACTAAAATATTGATTACTGGATTTACAAATAATAATACACCAACATCGGGTATAGCAAGTTCATCTGTTATTAATGTTCTTTTAACCGGTTTGAAATTCTCTCTTGCTGTTCTTTTTGGTAAAAAATATAATAAATGGTATGAGTATATTGTTGATGAGAATAATCCAAAATGGCAGAGATATTTATTGAGATGTTTGTATGCAGGTTTAGACATAAGAAAATCGAGTAATCAACTCAATAAGAATACAAAGAAGGGAATAGTAAATAAAGATTTCTACTTTGAAGGAAAAGATACTGTAGTGTTTATGATTTTGTATTTCCTTTTGGGTGGAGGTATATCAACATTTTCAAGTATGGATTATTTTACAAATGTTCCATTAACAAGTTTCATTTTAACATGTTGTAAATATATTTCAGTAGTTGTTATAATGATTATTTATTTCAAACATAAGGATAGTCTTGTTATAAAATAACACAATTAGTCCTATAAAATAATTTATATCTAAACATATATTAGATATGAATGAGATTAAAGTTACCCATTTAATCAAAGATCAAGAATTAAAACCAGTAGCAAACGTTTTTTATGGAAGTAAATATGTTGATAGTCAAAAAGGTACTGCTGGTAATTTATCAAAAAGTTATTCAAATATTTCCACAAAATGTGGTGCCTTCGACAATTCAACAGACGGTCTCATTAGTACAAATGATCCCAACTACTCAAACTATAAAAACAGTCAGTTCTACCAATCAAGCAATCCAGCAAACAAACTCAATGCATTCTTGTGGTATTATGTTACGGGAAGATTAGATAATGCTAAATATAATACAAATGTTTCTTCAACTGATAATAAAGTAACACAAATGAAAAACTTGGCTTGTCAAGTCTTACAAGACAAAGCAGTTTCCATTGATTATTCCAATTCTGATGCAACAACTTGTGATGGTTCAAATATCTTCCAATGTTCTGTTGGAAATATATTTTCTAATTCCGTCACATCAAACAAAACATTATTAGTTATTATTTTTTTAATTAGTACAGTTCTTTTCATTTTTGGAACGGTTTCATTGATGAAAACTATGTACAAATTTTTTGAATTATATCATATAACAAGTAATGGAATACCATGGATGATTTGGAATATTTTTGGAATTATTATTGGATTTATAGTTGGGTCGCTTATTTTGATTTATAGTTATACAACAGCTGGAACATCAACTGAGAATGCACCAACTGATAGTTATGTGTTCGTTCCTCCAACAACTAATTCTACATCAACTAGTTTAATTGAAAGTTTTTCTGGAACAACTGGTGATGGGACTTGTTTGAATGGAGATACTCCAGTTTGGGGATGTTGTGATGATCAAGTAACACATAAAATCGATCCATTGGGAAGTAATTGTTGTCCGGAGGAGGAAGCACCAATTGGTGGATGTGCTAGTACTCAATATGGTTGTTGTCCAGATTCGGATGTTGCGAAAATTGATGCTGCTGGGTCTAATTGTACGTCTACACCGGAGGAGGAAGAAACTATTGGAGGATGTTCTGGAACTCGATATGGATGTTGTCCAAATTCAACTATAGCAAAATCTGATATTGCTGGAACAAATTGTACGGGTTGTGCTAATACGACTTATGGGTGTTGTGATTATCCAAATAATACGACAGCTAAGATTGATGCTGCTGGTTCTAATTGTGATTCATCATCAAATACTAGTGGTTCAACAACTCTTGTCTGGTTTATTGTTTTGATTTTGTTAAGTGTTATTTTATTTATTTTGTTTACAATTTTTAATAAAAATAAGCTTATTGGAAGATTGTTATTTGCTGGTTTCATAATTTGTACGTTGATAAGTTTGAATTTACTATTTGGTATTATCCAAACTGATGATAATTATGGATTAATTGTCAAGACTCAAATTAACACAAATATGAATGTATTTTCAGGATTTAGTGGAAAAAATGAGGGTATATTATTTGTCCCAAGTATTATAATATTTGTTGGTTTATTAGCTTTATCATTATTTTTAGAGAATCAAAACAGTTTTGTTACCAATATATTTAAGCCACTTTCGTGGTCAATGCTTGGATTATCATTTGTTGTGATGTTTTTCTCTATTTATTACATTTGGTATAGTTATCCAGTTATATTTGGAATTTTGATTTTTGGATTAAGATTCCTTTGGAATACTATTTTAACATTAACAATGAAGTTTGGGAGCAATAGTAATTTTGTAATTAATATGAATGCGCTTTTGTACGAGTATCCATTACAATACTTTATGAATATGAAAACGGGAGGTAATGGAAGAAACATATTTACTAAGGAGTTGTATAGAGTGGAGAATATTGACAAAGTTGATTTACCAACTGGTTTACCATGGGATATTCCTGGTGTTAAATTAATAAAAATCTTATTATTAGCTTTGGCACAAATTGGGGAATTAAATGTTCCTGATTTACATATGGAAGTTGATGATATTGGAAAGTCTATTTCATACCCATCATCAAATATTAATGTTTTCTCATGGATTCCATTTTTGAAAAGTTTAATTCCTTAATTTATTAAAATGTCAGAAAAAAAGTTATCTAACTTTATAGTAGAGTATGGAGAAAGAACAATACAATTTGTTTAAAACCGGTAGTACACAAATACCAAATATCTACTTTGATCTTCAATCTAATTATACTTCAAATACAACATCAGGTACAACAATTGATATGAATCCGAATCAAATAACTGACAAATGTAAAAATTTTGTAGCTGGTGGTGGTCTTAATCCTTCACTTAATGTTCCAACTGACGAACAGCCTATATATGATATTTATGTAGGTGGAAATCCAGATTATAACAATTTTATTTATAAATATGCGACAAGTTCGGATGATGATAATATGAATGATTATACTGAACCAGTTAAAAATCAACTTAAATATTTAACTTGTCAAGTTTTGAAAAATAAGAATAAAAAATTCGATACAAGTAATTTTACATTAGAAGGTGGAACACAAGAATTTATTTCAAATTGGGGAGCGCCTTCAGCAGCAATAGTAATTATTGTTTGGTGTTTATTTTCATTTTATATTCATATTTTTAAGCATAGTAATTTATTTTTTGATAAATTTAAATTTGGAATGATGGATTTTGGAAATAAAAATTGGAAATTATACCTTATGATAGCTATATCAGTTATTATTCTTTTGATAATTGGATTAAGTTCCTCATTTTTTGTATCAAGTAATGATGATAGTGGAGATACAAATCTACTTTTTTACGAAAAAATTAATGATAAGGGTAATATTGAAGAGGGAATTCTTATATCTAAATGGGGCTTCCTTGGATTTTTAATGCTTGTTTTTGTTTTATACTATTTGTCTATGTTCCAAAGTATAAATATTTCACAAAGAATTTTATTTGGAGTTTCTTCTGTAGTAATAATTGTTGGTATATGTTTACTTTTTAACTATAATAATTTTACTAATCAAAGTATTGCTGTTGATAATAATGATTATAATACAGGGAAGAATATTTATCAAAGTATTTTTAGTGGAATTAAAGAAAACTTTTCATATATTTTAGGATTATTATTTCTTTCAGTTATTTCATATATAGTTGTCTTGAAGTTTGGTTCAAGTTCAAATAATATTATACATTTAGTTGTTTTATTGTTGAGTTCATTTGCATTTTTCTTACCACTACTTATTTTGTTATTTGAAGTGTCTTTTGCAATTGTAAATCCAACATGGGCTATACTTTCTATTGTTATTTTCAGATTTGCATTCTATATCATCTCATATATTCTAAGAACATTTGTTGGTGATAGTGGACCAATTGTTAAAATTTTAACAATACTTTATGAATATCCACAAAGTTATATAGAGAAGATTTTTAGACCTTCATCTGGAAGTGCTATCCCAGCAACAGACTATCCAAAGAATAATCCATCAGGTATGCCATGGAACACAACATCAATCAATATCATTAAAATCATTATGATAATTACAACAATGTTCACATCCATTCCAACAACATATTTCACCAGATCCCTCAAATAACGCGGGGATATCCCCCGCTGGCCCCCTTATCGCTCACTATGTTCGCGGTATATATTGGTTATGAATTGGTTATGAATTTGACCGAGCGTCCGTAGGAAGCTCGAGCGTAGGGTTTAAAAGGGAGAGGCACTCTCCCTTTGTTTAATTAAAAAATATACTCTAATAATATAGTTATGAGAGTATATAAACCTAAAATTTTTAGGAATGGTGCTATTGGTGCTTATGTTAAAAATAAGAAAGGTAAATTAGTTTGGAGAATTGTTTCTGGTCCAAAACATCACGGTGGTGCTTATAGTTATGATGATATTAATAAATCATTGGCAAGCAATGTTTCATTTTTAAACTTGGCTGATCTCGTTTTATTCTTTACTGAAAAACGCTATAATTAAACAAAGCAATAACAACTTTACCCACTTTAACCAGTTTCACACGTAGTGTGAAGACTGAGCGTAGAGTTTATAAGAGAGAGGCACTCTCTCTTAGCAGTTTTTGCCGTGTTTGTCGGTTCTTGGGGTTTTGCCGTCTGGACAACATCCCCATCTTGTTCCAGCACATCCACCAATTAATGGTTTAGATGGTCTGTTTGGTCTGTTTGGTCTAATTACTGGGAAGATATTGGTTGTACTTCCTGAGTTTTTCTCGGCGACGTAAGTGATGATTGCGATGGCAACAATTACAATGACAACTATGACTATGGTCATAATGATGTTATTTTCGTTCATTATAATATTATCAATATAATATTTTTGGGGGATCGAAATAAATTATCTATTAAATACATATGAATTATCTTGTTACATTATTATTAGTAATTATTGTAGCTGTTGTTGGATATTTGCTTTTACAAAAAGGGGAATGGCTAGAAACTTTTGTTCCTTACAAAAAAAAACCATTCAATGAATGGGATACTGGATCAGATCCTTTGAATTACTATACCTTACCAATTTATAACAAACCATACAGATATCCATTTAAGTATCACACAACCTATCCATACTCATATTTACGCAATTATCCAACACATCTTGGAAATTAAAAAAAATCTTATAAAAATTATAAATGATCACCATTTTAATTACATGTTTAATTTTTGTTATTATTTTACTTGCGATGATTTATAATAATACCCAAAAATGTAAAAAACAAGAAAAAGCAATTGCTGATTACTATATTCCAACTCGATATCAACCAAGAAATTGGTGGTGGCAACCAACTGTATATGACCCTTATTGGCAACCATATCGGAATAATTGGTATTATTTGAGAAATTACTTCTATCCAATTTGATTGTTTATAAAAAGTATATAAAAAATAAATTATATATAAACTATATAAAGACAATGCACAAACAATTGAAATCAATTTTATCTCATGATCTGGCTAAAGGTTTAGGTACAGATTACAAACAAAAAGTTGAATTGAGCAAAGAGCAGTCTACACATGTTTACAAAACGGAAGGTAAATATAAGGCTGAGTACAGAGGTTACTTAACATTCTCATTTAATAACGAAACTGCTTGGTTTTGGAATAAGGATATTGAAGTTGAGTTGAATCTCGATTCTGGGAGGGAAGTGGAACTTCTTGAGAATACCGAGATTGAAATACTTGAAAAAAATAAATTCTTAATTAAAAACTTAAAATATAACGCAAATTTCACAATTAGTTTAAACAATAATGAAATTGTTGAATGGTCTTTTAATGTTAGAGATTCCAATTCTATTGATTTTGAAATGTTCTTTTCCCATAATTACTTAGGCATTTTAGATGATGTTCTTGATGAGTTAAACCTAATGAATGATAGTACAGTTACTAAAAATTTTTTCATTAAAGATTTAGAGAAGAAGCTTAATGATAGAGATATCATCATTAAAGATAATGAACACATTGTCAAAGAATTGAATACAATCATCCAAGATAAGGACAAAGCAATCTTGAACAAGGATATTGTTATTCAAAAGAAAGACGTAAAGATTAGAACATTGGAGGCTAGAGTACAACAATTGGAAAATAGAGCTAAGACTAATAATAATAATAATTTGCGTGTCTTTGGGAATATTCCTAGAGCTGGTGATAATTCTCATACAACTAGTTCAACAAATAATACAAATAGTACTTTTAATCCATGGGCTAATTACTATAACACAAGTACAAATACTTCAAGTGTACCTAGTCGCAGTCACCAGTACTATGTTAATAAAGGAAAATTTTGGTAACGAAGTTGGTGTAACCAACGAAGTACTATCTAAGAGTAACGAAGTTGGTGTAATCAACGAAGTACTATCTAAGAGTAACGAAGTTGGTGTAATCAACGAAGTACTATCTAAGAGTAACGAAGTTGGTGTACTATCTAAGAGTAACGAAGTTTGTGTAATCAACGAAGTACTATCTAAGAGTAACGAAGTTGGTGTACTATCTAAGAGTAACGAAGTACTATCTAATGGTAACGAAGTTGGTGTACTATCTAAGAGTAACGAAGTTGAAGTAACCAATAATTTACAAGTTTTTGGTATAAAATCTTATGAAAATGTAATAAATATAATATATATAAAAAATATATTACATTTAGTATAAATAATATGAGTAAAACTAGTTTTTTGAAGAC
>JGI10211J14876_10000432_pt1 | contig 18084 bp, 15 predicted proteins | sample Etolagsediment_FD_14876 | JGI IMG/M metagenome (IMG submission 14876)
TTTTGAACAAGATGTTCTGCAATAGAAAATCCAATTCCACGTGTCCCACCCGCAATAACAAATGTTTTATCTTTAATACATTGTTGATTTTGAATAATAGACAAATCTTTTTTTATATTTTTAAGTACAAAGCCATACCCTGTTTTAAATTGTTTCATTTTTATACTATTAAAAATAAAATTTTAAATTATTTTATTCTAAATAATACTCACAATTTACTAATAATTGTGTAAAGGGTACATATCCATAATATATTTTTTCATTAACATCTATTCCTTTTAATTCTTTGATAGATGTTTTATCTAATGATATACGAACAGTCAATAAAACATTTTTTAACTGATGATTTAAAATAATATCTTCTAAAGATATTCTTATTTTTTCACCATGAAAACTATTTAAATCTTTTATTTTTATAGTTTTTACAGTTAATAAACATGTTTGAGAAGGATTAAGTACTTTTAAATTTTCATTTCTATAAGGCATTAAATTTAATCGATTATTTAATAAATGATAAGGTATTTGACTATGAAGTTCAAAATGTAAATTTAAACTTATTTTTTTATTTACTAATGTATTTCTTTCAATTGTATTTCCAAGTAATCGAAAATCTTCATATTTATTAGCATTCATAAATTGAACACAGTTGAAAGATATATTTTGAAGAACAATATTAGATATATTTTCTGTCAAGTTTATTGGAAATCCAGAAGGAGTGTATTCTAATGGAAAGTATTGAGCATCAGTAGAAGTATATTGATTTTGAAATTTTTCTATTTTTCGATCATGAATATAATTAAAATGGGAATAATCATTTATTTCTAAAATATTTGGTGCTAAATAAAAAGTATCATAAATAATTTCATTAACATCAATATTATTTTTCATAATTCTAAAATAAGAACTGCTGTTTATTTCTGAACTATTATTTTCAACAATATTTGTTTTTTTTAACCCAAATAATAATTCATGTATTTTATTTTTTTGTATATTTTTTGGTTTTTTATATTCATTAACAATTATTTTTAAACTTTCTATTAATTCCTCATCAATATCTTTTCCAGGAGGTCCAGGTGGACCTTGTGGGCCAATCATACCAGGAAATCCACGGGGTCCTTCTACTACATTAGGTGTGTGCTGATTACCAAATTTTTCAAAAAATTCTTTAACATTAATTTCTAATAATTGATTAGCATTAGGAATTTGATTATTTATATTTGATTGATTTGTTTGAATAAATGCTCTATTATTTCGATTATCATAAAATAATTTTATGTTATTCATAATATTATTATTATTAAAAGATTTAAAGAATTACGAATTTATTTTACTAATTTATTATCTTTTACTTTTCCTATTATAATTGGATTAGATGTTTTTATTGTTTTAGCATCATATACATTATGTGTATTTAAATCTATATATACTTGTTTGGCTTTCTTTACATTTACATTTGCCTTTTTATTTTTATTATTTGAATATAAATAAAATATTTTCTTTTCTTTATTTATCAAATAAATTTTATTTTCATATAATGCACCCATTACTAATTTTCTTGATACTTTTTTTGTATTTTCTTTAGCACTTGTATGTATAATATCATCTGTTATATTAGGATAATAACTAAAACCAGATGCGCCTTTACCAAAATTAAAACAACTATAATCACCTTTTATATTTTGTGCATTTAAAGTACAATCAAAAGCACATTCTTTAAATATATTTAACATTTGACTAATAATTTTCTGTTTTTTTATTGATAGTTCTTCAATATGTTCATCAGTTGTTATTTTATCTTTACTAATTAATGATTCTTGTTTTGATAATACAGAAAAATAACGATATATTTCAATATTACGTTCAGAAGGTGGTAATGATATATGACTATCACGACGAACACCTCGACCAATAATTTGTTGAATACGCATTTGATTCCAATAAGGTTCTAATATATGAATTTGTCTAATATTTTTTAAATCTAACCCTTCAGCTCCTGCTGATGTTGCACAAATTATTTTAATCAATTTTCCTGTTTTATTTTCATCACTTGTAAATACATCTAATATTTGTTTTTTTGTTTTTTCATCTTCACTTCCTGAATAAACAGCATATTTTGGATCACTTCCTCGACTACCAAATGCTTTAAATCCATTAAAATCAAGTACTTTTGTGAATAATTCTACTCCTTCTAAACTTCTAAAATTTGAATATACAAATATAAGACCTTTTGATTTTTGAATATTTTCTAATACTAATTTAAATTTAGGGGATAATTTATCTAAACCATTTGGTCCTGGTCTTAAATAAACATCCCCTTTAGCTACTAATTCTTTAATTGCTTTATCAATTCGTGTTTTATATTCTAATGATAGTACACCTTCCTCATTTGCTTTTTCTTCCAGTTCTAATGTTTTATTTAAATTTTTTGAATTATCTTTATTCTTTTTTAGACTTACTACAAATTTTGGGTCCGGATAAGGTCGTAATACTTCAGTTGGAAATACAAAATTAGAAGCTTGTCTTGAAAATACACGAAATGTAGATTTTACAACTTTTGATTTTTTATTTTTTTTTGATGATTTACCACGTTCAGCACTTCTTTCTTTTGATCTTAATATTTCATATATTTGAAATTGATGGTCACTCATAGGTATTCTATAAATAGAATTATCAGTTATTTTCGGATAATTTCCTAATTTTGATTCATAATAACTTACTAAACCAATCATACGTCTTTTAAATATTTCTTCATTTTTCAAGTTATTACCTTCTTTTACATCTTCTTCTACAAAATATTTTTTAAATAATTCTCCTTCATTTTCAATTGGAAATAAAGGTATTTTTTTGAGTTCTAAATATTGTATATCTAATTTTTTATTGCCTACTTCATTAATATAATCAACAGCAAGTTGAAATTCTGGTTGATATGATTTTTTATTTAATATAAATTCAATAGATTTATTTAATTTATTAATTTTAGCATAATCTATATATTCATTTTGTAAAAATATTTCTTCTAATTCAGTATAGTCAGCAATTCCAAATGATGCTGGAACTTTTAAAATTCGATAATAAAGTACTTCATTATAACCATTTAATATATTAAATAATATTGCAGCTTCAAATGGATCATTGATCAATGGTGTTCCACTTAAAGCAATTATTTTTGTATTACTTGTATTCATAAGTAATTTATAAATCTCTAATCCTTGTTTTGAAATTCCCATTAAACCACTCATCATTTTTGATATTAAATTATGAACTTCTTCAATAATTATAACTTTATTATCTAAACTTCCAAGACGTTTTAATTGAGTTAAACTATTTGAAGCATTATATGATACAAAACTATATTTTGTTTTTATTAAAGATTCATCTTTTTTATATTCATCATCTCCACAAAAAAGCAATCCTTTATAAATAAAATTATTTTTTAATGATGCTGGTAACATAACAATAATATTTCTTTCTTTTTTTAGGTTTTCAGCAATAGTAATAGAAGTACATGTTTTTCCAGTACCTAAACCATGATAAAGTAAAATACCTTTATATGGACTATTTTTATTCATAAAATGTTTTAATAATTTTTGATAATTATAAGGTATATATGTTTTTTTCATAGGTTCTTGTTTTCCTGTTGCTCTATAAGGTAAGAATGTTTTATTAAACCATTCTAAAAAATTCTTTTGATTTGTTAAAACATAATTAATTTTTGAATTATTATTATTCATATTCTCTAATAAATATATATATTTTATATTTTGAATAAAATTAATTTAAAATATAATTTTTTAATCGAAATAATAATAATTATGAAAATAAAATTTATTCCTTTGGGAAGTTTTTGTCACCCAAAAATATTTTTAAGAAATGAAAAGATTGAAATTCTTGAATCTTTACCTTTTGATTTTCATTCATCTCCAAATTTTTATTCCATATATCATATTTTAAAAAAATTATCTTCTGAAAAAAATATAATTCATGAATTTAAAGAAATATTATACGAACATGATTTTAATATTAGCAAAAATACAGAATTAGCCGTTCAAGATAATTATGATATGTATTTTCTTCATTTTTTTAATATTAATGATTTAAAATCGAGACCATCTAATTATCCATGTAGTGCTGAATTTTTAAATTATTCTAAAATAAAAGAAGTTCAAGATAAATTTAGTAAAAGATATTTATTTTTATATGATATATTAAATAATACAGAAGATATTCTTATTTTTTTACGAATTGAAAATTTTTCAAATCCATCATGGAATGAAGATTTAAAAAATTGTATTGAGGCTTTACAATTATTTAAAAATCCAAATAAATATATGATTTATAGTCAAATTAATATTGATAAAGAACTTGATTATTTTATTTCCGGAAAACTTAATTTTGATTATGGTATTCCTGTTTTATTTCATAAATATCAATTTGATGAATCAATTACAGTTAATGAAGATGAAAATAAAAATTTTAGTAAATTAATTCAAGTTTATCCAAATATTTTTAATTTATCTGTTTATCTAAAAATAAATGATATATTATTTCCATTTTATTTTGATAAAGAAAATAATTTTTTAGTAAAAATAAATGATATAAATATTATTTACAAAATTGTAGAATTTAATGATAAATATTTTAATGTAACTTATCAAAATAAAAATTTAATATTTTTAAAAGATTTAAACCATGACTATGTCCTTGTTAATGACTGCTAATACCAAAATATTCTAACGCATTCTTTGCCGCATTTTGTTGTGCTTCCTTAATTGTTTTTGCTTCTCCTTTACCAATAATATTATTTGATGGGTCTTTAATATGAACCGTGAATTTACGATTTGTTTGTCCAATACTATTTATATTATTTTCTTCTTTTACTTTGTCATATTTCGGAAATACACCATCAAATCTTTTTTGAAAGAATTTCATCAATATATCTTTGTAATTGTCTTCTTCATATATTATTTCTGTCCAATCAATAAATTTATGTAATAAATTTATTATGAAATCATTTACTTTTTGATACGCAAAACCAACACTTTCCTGTTCGTTAAATTCTTCAAATGTTGACGCAATAAATGCCTCAAATGCATCTTCTAATAATTTCGGGTTCTTTCTACCATTACGAATAATTTCAACATGTTTTGATATTATTAAATATTTATCAAATTTTAATGCATATGCTAATTTATAAAGTCCTTCTGTTTTAACTAATTTTGACCTTTTTTTTGTATAAAATCCCTGATCTTCATCCGGAAATCGCATCCATAAATAACGCCCAACAATCGATTGTATATGACCATCACCAACAAATTCAAATCTTTCACTTGATTCTGGTTGAAGAGGTAATATTTCTGGATTTTCTTTAAAACTTAATCCATTTAAATTACCATAAAATTTCATTTCTTTTTCAAAATCATTTCCACTTTTATAGGATTCATGTACAAATGCCTTTTGAAATAATTTTATGTTTTTAATTTCATCATAAATTCCTCCTTGTGCTAATATTTCTTGTACTTGTTCCTTGTTTATTAAAAAATTATTTGCATTGGCTACTGGATATATCTTTTTATTGTCAATAATTTCAAAGTTTTCATTAAGCTCTGTAACTAATTCAGTCATCTTACTTATTATTTATTAAAAAAACTATATATTCATTTTTTTTTAATATTTAAAAAGATATGTTTAAAAAAAATATATGAATGTGGTTTTAAAAGTGGATAATCGAGAAAAAGATTTAATTCAACTTTTAGAAAATCAACATGTAATTTTTGAAAAAGAAAACTTAGAAATTGGGGATATTCAATTTTTAGAAAAAGATGAACATAACAATCAATTGTTAGTTCTTATTGAACGTAAATCTTATTTAGATTTAAGTAATAGTATTAAAGATGGTCGTTATAAAGAACAAAAAAATAGAATATTAAATAGTATTCCGCAAAATGTAAGGAAATTGTATATTTTAGAAGGTAATGTCAAAGAATTTAAATTAAAACAATCTGTTTTAAATGGTACTATTTTAAATACTATTTTACGTGATAATTTACATATTTATTATTCAAAAAATATTGAAAAAACAATGGAATTTATATTATCAATACAAAAAAATATTGATAAATTTAAAGAAAATATAAAAAATAATAAAATAGAATCAAATACATCAAATAGTTTAGTACATGTCGTAAAAAAGAAAAACATGAATTCAGAAACATGTTTTTTAAATATGATATGTGGAATTCCTGGTATTTCAAGTAAAACAGGACAAATTATTGTTGATAAATATAAAAATATTGGTTATATGATGAATATATTTAAAGAAAATTTAAATAATAATAAAGATGATATTATCAAAGAATTAGAAAATATAAAAGTGGGAAGTAATTTACGAAAGTTAGGAAGTAAACATGCATCTAATATTTATACATTTTTATATGAATAAATTTTAAATTTATAAATGAAAATAATTTTCATGTTTTAATATAGAATGGTAAAAAAACAAACCTCATTTTGTAGTCAATACAAATTTTTATTTATATGTGTTATTTTATTATTATTGTTTTTTGTTTTTTATATGAATTATTATAATAATAATCAAAATATGGAATTTTTTGAAAATTTAAAAAATATTAAGTATTATCGTTGTGATTCAAAACATTTAGGTGCTATTACTAAATCTATTTTTGATGATTTTGATATTTCGAAAGACAATAGTGATTGGAGTGTTTATGTACCTTGTGGATATAATAATGTTGAAAATGAATTACTTCAAATTGAATTAAATAGTCAAAAAGAGGGTAGTAAATATATTTTTGGTGTTAATGGCTGTGATTCAATTGTAAGTAAAAATAAAATATGGGAATCATTAGTGAATTGTTATGGTCGAGAAGAGGCATCTACTTATATGCCCGAGTCTTATGTATTACATAATAAAAAAGACATGAAATATTTTCAAAAGGTATTTAATCCACAACATATATACATTCTTAAAAAAAATGTTCAACGCAAAGAAGGATTAAAATTAACCAATAATTATGATGATATTTCTAATGCTTGGAAAGAAAATTATCGTGTTGTTCAAAGATATTTAACAGATTTATATTTAATAAATAAACGTAAAGTGAATTTACGGGTTTATTTATTGGTAGTGGTGGATAAAGGAATAGTATCATTTTATGTTTCTAATTTAGGCAAATGTATTTATACAAAAAAAGAATATAATCATAATGATTTTGATTTTGAATCAAATATTACAAGTTATCATTTAGATATGACCGTATATGAAAAGAATCCTCGTGATTTTATTGAATTATTTACATATGTAGATAGTCAGGAAAATAATCCAAAAGCGGGACAAAAATTATCAGCTAATATTTTAACATTAATGTCTAAAATATCTGAATGTTTAAGTAAAAATATATATCAGAGTTCAAATATAAAAAATACAATTAGTTTTCAATTATTTGGTGCTGATGTTATATTTGATAAAGATTTACACCCTTATTTGCTTGAATTAAATAAGGGACCTGACATGATTCCACGAGATAATGTTGATAAAAGTATGAAAAAAAGAGTACAAGAAGATATGTTTAGAACAGTTGGGTTATTACCTAATAATGAAAAACAAAATGTATTTTTCGAAGTATATTCTACAAAATAATTATTTTTTATATTTTTTTATTACTTTATAATATGATATATGTTTATATCTTATTATTCATATTATTACTTTTAGTGTTTGTCAACAGACAAAAAAATATAAACAAAGAACATTTTATTGGTTTATATGAAAATTTAAATCAATATTTTGGTAATGATAATAAAAAAGACATCAAAATAATTGATAATGAACAAAGTAAACAACTTAAAAACTTTCATTCTTTGTTTTTAAAAAATATTTATTTAACCCAAATTAAAAACAATAAATCATGGAATTTTTATTTTTTGAATTTTGATTATCAACCTTATTTAAATATACAATGTATTTTTCCACTAATTAAAAATAAAATAACTATTTTTGATGAAAAAAATAAAGAAAAAGTAGGATTTTTAAAAAATCAAAAATACAATAAATATATATTTGATTTACAAAAACTATATAAACAAAATTATATATTTGAAATACAAAACAATTATGAAAAAATAAAAATTTACGGATTTTATTTAGATAACATTTATTATTTATCAAAAACGAAGGATTCAAAAAAAGTATATAAATGTTATATATTTGAAAAAGAAATTGGTTATGTAAATAAAGATGAAAACTCAAAAAATTTTAAAATCAATATTGAAAATAAATATATTGACCAAATTAATTTATTTGGATTGGCTTTAATCTTGATTCAATTGAACACTTAATGATTTAATTATATTCTTTTTTTTTAGAAATAAGAAAAACTTTTTTTCATCAACACTTAATCCCCAATGTTCATCTACTTCTTTTAAATCAAAATAATGATTTTCTTTTGAATATATCATTAAACTTATTAACATTAATAAATGGATATTTACATTGTAAATATGAATTGCTCTTAATATATTTTTAACACTTTGAATAAAATATGAATTTAAATAAATTGATATATAAGGTTGATTTTTAATATTTTTATTTGTATGTTTTTTATAGAAAAAATTACCAATATATTTTTTTTCTTCTAAATTTTTATTCAAGTTATTTATATGCGTAATATCATTACATACAAACAAAAGATATGTGTTATTTTTTTTAGGAATCAATTTATTATTTGTAATAATTAAAGAAGGTTTATCATTTGTGGGTGTATGATTTGAATAAAGACTATAAGTAATATTACATATATTCATTTGAAAAAATTGTTGAAGTTGTGGATTATCAAATGAAAATACACGATTTGAATTTATTTTTAAGAGTCTTTCAATTGTTTCATAATATTTTTTATATAACAACTGGTCTAAAAATGTGTCTAATATAATACGGTCATCAAATAATGATAAATGTCTTAATAAATTAATTTGAGGTTTGCTTTTATGAATATAATTATTTTGATTATTTTTTTGTTGTTGTTTGCTTATTCTTCTATAACTTTGATAATATTTGGTATAATAAAAATCAAGACCACTTATATATAAATATTTTATTGGATAAGATAACATTTCTACAATTGCACAAATTCCTGTAAAAGGTCTGGTTTGAAGTGAGTTTTCTAATTGTTTATAATTTTTAAGACTTATACAACGAAAAGGTATTTCAAATTTACTTCTTTGAATATAATGTAATATATCTTTTTGGAATAAATCTATTTCAAAAGGATATGGACAGACTAAAAAGTGAATATCAAATTGCTTTAAAAAAGAATTTGAAAATTTATTTTCACCTGGAAAATCACTTGTATTTAATGAATTATATAATATATTTGTTTTTGTACCGATATCTTTTGATAAATGTTCAGGAAGTGGTAATGATTTATTTAGTCGAACAACAATATCAAATTGGTCAATAATATGCCCTTTATTTGTATTAGTAATGGATTCAGCTGGACCAATTAATGCGACTGTTTTATTTGATAAATAATTTAGATATAATTGATTATATTTTTCTAAAAACTGTTGAATGACTTGTTTATGATTCATTAATAAATGATCATTTGGGTTAACAATCATTTGAGAAATACATTTCTTTTTATGACTTTTGTATAAATACAAGTATATATCTTTTTTACAAAATTTACATCTTTTAGTTTTTTCATAATCATTCATGAAAATTAAATATTAGTTATATATTAATTTTTTTATTTTAACTTAGTTTAATTTTAGGTATTTCAAAATTAAATTCTTTTTATACATTATAATGAAAGTCAAAAAAACCATTGTGCGTTTGGATAATACAATTGATGTAACTTATGTTTTAAAAATCTACCAAAATAATACTTACGAATTTACAACCTTAGTAAAAAGAAGTGGATGCTATGTCGTTGCATCTCGAAGAAAAGGTACTTGTGTAAATAATTAATCAAATATTTTCTTTTAGACTTATATTTTTATGCATCATTTAACATAAAAAATTTATATTATATAGGGTACCATTTAATCATCTAATTATTTTTATCAATGTTTTTAATATTTTTTTATTATTTATGATTCATTTTTCTTTGTTTTATAAAATCATTACTTATAAAATATTAAAATGCTAAAATTTCCCCACTTGAAAAAAAAAAACGTTTTTTTGCACAAACTTTTTTTGAAAAAAAAAAAATTCTGAGAGGCGATTTCGATTTTCCTACACTCTTTGTTTTTTTCACGTTTTTTAAATAATGCAAATTGAGGAATTTTTTACTTTTTTTACTTTTTTACTTTTTGCAATTTTTAAAATTTGAATAAAAACATAAAATTTATTGTATCATTTTTCTTATAAAACACTAAAGCTAAAAAACACTGCTCTTATTTTAAAATCCAAGGGTACTACCTACAACCCCTAAAAAATATGGTGTTTTTTGACCCCTAAAAATTTTTTATCTCTTGATGATTTTCCGTGATTTGCAAAATAATGCAAAATGAGGAATAAATATCAGTCACCAGTAATTACTGGGACTTGGAAAAAGTAAAAAATGTATGACTAACGTTAGTAATAAAAGTGAAAAAAAATAGTTCATTTTTTGAACAAAAATTTTTCCGAAAAAAATTCCTCATTTTGCATTAAAAATTGCAGCACGCCAGTTTTTTTTGCAAACCCAATCACGTACCCCAATTTTTTTTTTGAAAGGGCAAAAAAACTTGTAAACTGGCGTACACAAAATTTTTGCCAAACCCAATCACGTACCCCAATTTTTTTTTAAAAACAGGAAACTTTTTCACAAAAATGAAAAACAGGAAAAAACTTTGAAACTGGCGTGCACGATCGTGTACGCCAGTTTTTGTCTCTAAAATTGCACAAAACCAATTTATGTATCAGTTTTTACTTTTTTTTAGTAAAAAAACCATTAACGTGTATTGTTTTGTCTTTTTAGGCCTCTTCAAAGTTTGAAAAAAAACAAGACACGGGATTCCTGCACGCCAATTTTTTCCTGTAAGTTACCGGTGAAGTGGATTACGTGTAAGGCGGGTTTTCAAAATCCGAAAAACCCCTTTCTGCACGCCAGTTTTTTCCGAAAAAAAATTTTAAAATTTTTGCGAAAAAATGAGAAAAAGTAAGAAATTTTCGAAAAAAACAGAACACGGTATTTGCAGCACGCCAGGTTTTGCAAATAGTTTACCGGTGAAGTGGATTACGTGTAATGTCATTTTTAAAAATCGGAAAAACCCCTTTCTGCACGCCAGTTTTTTCCAAAACCATTATTGTCAGCAAAGTGCAAGTTACCGTGTAAGGTTTTTTTTGCATAATCTTACACGGTCCTGCGTATACTAAAACAATACACGGGATTCCTGCACGCCAGTTTTTTTACCTAGTTTACCGGTGAAGTGAGTTATGTGTAAGGCGTGTTTTTAAAAAACGAAAAATCTATTTATGTGTAAGATTTTAGCCGAAAAAAAAATAACCTGCTACGGTATTGTGTTTTTTATAAAAAAATTAAAAAAAAAAATGAGATTTTTCAAAAAAACGTCTTGTGAGAGCATTTTTTGAAAAATAAAGCAAAAAAAATCAAAAAATTTTGAATTTTCACGTTTTTCAAATTTGCTTTTTAGCGACCAAAAGTTTTTTTAACAAAAAAGGTCGACAATTGGCAAAAACGCGTAAAAAGCACTATTTTTTAACTAATAAGCTCAAATATAAGTGTTTACATCCATATTTTTTTTTTTGTGGCAACTTTGAGTTTTGTGGCAACTTGGGGGAGTTTTTAGCCGACTTGGGGGAGTTTTTAGCATCTGAAACAGGAAAAATGCAGTTTTTGACAGGAAACCTGCAACTTTTTTGCTTTTTTGCTTTTTTACTTTTTTGCTTCCTCAATTTGCATTAAAAATCAAACATTACTTTTTTTACTTTTTTTGCTTTTTTACTTTTTTTACTTTTTTAACTTTTTCTTTATTTTTACTTTTTTTGCTTTTTAACTTTTTACTTTTTTTTACAAAAATCGTACATGTTATTGAGTTTAAAAAATATGACATTTGATAAAAAAAAGTAATTTTGCTTTTTTACTTTTTAACTTTTTACATTTAAAGATTTAAAATTAAAAAGATATAATTATATATGTTTTATTACAGATGTATTAGATGCAATCATATTGTAAAACAAAAAGTAGAAATGAAAAGACATTTAAAAAGAAAATTTAAATGCGACAATATTAATGTTGTCGATTGTGATGATATTACTTTATTTAATCAATCATTAATAAAACAAAAATTAAATGATGATGAAACATTTGATACTCTTAAATTTCAACTTGAAAATAACTTAATGATAAAATCAAATGATTTAAATAAATTTCATTGCTCGAATTGTAATGCATGCTTTCAAAATGAAGAAAATTATAATATTCATATTGAAAATAATTCGTGTTATGTAAAACAAAATAGTAATAATACCACTCATATTACAAATATTCTAAATCAACAAAATATTATTAATATTAATTTTCCAATGCTAAAACCTTTTGATGAAGATTGGGATGTTAGCAATATTGATTATGCACTTAAAAATATATTGCTTATTTCCTCTTTAAAATATACAAAAACATTAGAACATATCTTAAAAAATGAAAAGAACCTAAATGTATTTATTGAAAGTTTAGACTCTCAAACCGGAATCGTGTACGCAAATGATAATGAACGCTTCAAAGAAATGTCCATTAAAGATATTGTTGATATGTCTATGGAAAAAATATCAAAACATTTACAAGATTTTCATAAACAAATATTAGATAGAAATGATTTTCAATTAAGTAGTGAATATTTAGAAGAAGAAAAACAATCTATATTAAATAAATTAGAAGAATATAAAAATAATAAAAATGTACAAGAAAAAGTCCAAGAATTTTTGACAAAAATATTTAATTCTAAGAAAAAAGATTCTATGAAAATATTTAAGGAATTAATTGACGAAGATAAAAAATCTCTTTTAGACGGGTATTAATTATTTTGTCACTTTTACAAACCATTGATTTAACCCTTTATTATTCTTTTTTTTTGATTTTTGTAATTCACTTGTACTACATTCTTCATAATCAAATAACTCATTTATTTGTATATCTTTTCTTATTTCTGGCTCAATACTCTTTTTATTTGTATTTTTATTTGTATCTTTCTTATATTCATTTTCCATTAATATTAAATCATTCATATCTATATTGTCTAAATAATCAGTACCATATAATGTATGATGAGTTTCTTTGAATACACTTTTGTTATTATAAACACCTGATTTAGCAAGTTTATCAACAATCTCATTATTTTTCGAATGTCTATCTTGTTTATTTGTATGAGCACGTACTTTTACTAATTTTATATTATACTTTCTTTTTATTTTTAGTGCTTTAATAATTAAATCTTTATTTAAAACTTCTTTTCCATCTTTCATAAAATTGGCTTTTTCATAATTCTCACCCGTTTTATCAAAAATATATATAGAATATTGTGAATCCGTAATCATAATAATTTCTTTTTTTAAATCTTCTTTACTTAAATAATTAAAAGTTTCAATAATTGCTGTTAATTCAGCTCTATTATTGGTTTGTTTTTGATTTATTAAAGGCTCACTTATTTTTATATTTTTGTCAGGAATATATATACCATATCCTGCCTTGAAAATTCCGTTTTTAAATTTAATACAACTCCCATCACTATATACAAATATTCGATTTTCTTTATTTTCTAATAATTCATCTAAGATTTTTTCGTTTTTTTTGTCAATTGTATCTTTTCTTTTTTGAGAACTAAGAAATTTTTGAGACACTATACTAAATCCCTCTTTTACAAATTTTTCAGCTTCCTCTTTTTTATCAAATTTTTTAAAAATCGGATTACAGAAACCATTTACTTGAGCTTGACATGATGGCCAATCAGTATATATTCCTGGCTTCTTTCCCTTATGAACAGCATAATATTTCATATTGCTTTATATTTAATTATTTAAAAAATTTTAAATCAATTTTATTTATAAAAATATCTTTATTATATATATATAATGATCGGAGGTGCTTCTGAAGAAAGACATTTTCGTGTAGTCGAATTAAGCGGAAAAAAAGTTGAAATTGGTGGTGTATCTATTACTGGTGCCGCAAGCCCAAGCAGCGCTGCCAGAAAACTCTTAAGTTCTATTGCCCATGAAAAAGGACTTAAAAAAATGAACAAACTTAAACTTGGTAAAGTTCATTTCAAAATTCAAGAATATACTCGTGGATCTAAACATAAAGTATATGGTCCTTATGTAGGTCATTTCCACAAATATACTGCTGAAGAATTGAAAAAAGCTAAAACAGCTAAAGGAAAACAATCTTTTACAATGAAACCCGTTGTAAAACTTTCAAGTGGAAAAAACCACAACAACACTAATAAAAAAAACAAAAAAGCTAAAAAATAAGCTTATAAACCCCCGTTTTTTTTAATATAATTGATGTATTTTATTTCATAATCATCTAAGAATTTATCTTGTTGAATATTATTTATTATTTGTTTTGGTTGATAATAAACAAATGTATTCTTTTTTTCATGATTTATATTTACTTTAGGAATATATTCATAATATTTTATTATTTTAATTTCTTTTACACAACGTCTTATAAAAGTCATGATATTATATATTATTAATATAATTTATTTAAGTAAATTTTTTTAAATAAAAAAGAATCATTCTTTTCTAAATTTAAGATTTTATTAAGAAAGAATATTAGATGGATAATTTTTTATCTAAATTTAAACAACCTGAAAATCTTAAACTACATTATAATGAAGAACAATTGGCTTTTATTCATTCAAAATTACAAAATAGCTGTCTTTTAGGAATACCAGGAGGAGGTAAGACCGCCTCTATTATAGGAAAAATATTATACCATTATTCTATTGGTGAATTTAAGAAAAATAATGAATATTTAATTTTATCTTTTAGCCGCCGTGCATGTCATGATTTTATAACTAAAGGACAAAAACAACATGAAAAATTATTTAATTCAAGAAATATTTGTACATTACATTCTTTAGCAGGAAAAATTATAAGCAAATTAACTGAGAAAAAATCTTCTTCTAAAGATACTGTTATTATTGCAGCTTCTGAAGTTATTTTTGAACATCAAGAAAAAATAAAAACATTTACTGAATTTAAACAATTAAAAGTTATTTTTGTGGATGAAGCCCAAGATATATCCGAAATTCAATATAATCTTATACAAAATTTATCGAAAGTATTAAGTTGCTCAGTAATCATGATTGGTGATCCTAATCAAAATATTTATCAATTTCAAAATGGTAGTGATAGGTTTTTAATGGAACATAGTTCTAACAAATATTATTTAATAAAAAATTATCGTTCCTCAAAAGAAATTGTTAATTTTGTAAATCAATTTAAACCTTGGGAATTATTAACCCAAAATATGGTGTCAATGAAATCTAAGGATTATAAACGTCCTACTATTTTTTGTGGTAATGTAAGTGAAATTGTTCAAAATATTATACAAAAAATAAAAAATAGCTCTTATAAACGTGAAAATATTGGTATTATTGGTCCCGTTAAAAAATCAAAACCTATTAATGATTATTATTCAAATATTGGGTTAAGTCTATTTACAAATTTACTTAAAGAAAATGATATACAATATCTAAAACATTACGAAGATACAAATAATGAAGAAGTTGTATTGGATAAATTTAGAAAAGAAGAAAATCATGTCAATTTAATGACTGTTCATGGTTCAAAAGGCTTGGAATTTGATGAAGTGTATTTATTAAATTTTCATGTAACTACTTTTGGTATGATGCCAAATGAACAAAAATTTAATGAATTTAAATATTTATGGTACGTGGGTTTAAGTCGAGCATGTTATAGTATGCATATTTATATCGATAAAAATAAATATGCTTGGTTTCCATTAAAAAATTGTCCATTAAAATATTATCAACTTGAAAATCAACCCCCTAAAATGAAAGATAAAATGCAATACAAAGAAGAAATAAAACCGATTTATTATTCTGTGACTGAAATATTAGGTTCTAAAAAATTCTTTGATGAAAAACACTTGTATGTATTTGAAAAACTGATTCAATATAAATTAGTCGAAGAAGATTTATTTGATGATTTCATTAAACAAGATTTATTTGAATATGAACATTATTGTGCTTTATATGGCATTTTTATTGAAAATATTTTTAATTATTATTATTGTTTAAAAAACAATAGTATTCCTGATTTTATAGCAAAATTAAAAAAAATTTTAGAACATACTATACTTGTTCCTAAAAATATGGTAGGTGGATATAAAATATTAAAACTAAAATGTCCCTTTATTGTGAAAGATTTAGTAAAATTAAAGGATTTTGATATTATCAAAAAATCATTTAAAGTAAGAGAACAACAATTATATGATTATTTAATCAACATGCTAAATAATGATTTTAATAAAGAGTTTTTCTTAGATTGTTATAATGATGTATCACATTATTCAAAAGACTTTTTAAATGAACTTATCAGAAAATCATTGAATATAAACAAAAAATACAGCGAAAATGAAATATATTATTGTATTTTTCAAATAAGTTTATATTTCTACCAAAGAAGTCATGAAACCGCTTATTTGTGGAAAAAAGACTTTAGTCCCCATTTAGATAGTTTAGAATACATTATACAAAAAACAAAATCTTATGCACAACAAGTGGATATACCTTTAACATTCCACCCAACATTTAAACATAGTAAACTACCATTAGTTGGGGAACTTGATATATTGACTGAAAATTCAATTATTGATATCAAATTAACCCAACAATGTAGTAAAAAACAAATAGTACAACTTATATTATATCATAATTTACTTAGCCCTAATTTAGAAAAAATTTATGATTTAGAATTATGGAATTTTAATACAGGCAAAAAATACAAAATCCTGTTAGAAAAAGATACATTTATGAATTATGAATTATTAAAACTTTTAAGTGTTATTTTACAAGAAAAATTAAAAAATATGATCTTTATTTATGATTTGGAAACAACAGGATTAATTCAAAATAATCAATTTGTTGATATTATTGACCGTCATTTTGAAGAATATGAAACATCTTGTGTAGCAAGTAGTGGACTGGTAAAACCAACAAGAGATAAATATATACCCTTTGAAATTATGGAATTAACTCATATTTCAAATGAAGAATTACTTAATTATGGCGACGATTATATGAAGTTTTCACAAGAAATTGATAATATTTTCTCTTATTGTGAAGAACCTATATTTATAGCACATAATGGATTTAGTTTTGATCATAAAATTATGATTGATAAAAAATTAATTGATAAAAATAAAGCAAAGTTTTTAGATAGTCGTATGATAATACGATTATTTTTAGAAAAAGAAATAGCAAATAAATCATTAAGTCAAATCTTTGTACATTTATTTGGATATAGCCCTGTTGCTCATCGAGCAAATAATGATGTACAGATGTTAATTATGATTATGAAAAAATTAAATATTAATGCTTCAAAAATAATGAATATTCAATATTAAAAAAAAAATCGATGCATATTTATAAATTTTAATATTATTTAGAAGAAAGAGAGAAGTTAAATCAAAATGATACCCTTGCTTATTGCTGTTATTTGTGTGGCGGGTTTTTTATGTTTAATGGGATTATCATGTCTTATTACGGGTTAATTCTTCTCATGATGTGTCATAGATCCAATCTTATTCTGTACATGAATATTCTCGATGAAAGAAAAATATGAATTATAACAAAATTATATTACTATTTAATTTTACACCTTTGCACATTTTATGTTATAAAAATCACCCTTTTTATTGATTTGATGATCGTATATTATTATTTTTTGTTCATCATCTAATTCAGACCAAAAAGGACTTAAATTATTTTTTATTGCTTCTAAATAAGCCTCTGATGGAGGTTTCTCCCATTCATCATGATTTCTAATATAAGCAATACATTGAATATCTTGATGATTTTCATCTTTTACAATCAAAT
>JGI10211J14876_10000433_pt1 | contig 18083 bp, 26 predicted proteins | sample Etolagsediment_FD_14876 | JGI IMG/M metagenome (IMG submission 14876)
CACCACTTCGTTTGGTAACGTATTCAATCATAGTATTCCTTTTTAATTTGTTGATGCATGTACACTCTCCATAGAGAGCACAAGTTTGTTGACAGAGTTCTGGTAGGTTCACCTTCACAGTATAACAAGACCTATAAGTACGAGTGACAATACTGCCAATGCCCCAGTCCAGTTTACTAGCTTATGTGCTACTCTATGCTGAGTACTATGAACCCCATGGTGTTGCATAGTGAACAACGCAAAGACTATAGCTACGAAAAATAGTAAAGGAAGTGTCAGTCCTAATCTTAATATGATATCCATCTTACTCTCCTACTTCATAACCAGTTTGAATATAATCATCAATCATCTTATCAACCCTATTCTTAGCTGCCTCATCTGAATATCCGTCCTGATACCGTAAGTCCAGTTTAGCTTTGTTAGCTTCCATAACTCCTTCAAGAGATAATCCAAGCTCACCTGCCATAGCAGTTACATAGAACAAGATATCTCCTAGCTCCTCTTTTGCATTGACCATATCAAAAGGTTGGTTATAGAATACATGCTTCTTAACTGTATCTACTAGTTCTCCAACTTCTCCAGATAACCCAAGAGACCAGTGGAGGACATTTAAAGTTTGTCCATCTACTTCCTGTGTCTCACAAGACTTAGCTGTTCTTTGTACACCTACTTCATAATCACTTGCTTTCATTTTCTACCTCCAATTCTAATACAAAACTAATACAACATAGGGCATGAGCCAAGTGGTGATATCCACTCTCAGGGTCTGTGTGTTCCCCTTGTGTGTAAGCAACTAAGTGTCTATATGCTGCATCTGTATATCGTTCAATCCCGTTAGGTACATGTTTCCAACTATGGGCTTCATACTTCTCAGCACCAAACCCCATAACCTTTGCTTGTTCTTCGATAGCTTTTAAAGGAAGTAGACTCCAACGAGTCTTCCCACCATCGAACTTTAATCCAACTCCTTGTTGACTATCCATACATCTCCTCCATAGTCTTGATACTAATAGTCCGTAGGTCATACGTCCCATCCTCTACGTTATCCAGGATACAGATACCACTTGACCATTGTTCAAATTGTTGTTGTGATGCCCAGCCTGGTTTGTCTTCTAAATAGCAACCACAAACAAGAGACTGAATCTTCTTACCTGCTACTGTAGTTACTTCTGCGTAGTCCAAGAGGTGAGAATGCCCACTAACGGTTGAACAATGAAGTTTAGAAAGATGAGCACGGGCAGCATTAACACCACCAATAGGCTGACCCATAAGACCAGAAACAAAGTAATGGCTAAAGTTAACCCCACCTCTTTCAACAATCTCCAAGAAGCCGTACATATCCCAACCATCATACCCTAAATCTCCATAAGAAAGGAACCCATCAAGCTCTGCACTTGAATTACAAGCTCGTAAGATTCTATGCTCATGGTTTCCTAATGTTATAATAAGCTCAGGTTGGTATACCCTCTTCTTATTCTTTCGTTGTTTCTTCTGTAAGGCTCGTAGAGGAGCTAAAATCTTTTTGTTAGCAATATGCACTGCCTCTAAATCTTTAGTGTATCTACGCCCCTCAAATCCCTTTGTACCCCTATCGTATACAGAGAGGCTAGGGATATCTGCACGGTCTCCAATATCAACTACAATATCAGGTCGTTCATCTACAATAAGTTGACCTAACCAGTCGAACCTATCAAGTCGTTTGTCTTTGTAGTCTGCATGACTATCAGGAATTACGAGTATTTTTTTCTTCATGTTTAAGTTCTCCTAGTTATAACATGTAAATCTTCTTTAGCTCTAAGGTAGGCTGCTCTTGCTTCTTGTGGTGTGTCATAAAAACCTAAATGTATAGTCTTGCCATTTTTTCTTATTTTAGCTTGAAACTTCTCAATTGTCATGTTCCAATGGAAACCTTTAGCTTTAGTTTGGTTAAACATATTCTCTTGAGCAGTTACAGCCCGTAGGTTTTCTACCCTATTGTCTAACCTATCCCCGTTAATATGGTCTATTTGCAACCCATCTGGAATCTCATCTAGCAGTAAAGTGTAGATTATCCTGTGAATTAACCAGTATTTTCCGTAAACCATGCACCTCAAATAGCCATGACTCCCTATGTTTCCTACTTCCTGCCCTGCTTTTATTTTCCCTCTATTTACTTTACTGAATAGCTTACCTTCTTCATAGTAGAATAAATCACTTAGCTCCATATTTCATCTCACCGAGTTTACCAATAAAATAAGCATCTGTTAAATCGTATCGTCCTTTAGTTTTAGGAACTTTCCCAAACTCATTACGAATATCATCAGGTAGTGCTTCATACATATCCTCTTTCTTAGCTTTACCTGTATCGGTAGCAAACTTCTTAACTTGAGAAGGTGGGACAATAAATAAATTATCTCCTACTTGATATTCAATAAGTTCAATAACAATAGCGTATTGTAAACCTGCTAAGTCACGAGTAACGTTAGACTTGGACATGAAAGGGATACCTTCCAATGCCACTACATCAGCCTTATACTTCTGTACAATAGTGCTTACTTGCATAGCAACTGAAGCTGCTCTATCAAACATAGTGTCAGTCTTAAGTGACGTGATTAAGTATCTATTGATTAATTCACCATCTTCAAACACACACACACCTGTTGATGTAAAACTCTGGTCAATACCTACTGTAATCATTCTCTCATACTTCCTTTAGTTGCTACCATTCTACGGAACATACCATCAGACATTAACTCGTAGTATCCTAGATGAACCCATAAGGCATCATTCTCTAACATTGTAAAGTTAGCATCAGCCCACTTGTTCATACCTCTACGTACTTCTTCAATGTGTTCACCTGCTTCAAAGGTGATATTAATTAACTCAATCTGTTTGTTACCATCTTTGTCAACAATATCAATCTCCCCTACAGGGATAGCGTAGATAGTCTTGCCTCTTAGTTTACCGTTGTGGTCAATTAAGTTGTCGAACTTATCATAGCTATTCTTGTTTAAATCTTTAATCGAAGTCGAGGTCATCGCTGTCTTCCTTTTTAAATTCTAATTGTACGAAGTGTTCTTCATAAGGAATATAAACATCTGTTCTCATACGAATCAGGTCTAAGTTCTCTTGAAAGAAAGCATAATCATATCCATTCTCTTTATACATCATCCAAGCACCAGAAGGTAGAGGAATTTCTTTCTGAATACATTCTCGTAACCAGTTCTCTGCTTTTACTGGACCAACATTAGGTAAACCACCAATGTTATCAGTAGAGTCACCAGTTAAGACTTGTTTCCATAACAGAAAGTCAGCCTCTTGTGGTGTGATTTTATACAACTCTTTCTTGACAATATTGTAATGCCAAGCAGGGTACTGTTTCAAATCCTTATCTGTTGAGGCAATTATAGTGTCATATAGTCGATAACGATGAGCTGCTGATACAACTACATCATCTCCTTCTACACCATCTACAATTAATCCGTTATAGGCTTCAACAATATATGCCCTCGCTCTAGACAAATGGCGTGGTCGTGTCTTGTTTGCTCTATTTCCTTTATACGGCTTGATGGTTGCAACATCATAGCGATAATTGCCATCACCAGTAAGGGCAAAAAGATAGTTTTTAGCCTTCGTTTCTTTCCATAGGTCGTATATAGCTGCACGTATTGTATCCTCCAATCTTTCTTCTGATTCTTCTTCGCAAGCTGCTGCTACACGAAATGCGATAATGTCTGCGTCTACTGCACATAAATAACTCATTAGTGACAATCTCTCCAATTTTTACCAGTCTTGATGTCAATAGCATTAGGGCATTTAACCTTGTAATACTTATCTGTTTCTAAGACTGCTTGTTGTAACACTTGCTTAAACTTCTCAACATCATCAGGGTGTACATCATACTGTACCTCATCGTGATAACTAATCATAAGTTTAGCATCTAGTTTTTGTTCTTTAATAAGCTTCTCGATAAACCACAACCATCTCTTAAAGTAAATTGCTGCACTTGACTGTAACAAAGTGTTCAATGCTTTACGTACATCAAAACCTTTCTTACCATTGAAGCCAACTGATTCTGTTACCAACACAGGGCGTTCATCTAAGGATAGTACATACCCTTGTTGAGCTTCTCTTTGTGCCTTGTCGATAGCTAATTTTAAGCCTGGTAGCTCTTTAAAGAATGCATCTTTAATATCTGCTCCCTCTTTAGAGCCTCCACCTACAAGTGAACCAATCTTAGTATCACCACCACCATACAAGAACGCATAATAGAAAGTCTTTGCTGCATCTCGTGTTGGTAGTCCTGCTTTCATTTGGTTAAAGGTATGGATATCAGCATCTTCTCCTGATACAAGAGTAGTAAACTCTTCATCATCCATGTAGTGAGCTAATATACGAGCCTCAATACCTGCCAAGTCACTTCCTACTTGAACTCTCTCAGCCCCAAAGAGGCCTCGAATCTCATTACCATACAATGACCTTACAGCAGGTAAGTTAGCTATCTTACGGTGGGTGTATCGTCCTGTGATAGCCCCTAGTGTATTAGCTTCTGAAGGAATCTTATTATCACTTCTGATATTCTTAAAGAATCCATCAATTATTGACTTACGGTGCTTCAGTACGTAATACTTACCTAAGTCTGCTCCCTCCATTCCTGGAATACTAGACAGGTTAGGTTCAACATTACCTTGCCGAGTCATCTGTGGACTACCTTTGTCAGTAAACCAACTACACTGCCAACCTAATTCATCAAGTTTAGCTAAAAGTAACTTCTTAGTGTCAAGAGTAATCTTCTCATAGACTTTAATAAGACTTCTGTTGTTAGGTTTATCAATACTAATCTTATGTTTGAACTTAGGGAACTGTCTCTTCATACTTTCTAGAAGATTTACAGCATGGTGGTTAGGCTTACCATCTTTCTTTAAGATATGTTCTTTCTCAAAGGTATGATACCCTAGGGTCTCTTCTACTTGCTCTTTGATTGAATCCATTTCAGCATCAATATCACTTGCATACTTCATTGCAGATTCGTAATCAAAAGAAACTCCATATTGTTCAGACCTAGTTTGAATCTCTAAGATGTCATGTTCAAGACGTACATAGTCAGCAGTGAAGTCGATAGCCTTTTTAAGTACCTTTTTGTACAGTACGTAATTAACCTCAACATCTTGTTGACAATACTCTAACATTTCATCAGAGAAGTTATCAAAGCCACCTTCGTAGTTTAACTTACCACTACTAACCCATCGTCTTTGAACAAAGCGTTGTCCCCAAGAGTCTAGCGAATGTTTATTAAGTCTACTGTAAGCAAGACGAGAACCAACAAGAGTGTCCCATGCTTGACCTTTAAACTCAAAATCATACAGTTTCTTCAACACTGGTAAGTCATACCCAACAATGTTGTGTCCAATAAGAACATCAGCTTTAGCTAACTTCTTTAGACCTGACTCAATGTTATCTAAGTAATAAGAGTATACCTCTTCTGTGTCTACATCTTTAAAGACTAGACACCAGACCTTGTTAACATCATATAAGAAACCATTTGCTTCTATATCAAATATGTATTTTGTCATTCTAAGTCATCTCCAAAGTCAGTGTAAGGGTCACTACCTAGCTCTAAATGTCCTGTGTCTGGGTTGTACTCCATCCACCCTGCTTCTCCAGTCTTACCTGTACGTCTAGCTTTAACTAAATGTAGTTTAGTAGCAGACTTTATCTGCTCAGTTGCTCCCATCTTGTCACGACTTAGTAAGATAGTATTGAAGCTTACTTGGTTGATAGCAGAAGAACCTAATAGGTCATACTCAGATACTTTATGTGGCTTATCATCATTTGGTTTTCTCATGTGAGATACCAATACAAAAGCTACGTCAGTCTGTTTAGCTAGTTTTAATAAACTATCCATTGCATACTTCACAGTATCATTGTTTAAATCAGGTAGAGCCTGCTGTAAAGGGTCTAAGAAGAAGACATCTAAATTAAATGCTATGATTGTATTACGGATACGTTTAATCATCTCATCTAGCTCTAGAGAGCCCTGATGGTCTAAGATATACAACTGGTCTTTCCAGGAGATACTATCAAAGCAACTCTCTTGCTCTTTCAAGTCACCTGTCTTAGATTTAAGGTGTAAATCAATCAATCCACTTGTTAGTTCCCCAACTGTAGTTTCTAAACCTAAATAACCAACACGTACATCTGTCTCTTCTAAGAAACCATAGAGTAAGTTATTAACAAAGGTTGTCTTACCTATAGAGGTTAATGCACCTACTGTTGTAATCTCTCCTTTAGCTAGTCCTCCTCCTAACATTGAAGCTAACTGAGGCATTGACTTAGGTAAAGGTAATATCTGTGTACCAGCACGCTCTACGACACTCTGAAAAGCATCTGTGAAACTAACAACCCCAGCAGGAGAATAAGTTTTACTATTCCAAAAGTCTGTGTTATACCCATCTCTATCACGATTCATTAAGTATTCGTTTGCATCTTTGTACTTGGTAAAAGTAACAATCTCCGCTTTACCAGGAGATAAAAGCTCTGCTACAGCTTGTGCTGCTTTCTTGCCAGGCTCATCATTATCGAATGCAATCTTTACTTTGTCGTATGACTCAATGAAGTCTAAGTTGTTCTTAACATCTGCTTCTGCTGAAGACGCTGAGTGTACACTTACACATGGGAAGCTACCACCTAACTTGTATGCTGCAATAGCATCATCTTGTCCTTCAGTAATGGTTAGGATTTTTCCACCTGTACCAAATAACTGTTGTCCAAATAAGGTAGCTTGTTTGAAGTTACCAGTAATGGCAAACTCCTTCTCTCCTCCTTTACGTACTTTGGTGGCTGTCAGTTCACCTTCTTTATTGAAGTAAGGGTATACGTAATCGCCTCTACTGTTTACTTTAACTCCAAAGAACTTTGCTAAGTCTCTAGCAATATGTCTTTTAGGTAAAGATTCAAACTCCCCATCATAATAAACAGGTTTGTCTTTTTTATTCACACGCTTTACCTCCTTATGTTTATCCCCTCCCCCTGTAGGCTTGCCACAAGAGAAGCAATATGTAGAACCATCGTCATATAGAGCATTGGCATCTGACGACCCACACTTATCACAACTTGTATGTTCTACAAAATCAGCCATCAACTAAAGCCTTCCAAGACTCAGGAAACAATGGTCGAATTACTTTATCAAGTTCCTCTGCAAACCATTGTGCTTCAAGTTGAGCACCCTCTGCAATACGTTCTTTGTACACATGAGCAAATGCTAGTAAGTTACCTGACCAGTACCATGAAGTCATCATAGATTGGGGTAAGACCATACGTGCCATTTCTGGGGCAACTCCCCTAGCCAACATCTCAGTATATAGACATAGTTGGTAGTCACCTACATCTCTCAACATATTGTCTAAAGTTTGAGGTGCTCCGTACCCTGTTGTCCACATCTCTGATGTATCTACAACCCCACCACTCCCCTGCTTAATACTCCCATCAGGTCTGCCTCTCCATTCATCAGGTACAAAGAACTTAGGTTCACTATCTACATAACGTCTACTCACCTCATTCCAACTAAGCCCTGCCTGGTGCTTGCCAAGCTGTCTTGCTAAAAAGATAGGGGCATGGCATCTAATTTGGATTTGGTTGTGTCTAAAAGGTGTCATGTGTTTGTGTGAGGCTAAGTACTTGATTAGCTTCTTATCAGAGTCTTTAATCTTACGGTAGCCACTCATTCCTCTTTCCATATCACTATCGTACTGGTCGTATTCTGTAAAGCCTTCTGGTGGACAGTTTCCATCATAGTCCCACTCTTCGTGAAACTCACTTTCCTTATCAAAACTAACCCTAGCTGAGTTGACTGTAGACAGGTCGCTACCCATTGAATCAATTAGTTCTACTTTGATTTGTTGTTTACCCATTAACCTTCTCCCTTATAGTAACAATAAAATCTTTGTTAACCAAGTGATATTTATCAAATCCAATCACCTTGATAGGAACAAAGGGTTTACCATTATTCATTAGGTCACTTAGTCTTGCTCCAGGCTCTAAACAAACTACACCTCTTTGTACATTACTCTCTGTTGATAGTGCAAAGATAACATCAATAGGTTTTGTTGGTATTGTTGAATCCATCATACTCTCCTTTAGAATTTGAATGCCCCTCGCTTAACAAGGGGACTTTGTATTACTTAGAATGAAATGTCATCATCATCGAAGTCTTTGAACTCATCTTTAGTTTCAAAGTCAAACTCTTCACCATCTTCATATTCCACAAGTTCAGTGACATTAACTTTCTCTAAGTAGACTGTGTATAGACCATCATCATTCTTCTTACCGATACGACCAATTACATCAACAACAGAACCATTACCAATATTATCAGCAAAAGGTTTACCATCCATGACTACTTTAATTGGCTTGTCTTTACCATCAGGCCACTTGTCAGGGCTTGTTAGTTTTAGCAAGTATTGGTCTTCGTATTCAGCAGGGTATGAAGCCTCGCCTTTCTTCTTTAAATCTTTCTTGTTCTTAGTAGAGATTAATGTTGGTTGCTTATTAAATGAAGCATCATCCATTGCATCTACTGTGTCTTCATCAATGATAAGAGTAATCTCATATTGTTTCTCATCAGGTTTCTTATACTTCGGAACTGCTGTTTGTACTTTAGCCCAGTATGATGTGATACCTTTAATGATGAATTGTTTTCCGTTATTACCTAATGTTAGTTGACTCATAGTTAACTTTCCTTTTCTCTTAGTTTTTATAGTTTGTAGTTGTAGTTCTTACAGGAATACTTAAAAGAATCTTTACAGTAATCCTTAAAGGAATATATACAGGAATATTTTCATCCCCCTTTCCCCTTTACGCAGACACTCTTTTTTTAGCTTACATTTTCATCTTAACAACCTCCTAAATATTCACTAATTTCTTCATCAATAGGAGAAGGTTCTTGCCCTTCCATGTTATGATAACTTTCCCAATCTCCTTCCATCATTTGTTGTTCTTGTTTAAGTGGTGCAATGCCATGTTGCTCTAACTCTTCTACTTCAATCTCTACTGAATCATAATCTTCAAATAAGTTCATGTTAACTCCACTGTGTTTCAAAGTAATTTGTATAGTTTGCTAAGGTTGTACCTGATAAGCCAGGTGCTGTGTTAACTTCAATGATTTTAACAACACCACTATCATTAATACGTACATCAACTGCTCCAAAGTCTAAACCTAACTGTTGTACTGCGAGAGAACAAATAGCTTGCATTTGCCATCTTTCATCCATCGTACACTTCAGTCCTTCTTCTGAGCGAACAAAGGTAAACCCATTCTCATGATTACGTACATAGAAGTTTGCAGATGTTGGTCTGTCTTCATCAGTACGTAAACCTTTACGTTGAATATCAAAGCAACGGTATACACCATCTGCATGTTTACCACAATGCAAGCGATACTCTCTAGTTGCTTTAAAATACTTAGTATACAGTTTACAGCTTCTGAACAATGCTTCATCAACTGCATCGGAGTATTTGAAGATTTGTATACCTCGTCCTCCACTACCTCTGTCTAACTCACGACCTACAACTACATCTCCTTGTATTAGCCAACCTAACGCTAAAGATGTATCTGTAGTTACTTCAACTGCATACTCCCCTTTAAGTGCTTCAAGTGTTGCAATCTTAGAAGAAGCCACTGAGACAGCCTCTGGCGGGTTGATAATCTTTAGAGCACCTTCTATACCATTGATGTGGTTTAAATCTCCTGAGCCCCAGTTTAAGACCGTTTTACCACTAACATTGAACTCTGAGTCTACTCTTAATAATCTTGAGTCAATACTTCTTGCTACTTCTAAGGCTGTTGGACGTACTCCACCACCTGCTACTACTTTTACATTATCCATTTCGCATATCCTCTAAATTAAAATGATTATAAACATCTGTCCACTTATCTTCCATAGTATAAGGGAAAAGTCCTGATTCTTGTATAACAGTCTCGTGACATAAGAATGCCTCCCATCCTCCCCACTGAGACATGTCTTGGTCTACCCGTAATTGAGTCAAGAAGTAATCGAGAAGCCCATAGTAGTCTAAAAATACCACAAGTACCATCTTTCTAGTTTCTAATAAAATCATCAGTACCACTCCCCGTTTTTACTTTGTAGGTATTCTTTCCAGTCCCCACTGTCTACCTTAGAATGTGATGGCGGTGAGTTTTGGAAGTAAATCCAAGCCTTACCTAATGTTGTATCAATAAGCTTACGGTCATAGAAGCTTGGGTATCCCTCTAACATATCTAAACCATCAGCAGTATACTTATCATGTACTTCATACACCTCGATAGTGATATCTCCATCACCTTTAATAATAGCGGGGAATCCTCCTAATGAGAACATATCCCAACCTGTCACTCTCTCTTCCCCTTTTAATGTAGAGTCATTTAATACACAGTGGTTACTTAGACCACCTCTGAGAGAGCCATAAACAGCTACTAGGTTACTTTCTTCTAACATGCACATACCTCTGGTTGAATTTCAGTTAATTGTACGCCAAAGGACTCTATTGCAACATCGTGACAATCCTCACAACAACACAATCCTTGACTGTTGTTTACATAATAATAAGTTTCATTTGACATAATAGGACTGCTACACACAGCACAATCGTCTACACAATATTCTGAGTTATCACACAGTAAAGCTGGTATTACCTCCGATAACTCCTGCGACTTTCCCACAGCTTGGTTTCCCTTTACTTTAGGTGTCACACTAGGAACCATGTAAGACGACCACTCTCCTTTTACTACAAGAGGACGATTACTATACCCTTTAGCAAAGTGCCAAGTGTGTAATAAGTCATCAACTACTGGTACAATCTCATCATAAGCCACACCTGCTCTTGTGAAAGCAAGCATTAGTGAGTCAAACTCAGTAGCAAAAATGAAGATATCTTTACCTTTCACTTTAGCCATGTACAATGTACGTTCATCATTCTTTACGATATTGAATGTATTACTTTCTGTATCAAAGAACATGAATACTCCTGCCCCTTCATATCTATCAAATGTCTTGTCAATACCTTGCTTGTTCATAGCCCAACATACTGATTCACTATCTACTGCACAAGGTGACTGGTCTTCTTTATTGTATGAAATCAATGACTTATGACCACAAGAGCGACCAATAGTACCATTCTGCATGAGTAGATACTTTCCGTGTTCAAAAGGGTGAGAGTTAAGGTCTGAGTTACCACCTACAGTAGAGTAACGTGTATGCATACCCACTGCAAAAGAGTCTGCCAATGAGTCTTTAGTATCCTGAAACCATTTAGTGTTAATGAAGTCAGGACTAGGTACTGCTCGTTTGTGGTAAACTGTTTCCCCAAAAGATTGCATTGTCATTACACCAGACCCATCTGTTTGACCAAAGGAGTTGACATAGAACAAATGCTCTAAGATTTTGTTGATTTTGTTTTTATCCAAAGTGCTTAAAGACTTCGGTTCTAAGTTCACGCTTGCTGCTAGTTTACACATTATTTAATTCCTTTGTAAATATTCTAAGACTTGTTCTCTAGTTAAAAGGTTAGTAAGAAGAGCAGTAGAAAATAAATCTGCTGACTCAACTCTGAAATGGTGCTCTAAAAACTCCATATCTCTAGGGTTTGGTGTATTAGAGATTAAGTTACCGTAGTAAGCATTAGCTTCTAATACATCTTTTTCATTAATTTGGTATTTCTGTACTAATTCTGTTTCGTTTAATTCGTTAATATCTTCAATGATATCAACTACTTGGTTAAATATACTTAGGTCATTTGTTGTTTGTAGCATTCTAAATTCAATACTACCTTGAGTATAGATAGGGATAAAGTTTAAGGCAATGTACTTGCTTGTTTCTAACAAAGCAGAGTAAGAGCCAGTTCTTAAGTAGCGCTTCAAGTCACTAAAGTCACCATCACTGTCTAACAAAGGTAGACAAAAGGTGTTATGGTCTCGGTTATGACCTACGATAGAGAATATCTTACGTTCCATTAGTAAGTATTTATGTAAGAAGCTAGAGATTTCCTCACGACTTCTATCTTTCATGTTTACATGGATATGTACACCACATCTTTCTGAAAAGTCTGCTCCATTCTCAAGAAGACTCTCAATCACTACTTCATGAAACTTTTTAGCTTCACTAGGACTGCCTAGAATTTCACTGATATACTCAATACCTCCATTACGTAAAGAACCATCTTCTTCAAATCTGCCTCTATCTATAGGAAATGGTTCAAAGATGTTCTCTGCTTCAATCTCTACACCGTACTGCATAGTCCTAACTCCACTCTAAGTTTACGAACATACAAATCATTCTGTCCATCTAAAGGAACAAAATCCCCATCTACATACTTAGCTACAATCTCCTTACGATGATACACTACAGGCTCTTTATAAGCACCTTTCTTTACTATTGCAAAGTTACGATGAATGACCACAGCGTATCTGTTCTCTAGTTCTTCATCAACTTCATCTAATGGTGTAATTAAGTTATTTTGAAACATTGCTTCAAGTGTTACATTAGGTAATCTTTTTAGCATAGCATCATACTCTGCTGATTGCGGGTAGAATTTAACTATGTTATTGATATGAAAGGACTTTTTATAACTTCTACTTTGACGTAAAGCAATGTAAACAACAGTTTTACCTAGTTGTACAAAACCTACAGGCTCAATACGTAACTCTAACTTATCCATATCCTCTTCATAGAATACTTTTTCATCACCTAAAGTTTGTAAATATACCTTATCGCCATCTTCTGTGTATAGTACCTTTACGTATCCTTTTTCTTTATGTAGTACAACACATTCTCTGTAATACATATCAAAATCACTATCAAAACTCATCATGCACTCCTTTCTAAGTATTCTAATACACTTTCTTTAGTTAACCCAACAGTAGAGTCTACAGGTTTTTCCTCTTTAACTTCTTCAGGTAGTTCTACATCTGAATAAGCAAGAAGGTCTAGAGAATCTTTATTAAAGACGAACTCTGTTAACTCCCAGTCACCTTCTTGGTACATAACCATACTATTATATGAAGCCTGTTCAAAGAAAGGTAACAGAATCCACTGGTGTTCAATATATCCCCAACCACTTGATTCACCTGTATGAGTTTGACCTACTAAGATAGTGTTATGGTCATCACCCTCCTTAGTTGCTTCAATCATTTCTTGAGCTGCTTTCTTGTAGATAGCCTCAATTAACCATTGTGGAACATCATCATTACACTCAATTGCTTGATAAGTGTCAAACTCCTCATTGTACTTATAAAAACTAAATTCATGATTATAGAACTGAAGTGCCTTACAAAAATGTTCGTACTGTGTTACTTCAAAGCTAATTTTAGCCATGTACCCGTTGTGTTTTACTTGTGCTCTATAACTCATTTCAACACCTCATTAATTTCTGCTTCAATTTCAAGTAACCCATCAATAATCCACTGTGGGTTGTTAAACCAATCATTATTTAAAGAACGGTACTCAATACCGTAAGATTTTCACGGTATGCACCCATTTGACCATAGAAAGAATCTCTACGTGGGTTCTTATGGTCTTTCATCACTTTTTTAAACTTCTCATCAAGCATTTTGACAAGGTAGTGACTAGGTACAAGGTTCTTATCATAAGCTAGGTGTACATGACCCCCTGCATATCTCCAGTTATCGTTGTATGTTGTAGGTGTCAAAGGTACACCTAACAAGTAAGCATTACCAAAAGGTTGACAACCAATAGCGTGAGCCTGTTTATTGCATAATTCATGTTGTGGGTACTCTGCTTCTGCTTCACCCCATACAGTCTTAAGCCCACACTCATTTAAGAAGTATTCAACATCTACTTTGTTTTGGTTAATATGGGTTACAAACTCATCTAAAGGTACAGGGTCTGTGTTAATTTCAAGTAATACATTATCAGGGTACACCATACAACTGTCTAATGTTTCCTGTACAAACTCTGCACAGCTAACTGGCTCACCTGTAACTTCATCACGTGCAATCAATTCAACATCATGACCAATCAACTCAAATTTAAACTTACTCATTTCACCACCTCTCTCAAATCTATATCGCCTGTTAGTTTTAAATCGTGACACAGTAGAACCCACTTACCGTTCATTTCTGCCCAATAGCCTGAACCTTCTTCAGTGCTACTCCAATGTAAAGCACCATTAATTGCATTTGTAACTTCTGTTTCAAATATCAAATCGGAGCACCCTCTTTTAAATGAAGAGTATTTTCTGTGTTTCTTTAGGAATATCTTAAAAATACCCTCATTAGTTAATAAAGGTGGCATCTCAATTCGAATACCATTCCTTTCTGCCCCTAAACCCCTAAGTACAATAGGTGTATTGCTCCAAGTTATAGCACCTTTGTCTCTGATTTTTAGGTACATGTATAAACCCATTTGAGCGCTCCCTAAGAATGCCCTTGATGCTCCACTTAGAAGTGAAACACTTTCCCCCGAGTTCCAATGGCAACCTTTGTCTTGTAAATACATTAGGGCTTCTTCAACTCTATCACTTGGTACTTGAATAACTGCAAATGTACTTACTTCTTTACCATAAAGTTCTAACATGGTAATAACCCCTTTCTTTTTAACATTTCAACTTGTTCCGTTGCATCTTTCTTCCTGTTAAAAGACTCAACAAAACGCCCATTGTATTCTATATACCAGTTATCACTGGCAACCTTACGAGTTGTTAGCATGATACACCTCTAAACTATAAACCCTAATAATGTAACTACTCCAAAGAATTGAAGCGACAAGTAAAACATAATGTTTAATAAGTACATAATATACTCCTCATAATAGCAATGAGAGAGCCATAAGCACCCCCTCACGCTGTTTTAACTGTTATACCTACATACTTACCTTATGAAGCCTTTTTAAGTTCCTCTTCAGGGTTGTAAGATGGTGCTGTTACCTTTACAGTTTTAGTGTTTTCAGCTAATTGTGACTCTAAAGAAGCAATAGCCTTTTTCATCTGTTCAAGTAATTTAGCGTCATCACCTTTGATTGTACCGCTTGCAATAGCTTTGTTACGTTGGTTCATGAATGAGTCAAAACGCTTGTTTTCATCATAAGTAGCAACCTTACCTTGTGCAATGTTGTTTTTATCTTCCCAAAATGGGTAAGTAGGATATGAACCCTCGATTTTAACTTTCTTATCCACTACCTTTTTATACTTCTTTGAGTCTTTATCCCAAACAATATGTTGAATGTGGTCTTGAATGTACCCTGTTACAGTTTTAGTAAGCTTAGTACGCATTGAACCGCACGCATTAACAATATCGCTTAATACTGATAAGTTACCGTTCAAGTTTCCATCTTTGTCTATTCGTAAGACTTGTTCAAATCCTAAGTCTAATAGACCTTGTAAGTTTTCAGATTGTGTATTCATTGACTTGGTTACATCATTCAATACGCTTTTGTAGTTACCTAAAGTAATTTTTCTCATTGTCATTCTCGCTTTTGTTGTGTTAGTTAATAAATCCTTATAGACTTTCTAACAGGTCATTCTCTAGAATGTTTAATACCAATTAAAAAGCCTATACAGTTTATTATCTTTAATTATACTGGCTGTTAGTCTTGTCTAAGTTGCGTCATAACCTTTTAAGGCAATTAAACAACCAAACAATCTAACATAAGCAAACTTTTAGCTTACCAGTCGATTATTCTTAACTCTACACAATAACCACTCATACTGTGTATGTCTGCCCCCTTTTGGTACTTCGAGGATTGATAGCATAATCAGCTACCTAAGATGAGCCTACCACCTACTAAGCTAAAACCCTTACCAGTTGATGACATTTAAGCCATTTGGATTTAGTAGGGTATAACTTTTCGCCATACTCAAATAATACATTTTTACCCTAGTCATGATAACCAGCCTAAGCGGACTATCTTGTATTAAGACTATCTTACTTACCTTTAAGCATTTACCGTGCCAAGTTTCAATCGTGACTCGATAATGAAGCGTTAATTAGTAGCTGGCGAACTTTACTTTGCTTTGTATGTTAACTCTAAAGCGAATTAACAGGGGCGTTTCGGGAGCTGATTCCAGATTATTCTCTAATAATACTCGATTACCTGTTAGAGTTTGAAACTTAACAATAATAAAGCATTTACCGTGCCAACTTTAATAAAACAAGTTGAAAAAATAAATATAAAGGCAAGTTGTTAAAGAACTACTAGGTATTAAGCATTTACCGTGCCAAGTTTGAGAAAACACCCCAAAAAAGGCAAATAAAGAATAAAACCAATGTAAAAGAACTAATGGATATAAAGCATTTACTGTGCCAACTTTGAAATAATACGCATAAATACCTAAAAGAACCCTTAACAGGCTATTTTAAATGAGAATGATAATCATTAATACTACAACACAATAAGAGTAGGTAATTATACATACGGCAACTATTGCCATAAAGCGGCAACTATTGCCACCTTACACGGCAAACATTGCCACGTAGTAATAATACGCATAATATGAAAAAAGAAAAAAGGGTATTATTGGCATAGTTATTGCTTATACAGCCCATTGGTTAGCACACCCTATAGTTATGGCATGATACATAGATGATTACCTATGATATGATAAATGGAAAAACTTTACATATTAGTGAAAAAAGGGCGATTGGCATTGTGTGGTATTATTATAACAGTGTGGTACATTCTACATTAGTAATTTTACTCACACGGGTGGCTAGGAACAAAATATAGACAATAGTAATATTATATAGAGAATAGTAATAAAATATGGCAAAAGGGTATAAGATAGGATTTCGAGGGGGGCATGGGGGGAATTTGGAAGGCTTGGGGGCGGGGGATACACTATGAATAGCTAACCCATTAAAACTTGTTAGTGGTGGTAAGGTGGCAGTGAGAGCCAGGAGAGAGTCCTTACCATAATGTAATGTGAGTAGAATGTTAGCAGTGATAGCCTAGAGGGAATACATAGGGAATCCTAGCAGTGATACTGGAAGGAATCCAAGCAGTGTATCCTTACAGGAATCTTAGCAGTAATACTGAGAAGGAATCTGAACAGTAAGGACAGTGAGGGAGTATATATAGTATATACTTGTAAAATCCCCTTCCCCCTTACTACGCAGACACTCTTTTTCTCTAAGGATATCAACTACTTAAAATACCCTACTTTTCCTCTTTTTTTACTCTTTTCTGTGGTTTTCTTACCACATTATAGCCATGAGCTTCTGCTATCACATCTAATGTAGCCATTAATGCCTCTAGGTTATCCTTACTTCTATCAGCTACACCACTAGCTTTAACTAACTCTTTGTTTAAGTTTACAAATCGGTTGTATACATCTGTTGGTAGGTCTGTAATTTTAATACTCATTGTTATAATCCATATTTATTTAATGATGATTGACTCAGAGAGCCTGTAGGAGCTCCATACGTGGTCTTGAAGCCATTATTCCTGACATTCTGTAGTAGGGCTAGGGTCTCATTGCTTTTTGACCTTCCTGCTAGTCTGTCAGAGTTTTGTTGTAGTGAGTCTCTAAAGTATTTACATGCCCCTGCTAATGCATCGAGTCTATCGTCATGCTTTAAAGCTCCTCTCTCACGTGTTACCTTCTCCATTTGGAAGAACAAAGAGTACATCTTTCTTTTTTCAATAGGATACTTGTTACAGTGAGTGTAATCAGATTTAATCACCTCCTCGTCAATTACTAGAGAGTGTCTTGCTAAGATAGGTTCAAGAGTATCTATAATCCTTACTTCTTTTTGGATTGTAGCTCTATCATCTACTAACTCTGGTCCAAATTTCTTTGTACCTTTACTCCACTCTTCATAGTAGTTATCTAACACAGGTTTCCACACTACTGTGAATCCACCATCTGAGAAGTTAGATTCTACAATAATTCTGTTTACCTTATGTCTCCATGCTACTTCTGATAGGTCTTTGAAGGTTTCTTCAGAGAACCCTCCTGCTACACCACCAATGTCCATACAGAACAATGTTCCATGTAATAGGTATACAACTGCATAGGCTGTTTCATCTTCACCACTACCAGAGGGGTCAACATACATAACCTTCTCCGTATAGTGTTCCATCTCATCATTCATA
>JGI10211J14876_10000434_pt1 | contig 18076 bp, 15 predicted proteins | sample Etolagsediment_FD_14876 | JGI IMG/M metagenome (IMG submission 14876)
TCCACTCTTTTTATTTTCCCCCGCTGCAATGCCGTGTCGGCAGTTCTTTTTGAACCTAAGCTCACGCAGGTGGGCATTCCGTTACCCCATTAGGTCTTTTTCACCATCTAAAAGAGCACACAAGGGCAAGTGGGAACTCCCTTTTACATTAGTGTTGGCTCAAAAATCTTCCGCCAATCACGAACATAGCAGGGGAATAATTTAGTTTAATGCTAAATCCAAACTTTGTATTAATCTTTTGGATTTGTTATTGATTTCGGCTAATAGAACCTCCTTTTCTTTTATAAGCTGAAAATAATCTCCTGCTATATCAAGAGCAGTTAAAATAGCCTTTTTATCTTCAGGTAGTTCCTTTTTAAACTCACTTATCTCTCGTAGCTTTTTGTCTACGTACTCTGCCACCTTCAATATCTGTTCCCTATCATCAGAGCCTCTTATAGCATACTCCGTATCCTTTATTCTAATTTTAACCTTCTCGTCCATAGTACACGTCTATTAAGTCTATACAGTAAATTCTTTTATTTTTTCTAAAAGAGCTGCTATTCTTTTTCGTATTACGTCTCTATCAATCTCTAACGTTTCTATCTCCTTAGTAAGCGAGCCAATCTTCTTCTCTCGGCCATGTACATTCCTTTCTAAGGTAGCTTTTTCTTCATTAAGAGAGCCCACCAGTGAAATGAGCGATTCAATCTTCTCTTCCAATAGGCCAAATTGATTTAATTCATCTAATCCCATAGATACTAATAAGCTTTCTTGGTTTTTTAGTATATCTTGTTTGTAAAAAAAGTCAAGTGATAAGAAAATAAGGTAGGTGTTTAAACGAAGAGGATATATTACAGAGGGGATATTTTTTCTTAAATAATTCTAAAAAATCGTAAAATAAAAAAAAGGATTCCGACAACCAAACCAAACAAGGCACAGATCTGGGCGATCAAAAAAAGGTAAAATAACGTAACCTTGTTGTTCTTATCCCGTTCATATGGTCTTTTTCTTTTCGTTAGATCAGCAGCCATATTGCGTACAATATAGGGTCGGTAGTTGGTTGTCATTAGTCTGTTGTATCTTTATTTCCAGGTATTAAGTACCTTGTTGAGATTTAAGTGCCTAAAATGATCTAAAGTTAAAAATGCCTAAATTTGTTTCGCTAAGAAATTGCAGCTGATAATGAAAGGTTAGCAAATCCTTCACTGTTACTTTTTTCTTGCTTCGAGAGAGGCCTTGATCTTCTTTAATCTTAAAAAACTTTCTCTTTCTATCTCTTCCATTCTCATTTCTATATGCTTAATCGTTGCCTTTAGCCTGGGGATAACAATGTATTCTAATGCATTAACCCTTCTTTTTGTCTTTTCTACCTCTTCGGCAATTCTCCTGACCGATTCTTCTACCTCAGCCAGTTTTACAATTAATAAAATTGATTCCTCAAAATTCTTGGCGGCATCATCAAGTTTGGCATTTGTACTTAAAAAACCATAGCCTCTTTCATTTATTCGCCGAACCAAATTATCGACTTTCATAATAGGGACTGAAACACCCATTATATTCTTAGTCATAAAACCTAAACCTATATCTCTGAGTGTTATCCCGCTAATCTGCCCTAAATCCCGCGATCCCAACAAAACTTCAGCCATTAAAAGATTGTGAAAAGCGCCCTTTAAGTTCTCTTCCACGCTCTTTCTTGCGTTCTTATATTCCTTGATTACTACCATGAACTCCGAAATCAATGCATCTCTCTTTTCCTTTAAAAGCCTGTGCCCTTTATCAGCCAGCTTCACCCTTTTTCTGAGCTTTAATAACTCCATCCTTGTGGGCTTAACATTTTGCAGAATTTCTGCCATTTACTACTCTTCTCCTGCTGTAACTATAGACTCTTTTTTATAATATTGTTTAACGTATTTTTCATCTATTCTTTTCAGCTCCCCCTCTGGGAGCGTTGAGAGAAGTTCCCACCCCAAATTAAGTGTTTGTTCAATGGTTCTGTTTTCATCCACTCCCTGATTGACAAACCTCTCTTCAAAAATATCTGCAAACTTTAAATTGAGGAGATCCCTTTCACTTAATGCCTCCTCTCCTACAACTGCAACGAGACTCCTCACGTCCCTTCCTTCAGCATAGCCAGAATAACATTGGTCAGACACCCCTAAATGATCCGCCCGTGTCCTGCCTTCCCCGATTCCTTCATTCATGAGCCTCGAGAGGCTAGGGAGAACATCTACGGGAGGGTAGATTCCTTTTCTGTGTAATTCACGCGAGAGGACAAATTGTCCCTCGGTTATATACCCTGTAAGGTCAGGTACCGGATGCGTTATATCATCATCTGGCATGGAGAGGATAGGCATCTGTGTGATAGAGCCTTTCCTTCCTATGATTCTTCCTGCCCTCTCATAATGGCTTGCTAAATCGGTATACATATAACCCGGATACCCTCTTCTTCCAGGAACCTCCTCTCGTGCTGATGAAATTTCCCTCAGGGCTTCACAGTAATTGGTCATATCAGTGAGAATAACCAACACATGAGTGTCGTAATTAAAGGCCAAAAACTCCGCAGCGGTAAGGGCCATTCTTGGTGTAATGATCCTCTCGATGGCTGGGTCATCAGCCAAATTGATAAAAGAGACAATCCTCTCCAATGCCCCAGTAGATTCAAAGCTATTCATGAAAAAATTTGCCTCTTCATGGGTTATCCCCATAGCAGCAAAAATCACAGAGAATGGTTCCTCAGAACCCAAAACAGTAGCCTGTCGTGCTATCTGTGCAGCAAGGTCATTATGGGGTAATCCAGCGCCTGAAAAGATTGGAAGTTTCTGTCCCCTCACTAATGTATTCATTCCATCAATGGTGGAGATACCGGTTTGGATAAATTCATTCGGATAGTCCCTTGCTGTTGGGTTTATAGCCGCACCTGTAATTGGTAATCGAGCCTCTGGAATGATCTCCGGCCCGCCATCAATCGGTCTGCCTAAACCGTCAAAGGATCTTCCAAGGATCTCCTTGGACAGAGCTATCCTCATGATGTCCCCAGAAAACCTGACTCTTGTCTGATCTGTATCAAGCCCTCTTGTGCCTTCAAATACCTGTACTATAGCCAAATTCTCCTGTGACTCCAAGACTTGACCCATTCTGCTGTCCCCCTCGGGTGTCCTGATATACACAACCTCTCCAAAGGCCACCTCTTCAACACCTTCGACAATCATAAGAGGCCCTGCAACCTGGGTAACAGACCTGTACTCCCTTGATTTTATATCCTTAGTTTTCTCTTTCATTGTTGATTCCTCAAAGATTCAAATTCTATTTCAATGGATTTAATCAACTCCTCATATCTCTGTGGAAAATCCGGGTTTGGCGTGTACTTCATTCGGGCTATCTCATCCTTAACCTTCACGGCAGCTATTCTGCTCGCCATAATACCTGCCTCAATTGCCTTGTTCACTTCTTGATAGAATTTCATAATGATCTTAAGCATGAGAAACTGCTTCTCTTTAGAGCAATAGGAATCTATTTCATGGTATGCATGTTGTTGAAGATAATCTTCTCTGATCATCCTTGCTACCTCTAAGAAGGCTCTATCTGATTCTGGTAATGCATCCTGACCAACCAACTGCACAATCTCCTGCAGCTCGGCTTCTTTCTCAAGAAGAGCCATCATCCTTCCTCTAAGGATTTGGAATTCCTTGTCTATGTTTTTATCATACCATTCCTTTACAAAATCCAGATAGAGCGAATAACTCGTCAACCAGTTGATGGCAGGAAAATGTCTCCGGTCTGCCAGGTTTGTGTCTAATGCCCAGAAGGCGCTTACTACCCTCAAGGTATTTTGCGAAACCGGTTCAGAGAAATCACCTCCTGGTGGAGAAACAGCACCAATAATTGAAACTGATCCGAGCCTCTTTTCTTTCCCTAAAGTCATTACCCTGCCTGCCCTTTCATAAAAATCAGCAAGCCTGGTACCTAAATAGGCTGGAAAACCTTCCTCGCCCGGCATTTCCTCAAGTCTTCCTGAAATCTCTCTCAGTGCCTCAGCCCACCGTGAGGATGAGTCAGCCATCAAGGCCACATCATATCCCATATCCCTATAATACTCAGCAATTGTGACCCCTGTATAGATAGATGCCTCTCTGGCTGCCACTGGCATATTCGAGGTATTGGCAATCAAGGTGGATCTTTCCATTAGTTTCTCCCCGGTGTTTGGATCATCCAATTCTGGGAAGGTCAGCAACACCTCTGTCATTTCATTTCCTCTTTCTCCACAGCCAACATAGACTACAACCTGGGAATCAGCCCATTTTGCCAGCTGATGTTGACTAACCGTTTTACCAGTACCAAAGCCCCCGGGAATTGCAGCCGTGCCCCCTTTGGCGATAGGAAAAAAGGTATCATAAATCCTCTGGCCTGTTAACAGTGGTACTTCCGGGTCAAGTTTTTCTTTTAAGGGCCTTCCTATCCTTACCGGCCACTTTTGTTTCATCATTAATTCATGCTTTTTTCCATTCTCATCAAGAATAGCAATAATGTCATTAACCGTAAAACTCCCTTTTTTAATCTCTACCACCTTACCCTTTATTCCTGGTGGGACCATTACCTTGTGTAGTATAACCTTTGATTCCTGAACCTCCCCAATGTAGTCCCCCTCAACAAGATCGTCACCCTTTTTAACTATTGGTTTGAAGTCCCATTTCTTTTCAGGATCTAGACTGGGAACGTTAACCCCTCTCGTTATGTAATCCCCTGCCTGGTTTTTAATTCCAACCAAAGGCCGCTGTATCCCATCATAGAAATTGGTGATAATTCCCGGTCCAAGCTCCACTGAGACGGGGGCGCCGGTTCTCGCGACATCTTCCCCTGGTTTAAGTCCGGTAGTATCTTCATAAACCTGTACATATGCCAAATCCCCTACGAGCTTTATTGTCTCTCCCATTAGACCTTCCTTGCCCACCCTGACAACCTCATACATCTCACAACCTCTTATATCTTTGGCGATTACGAGTGGGCCGGCAATGCTCTTGATCTTTCCTGTTTGTTGATCTACCATAATTCCCTCACTATGCTATTTCAAAGCCAACAGTTCTTTTAATAAGCTCCCGCATAGGGTCAACCTTGCTGATTAATGGGCCACCACTATCCGGGATCTCCAAAATTATAGGCATTATGCCCTTCCTGAATCTATCCATCTCTTTTAATATATCCCTTATTTCTTCGGCTATCTTTTCGGTAATCAATATCAAGCCGATATTATCACTAAATAGCCCCTTCAGTATTTCTCTAATCTCCTGGGAGACCTCCTTAATCAAGAAAGTTTTTCTTATTCCTGCCAGCCTAAAACCATAAACTGTGTGTTTATCTCCAATCAGGGCGATTTCCATTATTTCCTCGCGATTGTTTCTCTGATTTCATCCCTATCCAGATCAACCTCAGTGCTCCTAACAACAGTCAAAAGATTCTTTACTTCTGTCTCCTTTGAAACAAGAAACCCGATAAGAGGTCCTGAGCCAAAGGGCTTTTTCTTCCTAATGTCTTCTGCCTTTTTAAGCACCAGATTGTCGAGCACATCTTCAAAAGATAAAATAGAATCGTTTCTTTCATACTGAGCCTGAGCACTTAATAGAGGTTCAAAATATATTGTATCCTCCAGAAGGGGTATAAGGCCAGAGAGATCCTCTTCGTCAAAAGTGGGCAGCATTTCATTTAGCAATGCGCAATCAGGGATTAAAAAAGGATTAATGTCTTCTAAGGAAAGCTCGTCATTTTTTGCCCTTAAAATAATTTTAAGGTTGTGCGTTTCAACACATACCCCCATAAATTCTCTGAATTCTTTAATTCCTTTTAAGCTCAGGACTTTCTCCCATAAATCCGCCCAGAAAATTCTATCTAATGAGGCCTCTAAAAATAAGAGGTTTTTAGTCTCATTATATTTACCCAGTCCATCTGTTAGCGGTTGATACGGGGTTTTTGCCAAGAGAGCAACAAAATCATCCATGCTCTCTACATCAATGAGGGTCTTAAAAAAAGCAACATCCAGTTCGCCTCCCTCAATAAAGGAATCTACTGTTTCATCTTTCTTTAAATCTCCATGTATTCCCCTCATCACGGTTCGCAAATTTATAACATCCCATTTTTTAAGTAGATATTCTTTTATTGGCCATGACCCTTTGGGAATAATCTTGGATATCTCCCTCCCTAAGGAGGAAAACTCTTCTAAAACAGCCTTCTCTAATTCTTTTGAATCATTAATTGCCGCCTCATTGAGGTAAGGAAAATAGTCTGTTCCCTCTAAAAGAGAGGCTATCTCTCCAGGCGATGTACATCCCCATAGATCCTCCCATCTAGATACAGAAATAAACTTCCCCTCTTTTGCCATTATCTTTGCATTAACATAGAGGTATGAGAGAACATCTCCAATCATATCCTGTCCCCAAATAGGATCTTGGCTACGTCTACCCTCATGTTCTCTTTAAACCGGTTTAATTTGGTCTCAAGGGTATTGTCAACCTCCACATGCTTTTCCAAATCCCTAACAACTACACCTCCAAGGAACTGTATGGTCTTATCTGTTAAGGTCAGAGAGGTATCTCTTCCTGTTCTGTCTTTGACAAATGTAGTTAATTCTCCCAACATCTTCTTGTTGAAGGTTTTGCTGTCCCTCTGGTTAAAGACTAGCTCAAGTTTGTTTCCGGCAACAACTTCAGAGGCAGAGGCAATCAAGTTAAACATGATATCCTTATATACAAAATTATCCCGTTTCCCCTTTTCAGCTAATTCTTCCAAAATCTTTTTAGCCTCTTCAAATGACTCAGCAATTGCTTCTTCTTGAGCATCCATCCGCTTCCGCCTAACATCGATTTTGGTTTCTGCAATTATCCTTTGCCCTTCAAGGAAGGCGACTCTTTTACCGTTTGAAAGGAGTCTCTCTGTCTCTCTCTTCGCTTTTTCCTGAGCAGCTTCTGTAATATTGTCCGCCTCTGCTTGAGCCTTAATAAGTATCTCAGATATCTCCTTCTCGGCCTCAGCCTCTATATGGGATATTATCTTATCAACCCCTTTATCTGACATAATTCTCCTCTTTAACTACAGTAAATAAGATAAAGTGTAACATTTTAGCTCTTTGAAAACTCCCCCTGGCCTTTATTAAAGGCCACATAGTTATCCTTGGTGAGACGCATNAGCATGGAGATGTCTTTTTTTACATCATGCCCTCTAACATGGGGCCTCAGCGTGCCGCTTCAAACCATGTGCACGAGCAACTCGTCATTGTCTTCTAGGAACTTTGTTCGTGTGTCCTTCGACTTTGCTCAGGACCATGAGCTTGTCGAATGGCACTGGTTTGAAGCGGACTACCGTCTCGTCTTTGTGAGGGCATGATAAAAAAAGACATCTCCATGCTCATTCACCAGGTAATTTCAAAGAGCTAAAATGTTACAAATTTTGATAAATAGAATATATGTAACTGTGACGGTAGCTGCCTCAGTGACTGTGCTAAAGATTGTGAAAAATTTTTTCCTGTGAAATCATAAAAACATTGACAAGCAGAAAGGCGATTTGTTACTAAAACCTACAGTATATTACTTCGAGTTAAGGGAAAGCGGTGAGAGGCCGCTGCAGAAGACTGCTGCTGTAATCCCGACCCTGATTAATTGATCGGGGAAGCTATATCACTGGCATATCCTCTTTTTTGGGGGTTAAAGTCACTGATCCCGCCTTAGCGGGATTGGGAAGGCGAGCCAGGGGGTCGGGAAAGCCAGAAAACCTATCGAAGCATGCTGGATTATTTCCTGGTCTGGAGATCGAGGCAGAAAAATAACTTATAATTATCTATATGCCGGTTTCCTGAAAGATGAGGGAAATCGGTTTTTTCGTTTAAGAGGGTTCCTGGTTAAAAAAGGGAAAGCGGTGAGAGGCCGCTGCAGAAGACTGCTGCTGTGATCCCGATCCCGATTATTTGATCGGAGAAGCTCACTGGATATTCTATTGTTAGAAGATTAAAGCCACTGGTCTCGCATTAGCGGGATTGGGAAGGCGAGCCAGAGAGTCGGGAGAGCCAGAAAACCTGCCAGGAAGAACCCTTACCATTCTCCGGTCTGAGAATGTGGGCAGGTAGCAGTAAAATTTTCAGCCCGCCATTTTAAGACCGATGGCGGGCTTTTTTATGGAGAAAGGAGGTGATGAAAATGAAGACAGGAGTAATCGTTTACCTTGTGGGCAAGGAGAGCCTGGATGATACAATCGATTTTGAAGAGGCTGAAAAAAGACTGAAGATTAAGGCAGACAGGATCGAGGTAGTTTCATCTATAGGTGGAAACTATGATGTAATGGATGCCTGGTGGCTGCTTACAGCGAAGGGGATGAAAAGGATTACCTGCATGATCGCTGAGGTTATTAATAGATCAGAGTTTAGGCTCACTGGTCAGGAACTGCGGCTTTGCGGATGAAGAGTGGTGGGACGGAATAAACCCAATCACATAAACGCCCTGCCCGCCATTATTAATCAAGAAAAATGGAAACTCGTTTAATTTGATGGGATTAGATTAACGCCGGACCCTTTGAGAAGGAAAGGAGGATTAACAATGAGAAAGTGGTTTATAGTATCTGTACTTTTAGCGGTGCTATCCCTGCCCGGATTGAGTAAAGCAGAAGAAAAACAGAAGGATATAGCAACATTAGAAGAGGTAGTTGTTACTGCTACTAAAACCGAAGAGACACGTAAAGATGTCCCTAACTCAATTATCATAATGGATGAAATAGATATACAGGAATCCCCAGCAAGAAGCTTGGGGGAACTTTTGGCAAATGAACTCGGGATAGACTTGAGAACATATGGCAATTATGGGGGAGCTCCTCAGGAGATCCATATTAGAGGCATGGGCGGTGATGGTACCCAGGTTTTTGTTAATGGGGTAAACATTAATTCTCCTTCTCTGGGTGTATCTAATGTGGCGAAAATCCCTCTTAACAGTATTGAGCGTATTGAGGTAGTTAAAGGTTCAGGATCTCTCCTCTATGGTACAGGTGCAATGGGAGGAACCATTAACATTAGTACAAAAAGACCGAAGCGAGACAAAGTGGATCTGAAAGCGAGCGCCGGCTACGGTTCTCAAGATACCTACCAGTTGTCTGCCGAGCAGGGGATGTTTCTTACCGGTGATGTCGGGTATTATGTAACGGCCAGCCGCCGTGAAACAAACGGATTTCGAGATAACAGTGATCTCACTCACAACGATGTCTCTCTAAAATTGGTGTTAGATAAAGGGGGCGTCCTGGATATCAGTTTCTATGGTGATTACATTGACAGGGAATACGGTAGACCTGGCGTCGAACCACCTCCCGGAACACAGAATTTTTATGCTAATGGTGAACAGGTTTATAGCAGTGATGCAGCGAGTATGCTTGATAAAGGCAGTGATGAAGATGCCCACATGGTACTTCAAGTCAAGAGTAATCCTAACGAGTGGTTGGGTCTGAAAGTTAGAGGCGATTATACGCATATGAAGAATTATAACTTAACGCGTTATTATAACTCCTGGACTGGGGGTGTGCCGGGAAGTAAAACCTGGACAACCAATGAGGTTTCCACAATCGAGGGAAATATAGATGTCAAATCCTTTAAAGGTTCGAGCCTGTTGTTAGGGGCAGATTATAGAGATTATGATTGGAGGAATGAGAATGTGGATCTGGATGATAATGGTGCTGAAGTTGCTGGGTCCAGAGAAAAAACCAAGGCCCATTTATATTCAAAGGGCGCATACGCAGAGGCTCAGTATCGGCCCTGCAAGTATTTCAAAGCACTGGCCGGGATAAGACATGAAAATCATTCAACCTTCGGGTTTGAAAATCTTCCCCGATTCGGGTTGATCGGCAACCCATTTGAAAATACAGTCTTGAAGTTTAGTAGAGGAAAGCACTTTAAGGCCCCGACACCTAACGATCTTTTCTGGCCTCATGAAGACTGGGGCTGGGGAATGGGAGCTGAAGGAAATCCAACTTTAAAGCCTGAAACAGGGTGGCATACCGACATGACTGCCGAACAAACCCTCTTTGATGATAAGGCATTGATCACACTTACGTATTTTAAATGGGATATTGACGATAAAATTCGCTGGGTCCCTGATGCAAGTTTTTTCTATAGACCACAAAACCTGGATAGCTACGAAGCCGATGGCTGGGAATTGGGAACAAAGATTGGGCCATTTTACAATATGATTTTGGCCCTTTACTACACAAACACTGATGCTAAGGAAAACAGAAAAGGTGGCGCCAAGCGTCAGGCACTATATACTCCAGATGACCAGTTCAGAGGGGATTTGACATATTGGACCGGGTTCGGGTTAAGTGCTACTGCGACGGTTCGTTATGTAGGTGCAAGACCTGGATATTACGCGAATGATACCGATGTTAATCCCACCAGGACCTTACCACACTACTGGACAGCAGACCTGAAAATCGAACAGCGGTTATATGACTACTGGATACTTGTTCTCCATGGCAATAACCTGTTTGATAAGGGATACGAAACTTATGTAGCTAATTTCACAGATTCCGTAGGCACTTCAACACTATCAGGATATCCGGGGGCAGGGAGATCTGTCTTTTTTAGCGTGGCTTATGAATATTAGGCGAAAGCAGACTCACGGTTTTACATCAAGCATAACATCACAGAGTTGCCCTACAAGGCTTTTTGTGACGTTATCTTCGGCCATGGTTAAAATGATTATAACATAAAGGAATGTTGAAAATAAACAGTCTTAAAAGGTGTTTTATCCCTATTTCAGTAACCGCTTTTCAGCTTATTGCCATCTTGTGGACCTCTGTCGTGTTTTCATACCCCGTGAAATTTACCGATGCCAGCGGGAAGAAACTGTGTATAGAGGAGAGACCCTCACGAGTCGTCTCCCTGGTGCCCAGTATTACCGAGATCATAATGGGGATAGGCGCGGGTGATACTCTCAAGGCCATAACCTATCACAGCGCCTACCAACCGGAAACAGCGCATAAGGGAATTATTGGGGGTTTCTTTTCACCAAACCTGAACAGGGTTGAAGAGATTGAACCGGATGTAATCTTTTGTTCCGATATGCAGAGAGAGGTAACGGAGAGATTCAATAAGAGCAGGTGCCAACTGGTTAATCTGGAGACAGATTCCCTTGCGGATAGTTACAGAAATATTCTACTGCTTGGCAGGATTTTTAACGCCGAAGATAAGGCGGAGGGATTAGTTCATAAAGTAAGGAGTAAGCTCGAGCTTATTGCAAAAAAGGTGGAAAGGATACCACAAAACAGAAGAAAGAGGGTTATCAGGCTAATGGGCCTGGATCCGGTTATGACGCCCGGAGATAATTCATTTCAGAATGAAATGATAAATGCCGCGGGCGGCATTCCTCCTCATTTGAACAAAAGAGGTCAAGTGGTTCCTATGACCAGAGAGGAGTGGATCAATTTAAACCCTCAAGTGATATATGGCTGCGGAGGCTACAGGAAGACCTTGGTAAGCTTTTTTAATCAACCCGGCTGGAAAGACGTGGAGGCGGTCAAGACCGGGAAGATATTCGATTTTCCCTGCGACCTGACCTGCAGGGCAGCCACCAACACTGGAGATTTTGTATCATGGTTGTCTGCAAGAATATATGAAGAAGATTTTTCAAAGCAAGAGGAACAGATAATTAAGGACAGTATAACAGGATCCCAGCGCCTTGATATTCCCTTCAATTACGTAAAGGATGTTCGAATCGTTTATAGTAGCATCATGGATTTCCCAAATAAGACCCTGATTATCGATTTTAAGGGACCATTATCTGTGGTCTCAACCCTTGAGGGACTCCGAAGCGGGATAGAATCAGTAGGCAACCATTATTCCCCTCCCCCTTGCTGGGGGATTGGGCATAAACTCGGTTTGAAGAAGATGAGGAGGCGAATATATCAGGTTATTAATAAATCAGAGGATACAGCCAGTTTTCTTTTCACCGGCGCTGATATGGATAATCTGGCCATTAAGCGGCAAAGTTTCAGAGACATGGAGGTGTATGCATTGGTAACGGCTGGTGTGAAGTCAAATGCGGTCAGGATGTCAGCCGATGAAGGGAGATTTTATGAGCCCGGAACCATTAATATCATCCTGTTGCCCAACATGAAACTCACTTTACGGGCTATGGCCAGGGCCATTATCAGTGCCACAGAGGCTAAAACCGCAGCGTTAATGGATTTGGATATTAGAAGCAGCTATTCTTCTTCGATGCATCGAGCCACCGGAACAGGAACGGATAATATTATCGTTGTCCGAGGAACCGGAATTGAAATCGATAATGCAGGCGGCAATTCAAAGTTGGGAGAACTTATTGCTAAGGTAGTATATAAGGCTGTGCAGGAGGCCATTTACAAGCAAAACGGCATAGTTGCTCAACGTAATATTTTTCAACGTCTTAAGGAGAGAAAAATAAGTCTCTTTGAACTGATCAACTCGGCTCAGTTAGTGGGCATGGATTATGGGAAGCTGGTCGGAACATTAGAAGATATACTTCTTAAGCCCCGATACGCCTCTTTTATTAAAGCATCCTTTGCACTTAGTGACGATTATGAAAAAGAGTTGATGACTGATTTAAGGGCTTATGATCTCTGGTGTAAACAGGTGGCAGAAGAAATTGCTGGTAAAAAGATTACGGTTATGAAGGATATCCTTCAGGCTGAAAACATACCACTTGTGATCCGTATGGCACTTAACACGATATTTAATGGGCTTTACTACAAGACTAACTAAACGTAGGAAAATAGTATTTATAGCTGTATACGTTTTATAATCTGCTCCAAATCGCAATAGGTCTCAAAGTGATCAGCCAGCCTGTCGTACTGGTGAAAGCGGGCAAGCCGGCCCTGTCTTGCAACCCTTTCCTTCAGGCCCTTTGCGTTCCTGAGGTTATTAAGAAAATTGCCCCTGAAGCCCGGAGAATCAAATATGCCATGGACATAGGTGCCAACAATGCTATCTCCTTCCAGTGACCAGCCATCTTCCCAAGACCGGGTATTGCCAGGTTCGTGTATCCTTAAAAAGGGCTTGCCTATCCTCCTTAAAATTGTGCTTTGACCCATATGGATCTCATACCCGGTCACTCGTTTTCTATTTATCAAACATGTACCGGTCACCTTACGAACGATCTTTTTTTCCGCTAAAATCGTCTCCAAGGGAAGTAGGCCTATACCCCCTACCTCTTCCCTATCCGATTCCACCCCTGCCGGGTCTTTGATTTTTTCCCCTAAAAGCTGGTATCCACCGCAGATTCCCAGACACCTTCCCCCTTTTTTTATAAATTCTTTTATGGTCTTTTTCCATCCAGTTCGCTTTAGCCATAGGGCATCTTCCATAACATTCTTTGTGCCGGGAAGGATGAGAAGATCATATCCACTTACCATTTCCCTGGGACTAAAGAGGAAATTAACAACAACGTCAGGTTCCTGTACCAAGATTTCCAGATCCGTGAAATTGGAAATGCCAGGAAGTCTTAAAACTGCACAATTTACAGTATTTTGACCTATGGGTTTAAGTTTTCGTTTGTCCTCCTGAACCACCACCGAGTCCTCGGAGTCAATAAATATGTCGTTAAAAAAGGGTATCAGGCCCAAAACCGGCCTGCCTGCCTCTTTCTCAATATAGTCGATACCAGATTCAAAAAGCTGTGGATCCCCTCTAAATTTGTTGATCAGAAATCCTGAAGTGAGGGCTCTTTCCTTTCTGGACATAAGCTTAAAGCTGCCAATGAGCTGGGCAAACACACCGCCTCTGTCAATATCTGCAACCAACAAGCACGATGCACCTACCTGCTGGGCAAGAGGGAGGTTCACCAAGTCGTTCTGCTTAAGATTCATCTCGCAGCAACTCCCCGCCCCTTCCATAACAATGATATCGTAATCCCTGGCCAGGGTGTTGAAGGATTCCAGGACGATCTTTTTGAGCCTGGGCTTGAACTCGTGGTAATTAATGGCCTCCATCTGCCCGAAGACCTTTCCCCTAAGGATTACCTGGGAGCCAAGATTAGATGAAGGTTTTAACAGAACTGGATTCATATGCACCGAGGGCAGCACATCGGCTGCCTCGGCTTGAACCACCTGGGCCCTGCCAATCTCCCCACCTTCCACAGTTACAAAGGAATTGTTGGACATGTTCTGGGCCTTAAAGGGAGCAACCTTATAACCCCTTCTTTTAAATATCCGGCAGAATGCTGTTGCAGCAATTGATTTTCCGACATCACTGCCGGTTCCAAGAAACATGACGGCTTTTGCCATTACCCTTTCATACCTCAAAAAGCTTTTAATACTTGACAGTAACCTATTTCTGGCGAGTATATGGAAAATCGGGTTGAGGGTCAAGGAGAGAAAAAATTGTAATGTTAAAAGGCGGCAATCTTCTTGACTTTTATCTATCGTTTCTCATAAGATATCCGATAAAAAGTTCAGGCGCCTGTTTTAGGCTTAATAGGGAACCCCGTTTCAATCGGGGACGGGCCCGCCGCTGTGACCTTGCTCTTTTCTTAGGAATCAGAAAAGAGAACCCTTTAGCATTTGTCTGCCACTGCTCCAATAAAGTGGGGTGGGAAGGCAGCTAAAGGGCAGGGAAGTCAGAAGACCTGCCTGAACTGGTAAAACCTTCGCGGATTGGGGTTATACAGAAGATCTTGAGGATAAAAAAGGGAAATCCCTGGATCGATATTGTTGATCCGGGGATTTTTTATTGCCTAAATATCAGTCAAGGAAATGCAAGGCGATATTCAAGAGGATAGTAAGAAATTTAGTAGCAAGGAAAATAAATTTTTGCTAACAAAATATCATCGAATTAAAATAATGATACACACAATATCTATGGTATGTTGCCATGAAAGAGGTAATTTTTGTAATTGGTGGTTGCCGAAGCGGGAAAAGTAGTTTTGCCCTCGATTATGCGAATAAACAGTTTCGGAAGAAGGTTTTTTTGGCTACCTCTCAGGCCCTGGATGATGAGATGAAAAGGAGAATTGCAAGACACAGGAAGGCTCGAGGTTCTGATTGGACCACCATAGAGGAACCGACAAAACTTACTGAAACCCTGGCCTCTTTAAAAACCAATTGCGAAGCTGTTTTGATTGATTGCCTGACCATATGGATCAGCAACCTGTTAATGGATGGAGAAACAGAGGAACAGATTATATCCCGCACAGAGGACCTGATAGAAGTTATGAAAAAGATAGGTCAATCTATTATAGTGGTATCCAATGAGGTAGGTGCAGGGATAGTGCCCGAAAATAAGATAGCCAGAATATATCGCGATATCGCCGGAATTGTGAATCAAAGGATGGCTGTCTGTTCAGATACTGTGGTGATGACTGTTGCAGGCATACCACATGCAATAAAAGGTACGCTTAGATAGTATTCTGAGGCACTTTTACTTTAGCTCATTGTATCGCTTTTTAAATAAAAAAGATCCTAATATTACATGTCCTGCTTGGCATTTTGAGTTTTTAGTTAAGAAAAAATCCCAAAATTAGAATTGCTGCCAGATATCTATCTTATTGACAATTAAAATAGGAGCAGCAGAAAATGAATGTATCGGAAATAATCTCAGGCATTGAAGGAACAGACAAAAATTTTATTGATCGGGCCAGGAGGCGCACAGCCAAATTGGTAATGCCACAAAGGGCGTTGGGAGAACTCCATGTTATTGGAGAGAGACTTTGCGGGATACGAAGGACATTGAAACCTTCGGTTAAGGAAAAAGCCTTTCTGGTTGCAGCAGGTGATCATGGTATAGCAGGATCTAGTGTAAGCGCCTACCCTCAGGTTGTAACCGGTGAGATGGTGAAAACGTTCCTGAGAGGTGGAGCGGGGATCAATGCTCTCTCCCGACAAGTTGAGGCTCGGGTTATAGTGATGGATGTAGGAATTATCCCTGATATACATCCACAAACCTCTGAAGGGGGCCGTTTGATTGTCAGAAAGATAGCCAGAGGAACCGAAGATTTCAGTAAAGGGCCTGCCATGACCAAGGATCAGGCAGAGTCTGCAATTGTACAAGGGTTTGAGGCAGCCAAAGAGCTTTTTGGGGAGGGAGTGGAACTTCTTGGCACCGGCGATATGGGGATTGGTAATACCTCGCCGTCAAGTGCTATTGGTGCAGTTATAACCAGATCGCCTGTGGAAAGTATGACAGGCCGAGGCACAGGAATTGACGATAAGGGTCTTCAAAGAAAGTGTGAGACCATAAAAAGGAGCATCGAGATAAATAATCCGAAGCCAGAGGATTCCCTGGATGTTTTGTCAAAGGTAGGGGGTTTTGAAATAGGGGCTATTGCAGGCGCTATTTTGGCAGCGGCCTTTTTTAAAAGGCCTGTTGTAGTCGACGGATTTATATCGGGCGCTGGCGCTCTTATAGCATATGGGCTTTGTCCTGCTGTCACTGACTACATGTTTGCAGGTCATCAGTCTGCGGAACAGGGCCATAAAATTATGCTTGAATATTTAGGGCTTTCACCTATCTTGGATCTTGGTATGAAGTTAGGAGAAGGCACTGGAGCTGCACTCGCCATGCATATAATCGAGGCAGGAGCCCTAATAATCAAAGAAGTTTTAACCTTTGAAGAAGCAGGAGTAAGCAAGGATATATAAATGAAGCATCTAATTTCAGCATTACAGTTTCTGACCATTCTGCCATTAGGAAAGACTCGCGACTTGAATGCCCTCAAAATAATACCTTATTTTCCTGTTGTTGGGTTGGTCATTGGATTTCTGCTTGTGCTTGGCGATTATGTATTTTCAATGTTATGGCCGGATACTGTTGTAGCCTTTCTCGATATTTTACTTCTTACTATCCTTTCAGGAGGGCTTCACCTGGATGGCTTAGGAGATACGGCAGATGGCTTTTTAAGCCATAGGTCTCCCGAGCAGGTTTTGACTATCATGAGGGACAGCCGTATTGGTGTTATGGGACTGCTTGCTATTGTCTTTATATTGGCCATTAAATGGGCTGGAATTTATTCTTTAGAGAAACATAGGGCTTTGTATCTTCTTATAATACCGGCATATTCTCGGGGCGCCATGATGTTTGGCATTAAGTTTCTAAGGTATGGAAGGCTTCAAGGAGGAATAGGCACTGATTTTTTTTCAGATAAGACTCCCATGTATGTCTTATCTATTTTTCTTCTGCCCGTATGTATTTCATTTTGGTTGGGATTAAGGGCTGTTTGGCTCAATAGTTTATTCATTCTCATGACCACGCTCATCCTTTTTTACTACAGAAGGCGTATGAATGGTATTACAGGAGACATGCTGGGTGCAATGGCCGAAATTGAAGAGGCAGGGCTTTTTTTGGTTGCATGCTTAGGAGTGAACCAATGATTAGAGGTCATGGCGGAAATATCTATGATCTAGCGCAGAATATTGGTTGCTCACCGAACGATATTATTGATATGAGCAACAATACAAACCCTCTCGGGCTTGCCCCCGGACTCCTTGAATATCTGAAAGAAAACCTTGCTGTGATTAACAACCACCCAGAGGTTGACAGCAAAACCCTTTTAAAGGCATTTGCAAGCCACCATAAAATAAAAGAAGATCGAGTTCTAGCCGGGAATGGAACAACCCAGTTTATATATACCCTGCCCCTGACCCTTGGGACTAAAAAAGCCCTTATTGTGGGTCCTACATATGCAGATTATGGTGATGCCTGCCAGATGTGCAGAATAGACCACGAATACATGATGGCAAAGGAGGCAGACCTGTTTCAGCCTAACATTATGGATATTAGAGCCCGTTTTGGAGACGTAGATACGGTCTTTATCTGCAATCCAAATAATCCGACAGGCAACCTGATTACAAGAAAAGATTTGCTAAAACTATGTGAAGCGTATCCCGGGATCCGTTTTTTGATAGATGAATCTTATTTACCCTTGACAGATAGATATGATGAAACAACCATGATCCAGACAGATCTTTCAAATGTCATGGTCCTTCACTCGTTCTCTAAAAGTTTTCGGATTCCGGGTTTGCGGCTTGGCTTTTTGATTGCTTCACCGGAAATAATAGAACAATTCAGACGGTTTTACCAACCATGGTGTGTGAATAGTGTGGCTCAGAT